>Ga0265295_1007233_pt1 | contig 12914 bp, 12 predicted proteins | sample Munlansysbiofilm_FD_192503 | JGI IMG/M metagenome (GOLD analysis project Ga0265295, IMG submission 192503) | Leachate microbial communities from a municipal landfill in Southern Ontario, Canada - Methane capture system biofilm | ecosystem: Engineered > Solid waste > Landfill > Unclassified ... | reverse complement strand
CGCTGATTGGCATGGAGGTGGTTTTATGCAGATTCAAACAAAGCGTGCATATGAAAGCCCTGCGCCGGAGGATGGCTATCGAGTGCTGGTAGATCGCCTGTGGCCGCGTGGTGTGTCCAAGCAGAAGTTGGCTGTGGATGAGTGGAACAAGGAGATAGCTCCGTCGACAGAGCTGCGCAAGTGGTTCAACCACGATCCAGAGAAATGGGGGCAGTTCAGGGAGCGCTATCTTGTGGAGTTAAGAGAAAACCAGTTGGGGAAAGAGCTGCTGAAAGCAGTCAAGCAGAAGCGCCTTACTCTGGTTTATGGCGCGCGCGATACAGAGCATAATCAGGCGCTGGTGTTGAAGGAATATTTGGAGGGATGTCTTTAACTCTAGCATTGTGCCTGTGTACTGCAACTCAAGTCATTTTCTGCGCATTGATGTGGTGCTGTGAGCGTAATGTTGCGGCAGTTTCAACCCTGATCTGTTGAGACTAGGCAGGTTGATTTGTAAGGGAACGTATGCCCAAAAAAAATGAATCAGTTTCAAAGCCGGACGGAAGTAAGCTGCATGCGCTGTGGGAAGTTGTCGCCCTGGATGCGTTTTCAGCTCCGAAAAGCAGCTCGGAGCAAATCGTGCGCAAGTGGGATGCACTCAAGCGCCTGTTTCAGCGTAGTACAACTGTCGGCGAGAGCCCGTTTAAGCCGGAGTCTGAGCTCCAACAGCTGCCGCATGAGTTTGTGGAACACCTGACCGGACCGGTGGATTGGAGTGCTCCATTAAGCGCTTTTGCCGCAACCATTAACGGTTGGAGCGGCACCGCCGGGGAGCCTGCAGTGGTTTTCATGGTTGGGCCACCCTGGAGCGGCCATGCCAAAGTTCTGCATGCTTGGGCGGCCGCACTCAACGTTCCCTGCATTAAACCGCCCACTACGCAAGATATTTTACGCAACAATCTAGATTGGATGGCGCCATCCCCTGAGCGTAGCCAATTTTGGATTATGCCAGAACTTGAGCGTTGTTACCTCCGGCATGCCGAAGGATTGGAGATGGTTCGCTCTTTTTTAGAACAGGCGATGCGCGGAATATACGGGCCAGGGATAATCGGTTGTGACAGCTGGGCTTGGGCTTATCTGCAATACGTATGGCCGGTTCCGTGCTCCAATGTGCTGACCCTGCAAGCTTTTGACGCCAGCCGCTTGACGCGCCTGCTTCGGCAGTTGAGTATCGCTAGGAGCAGTAGCAGGTACTGTTTTAAGAACGCTAGTAACGGCAAGACCGTATTGTGTAGTGATGATGCAAGCACAGAGATAAATGCGACTGTCCACCAGATAGCAGCGCGATGTTGTGGCAACGTCGGCCTTGCCTTGAGTTACTGGCGCGCAGCGTTGCGGTCTGAGCCGGAAGTCCCTGATGAGGAAGAAAGCAAGAAGGGGGCGGATAGTTCAGGCGATGAGCATATCGTATGGCTGGGGCGTTTGCCTACGAGTCCGGTTCTGCCTGACGAGTGCAATGAAGAGATCGCGCTTTTGCTCCATACGCTGTTACTGCACAATGGGCTAGAGGAAGAGTTACTGCATAAGGTGTTGCCCATGCCACATTTGCATATTATGGCGTTGCTGTTGCGTTTGCTGGAGTTGAGAATTGTCGAGCAGGTTGCTGGGCGTTGGCATATCGCCCCACTGGCCTACAGCGGTGTCTGTACCTATCTGCGCGCACGTAATTATTTGCTGGACCACTTTCAGGGGTAGGGATCATGGAAGACGTCAAAATCGCAGACATCTTCAATACGTTGGATGCCTCTGTGCTATTGCACCTGGCTTTTATAGTGGGGATTGCTGTTTTATGTATCATGCTGATCCAGAAGATTCTCCCTTGGCTGGGAGGGCAGCTACATGATCAGCGGCGGCACTATGTCCTGGCGCTCGTTCCCCTGTTGCGGTTGGTAATTGTTGTTGGCGCTTTCCTCCTCAGCTTACCGTTGATTATTGAACCATCGCTGCAAAACATGGTGGCTCTGCTAGGTACGCTGGGGTTGGCGTTGGGATTTGCCCTCAAAGACTATGTCAGTAGTCTAATTGCTGGGATCGTCGCCACCGCTGAGCGCCCGTATCGCAGCGGCGACTGGATCGAAATTGACGGCGTGTACGGTGAAGTTACCCATGTAGGGTTGCGCACTGTGCAGATAATTTCTCCGGATGACACCCTGTATCATATCCCGCATCTGAAGATATGGAATGAGTTGATTAGCAACGCCAATAACGGTACGCCGCGCTTGCAGACGGTAGCCGATTTTTATCTTGATTCCTGTCACGATGGGGCTATTGCACGCCATATTTTGTATGATGTTGCCCTGAGTAGTGCTTATGTCGCACATAGGGAGCCTATCCAAGTGATTCTCGATGAAAAACCCTGGGGAACCCACTATCAGCTAAAAGCCTATCCTGTTGATCCGCAACAGCAGTTTCGCTTCAGAAGTGATTTGAATATCCGTGGGCGCGCGGTACTGGTGAGCCAAGGCTTCAAGTTTGCCTCGGCTGCATGGGCGACTGCATCGGAATAGAAACATACCCGAGTTCAAAACTGCGGCGTATCAGGCCACGGCACCTTTCCAACGGAGGGATTCGATGGTGACTGCAGGGGTAGAAACAGACGTGGCCGGCGCGAGTTGTTGAGATTCCGCGTTTCCGTTGGAGCTATCGGTAGAGGATGTCGTTGAATTCTGCGTGGTGGATGATTCGGTGGAGCGTGTGCTGCTCTGTTCTGTGCGTAACTCCATCCGAGCCTGAGCTGCTATCTGGGTGGCGCGTGCGGCGACACGCCTGTCTTGGGCGGAGGGCTGCGCCGGTGCCAGCGCTGCGGCCCGAATCTGTTCCATTTTGGCGATGGTTTCTTGCGGGCCAGCGCACTTGCTCAGATCGATACTGACCGCGCCGGCGACTGCATAGCGCTTTCCGTCGGGGCCAGTTGCGTAGTCCAGCGTTGGAGTGCCTGCGTGTTGCCCGCCGACAGCGGCATGGGATGCTTCATGAATGCGCACCTCCTGGTCGCGCAGTTTAAGCTCCTGCACTTTCTGCTGCTCTTGGGGGTCGAGGTTTGCACCAATAGTTGCGGAGGGTGGCGTTTTTTCTTCCGCCACTTCAGCCTCGGAGGCTGGCGTATCGTCCATCGCGCCCTGTTGCCTTTGTTCCACCGCCAGGGCCTGCTTCTCTTGGCTATTTTGCTGTGCCAGTTGGCGCGCCGCAGGGCTGAGTTTAACGGTATCTACACTAGGTAAAAACGTGGATTTGGCTTGCGTTGAGGAGGTGTATTGGTCTTGAGCGACGCTTCCTACAGAGATCAATGCAGAAGTAGAGGCAGCGGCTGCACCACTGCGCTCTCCAGGGCCAGCCCCGCCACTGGCTCCTGCGCTTCCACCCGTGAGGCCTGAATTTATGTAAGCTGTGCTACTCAGCATCTGTATCGCTCCCGGCTTGGTGGAGAGCCTGTTAGCATATTCCACCGCTGTTCCATTGATGGCGCCGCGCCTCTATCTAATCTTCCAGCTAGTCCCTTCTGAATTGTCCAGCAGCATAATTCCGCTTGTTTCGAGCTGATCACGGATGGAGTCGGACAGGGCAAAATCTTTATCTGCGCGCGCCTGTAGACGTTGGGCGATCTTGAGTTCTATCTCCTCAGCGCTGATAGCCATATCCGCCAACGCCGCCATCTTCTGGCGCTCCAGCCATGTTGCAGGGTCAGAGCCGAATATCCCCAGGACCCCGCCGAGTTCGAGCAGAGTCTGGTGCAGACTGTTTACCGCCGCAACCTTGTCAGCCTTCTTGCGGAATTTCTTTTCGCTCATCAGACGGTTCATGGCGCGCGCCCCGTCGAACAAAAAGCCAATGGCTTGCGCGGTGTTGAAGTCATCATCCATCGCGGTGCGGAAGCGCTCTTTGAGTTCCTCTCCCTCGGTAGTAGCTATGCTGGAGTCGATGTCGCACTGGCTTAGTACTTCGGCCGCTGCGTGCAGCCCTTCGTAGAAACGGCTCAAACCACTGCGCGATTCCTTGAGGTTCTGCTCGGAGAAGTCAATAGGAGAGCGATAATGCGCCGAGAGGATGAAGAAGCGCACCACTTCGGGGTCGTACTGCTGCAGGATGTCGCGGATGGTGAAGAAGTTGCCCAGTGATTTGCTCATCTTCTCCTGATTGACATTGACGAAGCCGTTGTGGACCCAGTATTTGACGAAGGGCTTGCCGCTTGCTCCTTCACTCTGGGCGATTTCGTTTTCGTGATGTGGGAAGATGAGATCCTTGCCGCCGCCATGAATGTCGAATGATTCGCCAAGATAGCGGGTCGACATGGCCGAGCATTCTATGTGCCAACCGGGGCGTCCCTCTCCCCAAGGAGAACTCCACGAGGGTTCATCAGGTTTGGCTCCCTTCCACAGGGCAAAATCCATGGGGTCACGCTTTTTTTCTCCAGGGGCGATACGTGCACCAGCCTGCATGTCATCAAGATTGCGCTTGCTCAGTTTTAGATAGTTGTCAAAGCTGCGCACCGCAAAGTACACATCGCCATCCACCGCATAGGCCTTCCCCGCATCGATCAGTTGCTGCACCATATTGATGATCTCATCAATATGTTCGGTGGCCTTGGGTTCGATGGTGGGTTTTTCCAGCCCTAGAGCGGCCATATCCTCATCAAATGCTTGGATAAACTCTTGCGCCAACTCGGTTGAGCTGATACCGCGCTCGTTGGCGCGTTGGATAATTTTGTCGTCTACATCGGTATAGTTGCGCACGTAGGTGACCGCATAGCCACTATATTTCAGGTAGCGGAAGATGATATCGAACACGATATTGGCGCGCGCATGGCCGATATGGCAGTAATCATAAACGGTAACTCCACACACATACATCCCCACCTTGCCGGGCTGGAGCGGAGTAAAAGGTTCTTTGGTGCTAGTCAGGGTATTGTAAAGGCGTAAGCTCATAGCAGTAACATCAGTCCTTGTGTGTGGTTCAGAGTTCGGGGTGAATTTTATTTATTCACCTTTACCCAAGAGTCGCGCAGGGTGACAGTGCGATTAAACACCGGCAGTTCTGCGGTGCTTTGGTGTGCATCAAGGCAGAAATAGCCGCAGCGTTCAAATTGATATGCCTGCGCTGGGGTTGCTTCGCTGATACAAGGTTCGGCTAGACACCCTTCCAAGGTTTCAATGGAGTCTGGGTTGAGATCTTCCAGCCAGTTTTCCGCATGAGCACCTGCTCCCGGAGTTTCTACCTGAAACAGGCGGTCGTACAGATGAACTCTGATTTTTACGGCGTGAGCGGCACTAACCCAATGGATAACCCCTTTGACTTTCCTCCCTTCAGGGGCTGCCCCTAAAGTAGCTGGGTCGTGGGTGCAGCGCAATTCCTTAATGCTGCCATCGTCGTTATACACCACCTCTTCACACTTGATTACATAGCCGTTGCGCAGACGTACCTCGCGTCCGGGTCCGAGGCGGAAAAACTTCGATGGCGGTTCGAGCATAAAGTCATCCTGCTCGATGAACAGCTCGCGCGTGAACTGGATATTGCGCTCCCCCATTTCGGGTTGCTGTGGGTGGTTGGGAGCGGCGAACTCCTCCTGCTTGTCTTCCGGATAATCGGTGATAACTACCTTCAGGGGGCGCAGAACACACATGGCGCGCGGGGCGGTCTCATTGAGTTCATCCCGCACGCAGTCTTCCAGTATGCTCATGTCGATCCAGCTGTCATTCTTGCTGATCCCGATGCGGGCGCAGAATTTGCGCAGTGCCTGCGGCGGGAAGCCGCGTCTGCGCATCCCCGCCAGTGTTGGCATGCGCGGGTCATCCCAGCCACTTACAACGGCGTTGCTTACCAACTCCTGGAGCTTACGCTTGCTCAGCACTGTATAGCCTAGATTCAGGCGCGAATACTCGAACTGTCGAGACTGATGCAATTCAAGTTTTTCGATGAACCAGTCGTACAGGGGGCGATGGTCGGCAAATTCAAGGGTGCACAAAGAATGAGTGATCCCCTCCAGCGCGTCTGACTGCCCATGGGCGAAGTCGTACATGGGGTAGATGCACCATGTATCCCCAGTGCGGTGATGCGGTGTATGCAAGATGCGATACATAACTGGATCGCGCATATTCATATTGGGAGAGCTCATGTCTATTTTGGCACGCAGCACTCTCTCGCCATTGCCAAATTCGCCAGCGCGCATGCGCTGAAACAGCTCCAAGTTCTCTTTCACGCTGCGGTCGCGGTGTGGGCTGTTTTGTCCCGGTTCGGTCAGGGTGCCACGCAGCGCGCGGATCTGTTCGGCACTGAGGTCATCGATATACGCCAGGCCGGCTTCAATCAACTTCAGCGCCATGTGGTAGAGATCGTCAAAGTAGTCGGAGGCGTAGAATTCATGCTTGCCCCAGCTAAAACCTAGCCAAGCCACATCATCGCGGATGGCGTCTGCATAGAGCACCTCTTCCTTCACGGGGTTGGTGTCATCAAAGCGTAGATGACAGCGTCCGCCAAATTCCTGCGCGACATTGAAGTTCAGACAGATCGCCTTGGCATGACCGATGTGTAGAAAGCCGTTGGGCTCAGGTGGGAAGCGGGTAATTACCTGGCCAGCGTTTTTCCCTGCGCCAACGTCAGTAGCAATAATTTGGCGGATAAAGTCCTTGCCGGCGGCTTCTGTGTTCATAGTGCGGATATATCCTTTATTAAGTTAGTCATGGAGTTGATTACAGAGTTGATTGTGTGCGGGTCAACAGCACCACGGCGTGGGCAGATATCCCCTCTAGACGCCCTTCGAACCCCAGTTTTTCAGTGGTGGTGGCTTTTACATTGATGTGTCCACTACTGCACTGGCACAGAGAAGCGATGGTGGAGACCATTTCGGGGAGATGCTCAGTCAGGCGCGGTTTCTGGGCGACGATGGTAGCATCAAGGTTGCCGATTGTATAGTCACTCAGGTGGGCAAGAGAAATTACACGGCGTAAGAGCTCGGTGCTGGCTATATCTTTGAATTCTATGGCGGTATCGGGGAAGTGACGGCCTAGATCGCCAAGCGCGAGGGCGCCGAGGATGGCATCGCACACAGCGTGAAGGAGGGCATCTGCATCGGAGTGCCCTAGCAGACCATGGCTGTGGGGGACGGTAACTCCGCCCAGAATCAGGGCGCGCTCCGGTACCAATTGGTGTACATCGTAACCATGGCCGATACGGATCATTTGTTTCTCTCCCTCTGCTCTAACAGTGCCTGGGCGAGTACGAGGTCTTCGGGGGTGGTGATCTTCAGGTTGGCGTAGCTGCCTTCAAGCATGACCACCGGGTGCCCGAGCCACTCAAGCACCGAGGCGTCATCGGTCGCGTTGAAACCGCCGGCCAGAGCCTGTTCGTGCGCCGCTGCAATGAGGCGGCACCTGAACCCTTGTGGCGTTTGCGCCGCCCATAATCCGCTTCGCTGCAAAGTGGAGTGGATTATGCCGTCCTGTACCACCTTAACGGTGTCTTTGAGCGGAACGCCGACAATGCAGGCGTTGTGTTTACGCACCCCGTCGATTACAGCGGTGATGGTTTCGGCCTCAATTAACGGGCGCACTCCATCATGGATAAGGATGATGTCATCGGCGCTGCACTGGCACGCGCGCACGCCGTTGCGCACAGAATCTTGGCGCTGAGCGCCACCACGAACCAGGGCGCTAACTTTGTCGATGTTGTAGGCGTGGACAATATCCCAGCGGCAGAAGTCTATTTGTTCCTCAGGGGCTACGATAATTATTTCGTCGATCTGTGGATGGGCGGCGAAGGTTCTCAGACAGTGGACCAGAATGGGGATCCCGCGCAGTTTTAGGTACTGCTTATGGGTCGTGCTACCCATGCGTTGCCCTAACCCAGCTGCGGGGATAACCGCAATGACTTTGTGGTCACGTTCGAATTCTGCTGTTATGGCGTTAGGTTTCATGCCCAAACCAAAAATAAAAAGACCAGGCACAACCTGGTCAATTGAATTTTATTGTGTAAATACGCACGGTGCAGTTTTGCATATAACTATGTGCAGCGCTGTTTGTTTTAGGAGGAAAAGGTCATCTCCACGCGCGGACTAACTTTCTCTTCATCCAAGCCTTCTGCAAATGCTATCTCTTTTATTACCAGACGCCTAGCGAGGTCAAGCATCTTTTTCTCACCGTATGAAAGCTCTTTCCCTTCGGCAATAACATACAGCTCGCGCAGCACCTGAGCTACTTCGTAGAGATCACCGGTTTTAATTTTTTCCGTATATTCCCGTTGACGTCTGCTCCATGAGGCCAGCCCCCTAGGTGCGTTCACTTCTGTCTCATTGAAGAGATCATAGATGCGGGTGAGGTTTTTCTTGTCCACCAGATTGCGCATCCCTACGCTTTTGACATTCCCCGTTGGAACCATGATAGTCATGTCGCTGTCACAGATGCGCAGCACGTAGAAATCATGTTTCTCACCAGAAAATTCTTTGGTTTCAATGGCCTCGATAATTCCCACACCCTGAGCTGGATAAACAGCCCTGTCTCCAATGTTGAACCCCATAATTTCCCCACAATTCAGTGTATCGCAGTTTTAACAACTCTTTTGCCAGTTAGAGCGCGCAAATGCAGCACAGGTGCATTCGTAAGAATTGCATCAAAACGGTAATTTACAATAAAATTACATAAAAGTCAATAAAACACTGGAGAGTGGATACACATCTGTGTTAGCGTGCAAAGTTTTTGTTTCCTGTGGCGGTGTTCCCATGAGGTGCGGTTAGGCTTAGCCGAAGCACCTGTGAAGTCCGAAACAGTACATAAAATTTCCAGTCGTGTTCTCAAACAAGGTTGTTTAAGGAGGGCAGTGAAAGCCCGTAAAGGCAGATAGGTTTGCGCACCAAAATTGCTACAGCTGCATGGTTACCGCTTGCTCGCGGCTCAAGGGGATAACCTGTAAAAATTGCGTCTGGGCTCCACAGTTTTCTATTCTGACCATGACGCTGTCTTCGTCTTTGCCCTTGCCGTAGGCGGCTATCAGAGCAGCAGCTAAGGCTAGATCTTCCTGGGTTGGGGTGCCGCAGAGTACTCCGGTTGGGCCGGAAAAATTCTCATTGCGCATGGTAGGCAATTCAGCGCCTGCAAAGCCGATCAGTCGCTCATTGTCGGATTTTTTGCGCCCTAGGCTCAGCATGGCTGTTGTGGATAGGCGAAAAGCGCGCCCATGTTTGAGCACCTCCACATCGCGGGGGGTGCATTCAGGCTGGTCCTTAAATAGATAACGCAGCCGGGCGGAGAAGGAGTTCTCCGTCAGCAGGCATCCCCCGCCAGAGGTAGGATATTTATCTACTCCAAGGTGTTCAGCCAGAGTTGCCTGCCCTTTGCGAGAGCGCCCCTGAATGTCCTCCAAGCGTTCCCGATCCACCAGTCCTTCTTCTTCCATGCGGGTTATGGGGAGACATTTGGCACTTAAGGGCCGCAGGATTTTATCTCCACAGCCCGAAGCCTTATTCACCGATTGCAGGGCGTCACGGTTCTGACTCTTGGGGCGCTGCCCGATCACCTCTCCAGAAAAGAGGAAATCGTAACCTTCTTGCTCCATGATGTGGGCGGCCATGGTAAACATCTGCGCATGGCAGTCGATGCAGGGATTCATGTTGCGTCCGTAGCCATAGCGTGGATTTTTTAGCATCGCTAGGTGGGGAACGCTGATGTCTTGAATCTGCAGGGGCAGGTTGTAGTACGCCGCCATTTCTATGGCTTTTTCAGCATCGAAAAAGGGGGTGACGAAGGTGACACAGTAAACGTCTATCCCCTGTGCGCGCAGCAGCAGCGCCGCTAGTATGCTATCAAGGCCGCCGGAGAAGATGCCCAAGGCTTTTACGTTGGTACTCATTGCGTTTTTGAAACCTTTTTAAGAAAAAGAAGCAGGTGGTTTATATACCACCTGCTTCCTGATTTAGTTTATGTGCTCAGCTGTTTAAAGCTTGAGATAGGAACTTCTTATTTGCGTACGTGACACTTGTTGCATGTGCCTTGAGCCGCAAATGCGTCTGTGCCGTTGTGACAGATGCCGCATTGCTCACCGGCATAAATTTTCGCCATAGTGATAGTAACGCCGCCCTTTTTCATTTTTGGGAAGGTGTTGGGGTTGTGGCAGGTGGCACAGCCTTTATCCGCAGCTTTGTTGTGCAGGGTGCCTTCGAATTCAACGGGCCCGATGGCCGCTTTGTCAAAAGTGAGGCTTCTGCCCGCCGGTACGGCGAATGCGGGGATGGCTGAGATGAGTATGAAGGCGCAGAGTAAAGTCAGGGTAAAGGGTCGCAGCATGGTGGTTCTCCTTGTTCGTTATGTAGATAGAGGTTAAGTCAGGGCTGATTCGCTTTCGGGTTCTTAAGGTAGATCCCGGGCGATCAGCTCTAGGACATGACAGGCTTGTTTGTTCAGACCGGCATGATTGATGCTGTCTTGCAGCTGCATTATACAGCCGGGGCATGCAGATGCAACTAGTTCAGCACTGCTGTTTTTGATTCCATCGGCCTTGCGGGCACCGATGGTGAGACTGGTGTCGTAGTGGTAGACGGAGAAGGTTCCCCCCAGCCCACAGCAGCGATCCGCACCATCCATTTCGACAAATTCCACCCCCGGTAGAGCCTTGAGTAGCGCACGCGGCTGCGCGGTTATCCCCTGAGTACGCAGATGGCAGGGATCATGATAGGTAACTCTGGTTGGGTTCTCAACCCGAGGCAGGGCTTGTAGCTTCTCCACCAGCCCCATCCGCACCAGAAAAACCAGGACATCTTCTGCCTGGTTGCCTAAGGCCGCATATTGATCCCCCATGTCGCGATAGTGTTTACCGATCCCAGCATTACACGAGGCGCACGCGGTTATCACCGTATTCACCTTGCGCTGTGCAAAGGCCGCCACGTTGGTGTCCGCCAGTTGATCCACGGTGGCAGCATCCCCTGCGGCTTGGGCGGGCAAGCCACAGCAGCCTTGGGTCGCGGGAATCCACAGAGGCAGGTCGAGGAAACGAAAGATTTTAACCAGCGCTTCGCCGATCTGCGGATAGGAGTAGTTGATCATGCAGCCGGTAAAAAACGCGCTCAGAGGTTTGGATTCATTGTCTTGTTGGGCAGGGATGTACTCCGGCGCCCGCTCGCGAAAAGGTTTGGGGGTCATCTCGGGCAGATAACGATCTTTTGCAATAAATGGAGCTGGAAAACGTAGGCGCAGCCCGCTGTGCTGTGGCACCTTGCGAAACATGAGCTTTTCCATGCGGGCGCCACCTTTAGCAAGTACGTCCATCAGTTTCGGACGCTTGATGATTCCGGTCAAAGCCTTGCCGAAGGTGCTTAGTCCCTTGCGCTCGGCGATTTCGCGCCGCGCCGCCATCACTATCTCATCTGTAGGAACCAGGTTGGGGCATTTGTCGTGGCACGAGCCACACAGCAGACACTGCGACATGTCGAGGACAAAGCGCTCGTCCACTGGAGCTTTTTTATCCAGCAGGGCGGCGGCAATGGCTATTTTGCCCCTGGCTACAGTAGATTCACGCTTTAGGGATTTGTACACCGCACACTGCGCCTGGCAGGCGCCGCACTTCACGCACGCGTCAATCTGGGGACGAAAATCTTCCAGGGTTTTGTGTTTGCCCATGGTGTCAGTCCAGTTCTACGGGTTGTTCCAGCAGAATTTTGCCGGGATTGAGAATGTTTTTTGGATCCAGCGCATTCTTGATGGTCTGCATGTATGCCACCGCTGCTGGGTCGAGCTCCATGGGGATGTACGCTGCCTTGGTATTGCCGACGCCGTGCTCACCACTCATGGTGCCACCGAAATCGAGTGCTGCGGCAAACACCTCTTTGATCGCTGCTTGCGCTTTTTCGAGTTGCCCCTCTTGCTTGGTATCCACCATGATGTTCACGTGGATGTTGCCGTCGCCCGCGTGGCCGAAGTTGACAATGGGGATTGCATAGCGTTGTGCGATTGCATCCACACGCCGGATCATGTCGGGCACCTTGCTGCGTGGGACACAGATATCTTCGTTGAACTTATCCGGGTTGACGTTACGTAGACTGGCGGAAACGCTACGACGCACTTTCCACAGCTCTTCGCTCTCGGCCGGGGTTGCGGCGATGCGGGTCTCCACCACCCCCAAGGGTTGTACAATTTCAGAGATGCGGCTGGTCTGGCGGTCGAGCATCTGCGCTTCTCCGTCCACTTCAACAATCAGCACCGCTTTGGCCGCAGCGGGAACTTTTAGATCTGTGGCCTTGCGCACACATTCAATAGTGGCTGCGTCCATGAATTCGAGGGTGGTGGGGATGATTTTCCCACGGATAATGGCAGAAACCGCCTGCGCCGCGCCATCAATGGAGTCGAACATGATGAGCATAGTCTTCTTGGCTTCCGGCAAGGGGAGCAGCTTTATGATCAGTTCGGTGATGATACCCAGGGTTCCCTCACTGCCAACCATGAGCTTGGTCAGGTCGTAGCCAACTACCCCCTTCATGGTGGCACCACCGGTACGGATGATGTCGCCCTGCGGCGTTACTACTTCCAGCCCGATGATGTAGTCCTTGGTAACACCATACTTAACGCAGCGTGGCCCACCGGCGCATTCTGCCGCATTGCCACCTAAGGTGCTGAACTTTAAAGAAGCTGGATCGGGGGGATAAAACAGGCCGAGCTTTTCCACCGCGATCTGAAACTGTTCTGTAACCACGCCGGGCTGCACCCGCGCCACCAGATTTTCTTCGTCGATTTCGAGGATTTGATCCATGCGCGCGGTCGCCAGTACAATCCCTCCAGAGATGGGCAAGCTACCGCCGGAGAAGCCACTACCGGCACCCCGCGGGAACACCGGCACATTTTCCACGTTGGCCAGTTTCATAATCAGGCTGATCTGGGCGGTATCGGCTGGAAACACCACCG
>Ga0265295_1007232_pt1 | contig 12919 bp, 11 predicted proteins | sample Munlansysbiofilm_FD_192503 | JGI IMG/M metagenome (GOLD analysis project Ga0265295, IMG submission 192503) | Leachate microbial communities from a municipal landfill in Southern Ontario, Canada - Methane capture system biofilm | ecosystem: Engineered > Solid waste > Landfill > Unclassified ... | reverse complement strand
CTGATTGAATTGGCCCCGGAACAGCTCGGGCGGCTCAATCTGCATGAGGATCTGGTCGAGGCCATCCGCTTTTTTCACACCCTGAAAGACAAGGAAGCCAGGCGCCGTCAGCAGCAGTTCATCGGCACGGTCATGCGCAAGATCGATCCCGTGCCCTTGCGAGAGGCCCTGGAGGAGCTGGATCAGCTTCGATTTCAGCAGGCCGAGGCGTTTCATCAGATCGAGATCTGGCGCGACGCGCTCGTTGACGGGGACGCGGATGTGTTGACAGAGCTGGTGGGACGTTTTGGGCTTGATCCCCAACAACTGCGCCAGCTGGCTCGGCTGGCCGCGGTGGAGAAGGCCGCAGGCAAGCCTTCCAAGAACGGCCGCGCCCTGTTCAGGTTGCTGCGCCAGAGTTTCGAGCGCGAGCAGGCCCCGGATTAGGTCTGGGACGGTCCCGGGTCCAGGGGCTTGTGCTGGCTCAGGTCGTAGAGCCCATGTACGACAAAGGGCAGGGGATAATGGGGCACGATTTCAAAACGGATGCGACCGATGTCCTTGCCTTCGGGCATGGCGCTCAAAGGGAGCAGGCCCGCGGGCAGGGGAAATTCCAGGGAATTGATGCTGATGCGGGTCAGGCGGTCGGCGTATCGCGCGGTGAGGTATGCGACTATCTGGTCCATTTCCTCCCGATTGAAGGATTCGAGCAGGACCGCCCGGCTGTCGCCCCGGCATGTGGACGGGCCGGTTTGCGGATCTTGCTGCACGAGCTCGGGCCAGGGATAAACGGCTTCTTCCGAAGCCCAGTCGGGCCGAAAGAGGTGCACCAGGACATCCCGGCGGCCTTTGAAGACCCGGATGCAGATGGTGGCGACATGTCCGCGGGGACAGAGGTGCGCGGATTTTGCTTCCTGTCGAACTATCTCCATGAAACCTTCCTCCCTGGACGGGTTGTTTGCGTCAGTGTTTTGGGAGACGTCTAGCACGCTTTGGGACGGGCTTCAATGCCGCGTTCCCGGTTCTGCTTGAAATGATTCCGCTTCTGTGGAATGTAATTGCGAGTCGGGCCTTCAGACCATCAGGGAGCATCGAGCATGTCCGCCTTTTTTCTTCGCGCTGTTTTTACCTGCCTGGTCCTCTGCGCTCCGGTCGCTTCGCTGCACGCGGAAGAGTGGCGGCTGCTGGCGCCGGGGCTTGAGTTGCGCGAGTTCCTGATTCCCGATCAGACCGGGGATCTGGAGGGCCGACAGAGCGGCATGGCGGTGCTGCGCATCGACTCCGACAGGTTCGACGTGGCCCTGGGTTCCGCCCTGGGCACCGGGCGTATGCGCAGCATGCAGGAATGGGCCCGGCATTCGGGATTCGTCGCGGTCATCAACGCGGGCATGTTCCGGGCCGATGACCGGATGCGCAGCACGGGCTACATGCGCGACGCGGTCGTGACGATCAATTCCTTCATTCATCCGAACTACGGGGCGTTCCTGGCCTTCCAGCCCCGGGACCCGTCCCTGCCCGCCCTGCGCTGGGTGGACCGCAAGAGCGACGCCGACTGGCAGGCGGTGCTTGCCGACTACGACGGGATCATTCAGAATTATCGTCTCATCAGCCGGGAGCGGGAAAATCTCTGGGAGCCGAGCGAAAACCGCCATTCCGGCGCGGCCATCGCCATGGACAGGGATGGGCGGCTGCTTTTCATCCATTGCCGCGCGCGGCTGTCCCTGCACGAATTCGCCCAGGCCCTCATCGACCTGCCTTTGGATCTGATTGGGGCCATGTATGTCGAAGGCGGAGCCGATGCCGCCATGTATGTCGATGTGGACGGCTTTGTGGGGCGTTTCGTGGGTGAATACCGGTCCGATTTTTTCCAAGGCAGCAACAAGAATTTCTGGCCCGCGCCCAACGTGCTGGGCATCCGGCCCAAATAGCCCTTCATGACGCCGGGCAGCGGCCCGGCGTGCAGGTATCCATGTCCCTCTTTCAGCTCGAATCCGAATATGTTCCGCGCGGCGATCAGCCGGCGGCCATCGACGCCCTCTGCTCGGGCATCCGGCAGGGCGTGCGCGATCAGGTGCTGCTTGGCGTGACCGGTTCCGGCAAGACCTTCACCATGGGCCACGTCATCGCCAGGCTGGACCGGCCCGCCCTGATCATGGCTCCCAACAAGACCCTGGCCGCGCAGCTCTACAACGAGTTCAAGGGCCTCTTCCCGCGCAACGCCGTCGAGTATTTCGTCAGTTATTACGATTACTACCAGCCCGAAGCCTACCTGCCGCATTCCGACACGTACATCGAGAAGGATTCGGCCATCAACGACGACATCGACAAGCTGCGTCACGCCGCGACCCACGCCCTGCTGACCCGCCGCGACGTGATCATCATCGCTTCCGTGTCCTGCATCTACGGCCTGGGCTCGCCCGAATACTACGCCAAGATGGTCATCCCGGTCGAATGCGGACAGCACGTCGCCATGGAGACGGTCATCGGACGTCTGGTCGACGTGCAGTACGAGCGCAACGACTACGACTTGCATCGGGGGACGTTTCGCGTGCGCGGGGACGTGCTGGAGATCATCCCGGCCTACGAACACGAGCAGGCTCTGCGCCTGGAATTCTTCGGAGACGAGATCGACGGGATCTACGAGACTGATCCGCTGACCGGCGAGATCCTGTCCCGGGTCCAGAAGACGGTCATCTACCCGGCCAGCCACTATGTCTCGGACCGGGAAAACCTGGTGCGGGCCATGGCCGATATCCGCGAGGAGCTGCGGCATCGTTTGCAGTATTTTCAGGACAACAACATGCTCGTCGAGGCCCAGCGCCTGGAGCAAAAGACCCAGCTCGACTTGGAGATGATCGAGGAGCTTGGCTACTGCAACGGCATCGAGAATTATTCCCTGCACCTGGACGGGCGCAGGACCGGGCAGCCCCCGTCCACGCTCATCGACTATTTCCCCAAAGATTTCCTGCTGTTCATGGACGAGTCGCATATCTCCGTGTCCCAGGTCGGCGCCATGTTCAAGGGCGACCGCTCGCGCAAGCAGACCCTGGTCGATTACGGATTCCGCCTGCCCTCGGCCCTGGACAACCGGCCTCTGAACTTCGAGGAATTTCTGGAGCGCATCGGCACCACGGTCTTTGTCTCGGCCACCCCCGCCCTTTGGGAGCTGGAGCGGGCCCAGGGCGTGGTGGTGGAGCAGATCATCCGGCCTACGGGCCTGGTCGACCCCCAGATCGAGGTCGTGCCCACGGCGGGACAGATGGATCATCTCATGGCGCAGTGCCTGGCCCGCATCGCCGTGAACGAGCGGGTCATGGTCACGACCCTGACCAAGCGCATGGCCGAGGATTTGACCGAGTTCCTGCAGGCCCGGGGCGTGCTCGCCCGCTACCTGCATTCGGACATCGACACCCTGGAACGGGTCGCCATCATCCAGGCCCTGCGCGCCGGGGAGTTCGACGTGCTGGTCGGCATCAACCTGCTGCGCGAAGGTCTTGATATTCCGGAAGTCTCTCTGGTAGCCATGCTCGATGCCGACAAGGAAGGGTTTCTGCGTTCGACCCGTTCCCTGATCCAGACTTTTGGCCGCGCCGCGCGCAACGTGAAGGGCAAGGTCCTGCTCTACGCCGACACCGTGACCCGCTCCATGGCCGAGGCCATGGGCGAGACGCAGCGGCGTCGGGAGCGGCAGACCCTCTATAACGAGGAACACGGCATCACGCCGCAGTCCATCCGCAAGACCTCGGAGAACACGCTTTACGACCTGCACCGCGAGATCAAGGAGCAGGAACGGGCGGCGGAGCGGACGGCGGACTATGATCCCGGCCCCGAGAACGCGGCCAAGGAAGTGGCCCGCTTGAGCCGCGAAATGCGCAAGGCGGCGGAAATGCTTGAATTCGAGGAGGCGGCCCGTATCCGGGACCGGATCAAGACTCTGGAAAAACGCCATGGTCTGGACGGTTCCAGGGCGACACGATGATGAAGACATGCTCCACCTCTTTTCTGCGCCGCTTTCTGCCGGGCTGTTTCGCCGGAATTCGCGGGTTCACCGGCCTCTACCAGACCGTCAAGTTCCGCTTCGGGTCCTTTTTTCCGCTGGTTCTCGGCGCCGGCTTTCTGCTCACGGTTTTTGCCTACGGCCTGTTCATCTTTCTGGTGGTCGAAGGCTGGAGCCTGCTGGACAGCTTCTATCAGGTGGTCATGACCCTCTCCACCGTCGGGTTCATGGAATTGCACCCGCTTTCGGACCGGGCGCGGCTGATGGTCTCTTTTCTCATCCTCATGGGCGTGGGCAGCTTTGCCTACCTGGTGGGCGCATTTACTCAGGTCGTGGTCGAAGGGCGGCTGCAGGATTTATGGGGGAAACGTAAAGTGCAGAAAATCATTGATTCTCTGGTGGATCATTACATCATCTGCGGCTATGGCCGCATTGGCGCGGTGGTGGCGGAGGAGCTGCGGCGGGAAAATCTGACCGTGGTGGTCATCGAGAAGGACCCGGAGCTTCTCTTTGACCTGGAGCGGGACAGATTCCTTTTCCTGGCCGGGGACGCCACCGCGGATGAATTTCTTCTCTCCGCCGGGGTGGAGCGGGCCAAGGGGCTTTTCGCCTGCGTCAGCCAGGACGCCGAGAACGTGTACATCACCCTGTCCTCGCGTCAGTTCAACGCCAACCTGACCATCATCGCCCGCGCCGACCGGCCCGAATCCGTGACCAAGCTGGAACGGGCCGGGGCCAACCGCGTGCTGACCCCGCACCAGATCGGCGGCAAGCGCATCGCCCAGGTCATGCTGCGGCCCACGGTCACCGACTTCATGGATCTGGCCACCCAGGGGCACAACTTGCAGATGGAGGAGATCCCGGTGCGGCCGGGCTCGGAGCTGGTCGGCAAGAACCTGATCACCTCCGGCATCCGCCCGCGCTTCAACCTCATGATCATCGCCATCGAGAAGGCCGGGGGCAGGATGACCTTCAACCCGCATCCGGAAGTGACCATCGAGGCGGGGGATACGCTTATCGCCGTCGGTCCTCCGGAGAACTTTCCCGGATTGCAGGCCGTGTGCCGTTTCGCCAACGGGGATGAAGCATGACCCTGCCGCTGGACCTTCCTTCCGAGGCCCACCGGCTGGTCGAGCGCCTGGCCGAATACAACGATGCCTACCGCCGTGGCGCGCCCCTGGTCGGCGACGCCCAGTACGACCTGCTGCTCGCGCGGCTGCGCGAACTCGATCCGGACAATCCGTTCCTGCACCGGGTCGAGCCCGAGACCTTTTCCGGCAAGCGCGAAATCCGCCATCCCGTGCCCATGCTCTCCACCGACAAGGCCTATACGCCCGAGGAACTGGAGCGTTTCGTGGCCCGCGTGGAAAAGGAAGCCGGGGAAATCGGGGTCGGCGCGGTGCGTTACCGGGTCACGCCCAAGCTCGACGGACTGGCCGGACGCGACGACGGGACTTTTTTTGTCACGCGCGGCAACGGCGAGAGCGGCTACGAGGTCAGCTCGGCCTTTGCCAAGGGCATGATCCCGCTCGGCGGGCGGGGCCGGGGCGTGGGCGAGATGGTCATTCTGCAGAGCTATTTTCAGGAGCACCTCTCCGACGCCTTCGAGCATCCGCGCAACCTGGTGGTCGGCATTGTGTCCTCGGACACGGTCAACGAGCTGGCCAAAAAAGCCCTGGCCGACGAGGCCGTGCGTTTCGTGCCCTATTCCGAACTGCCGAGCCGGGTGGTCGACGGCAAGGAGCTGCTGGCGGGCATGGACGCGATCACGGAGGAGCTCTCGAGCCAGGTGGATTATCCCCTGGACGGCATGGTGGTGGAAGTGGTGGACGAGGACGTGCGCCGGACCATGGGCGCCACCAGTCATCACTACCGCTGGCAGATCGCGGTCAAGCGCAAGGGCGAGACGGCCCTGACCGTGGTGACGGGCGTGGTCTGGCAGGTCGGCCGCACCGGCAAGGTCACCCCGGTGCTCATGGTCGAACCCGTGAACGTGTCCGGGGCGACCATTCGCCGGGTCACGGCGCACAACGCCGGTCTGCTGGAGAAGAAGGGTCTGGGTCCGGGGGCGGAAATCGAGATCATCCGCAGCGGCGAGGTCATCCCCAAGGTCGAGGCGGTGCTGGTCCCGGCCGCGACCGCGCTGCCCACGGCCTGTCCGTCCTGCGGGACGGCCCTTGAACGCGAGAACGATTTTCTGCTGTGCCGCAACGAACGCTGCCCGGACCAGGTCGTGCAGACCATCGAGCACTGGTTCAAGACCCTCGGCAACGCCGACTGGTTCGGACGCAAAACCGTGGAAAAGCTGGTCCGTTCAGGGTATGACAGTCTTGAAAAGGTGTACGAACTGGGCGAGGAGGATTTTCGGGCCATGGGTTTTGGGCCCGTGCTGTCCGGCAATCTGGCCGAGGCCGTGTATCTGAGCCGCACCCGCGAGGTCGAGGACTGGCGTTTTCTGGCCGCCCTTGGCATTGAGGATCTGGGCAAGGGCGACAGTCGCAGGCTCTTGGAGCAGTTTCGTCTCCAGGAGCTCTTGACCGTCAGCCGGGAGCGGATCGAGGCCATTCACGGCTTCGGCGCCATCACGGCGGACTCCATCGCCCGGGGGCTTGAGCGCGTGGGTCCGACCCTGCGCCACCTGCTGGACCTTGGTTTTCGCATCATGCCCACCGGCGCGGCCCGTGAAAAGGTCACGGACAGTCCCCTGGCCGGAAAGCACGTGGTCTTCACCGGCAAGATGCGCGGCTCGCGCGAGGACATGCAGGAAGAGGCCCGCGCCCAGGGAGCATTGGTGCAGAGCGCGGTCAATTCCAAAACCGATTTTCTGATCTGCGGCGAAAACGTCGGCGCGAGCAAGCTCGCCAAGGCCCGGCAATTCGGGACGGCCATCCTGCAGGAAGATGAATATCTGCGCCTCATCGGCGCGGTTGGGTAATTCAACACGAGGAGTCTATCATGAGCATTCCAGTCATCATCATGGGCGCCAAGGGGCGGATGGGTTCCACCCTGGCCCGTTTGGCCATGGAATCCGAGCAGCTTACCGTTAGCGGGGTCGTGGAGCGGGCTGAGTTCAGCAACGGGCTGGAAGTGCTGGGCTGCCCCGTGGCGCATGATCTTAAGGACCTCCTGCCGTCCTGCCCCGGGGCGACGGTCATCGACTTTACCGCCCCTGAGGTGAGCCTGAGTTCGGCCCGCAAAGCCGCCAAGACCGGCAACCCCATCGTCATCGGCACCACCGGGCTCTCCGCCGCACAGCTGGCCGAACTGGAGACCCTGGCCCAGGATATCCCGATCTTCTGGTCTCCGAACATGTCCATCGGCGTCAACGCCCTGGTTCGCGTCCTGCCCATGCTGGAGCGCATCCTGGGCGAGGCCTACGACATGGAGATCACCGAGATCCATCATCACCACAAGAAGGACGCGCCCAGCGGCACGGCGGTCAAGCTGGCCCAAGTGCTGGCCGAGTCGCGCGGCTGGAAAATGGACGAGGTCGGCAACTACGGCCGTCAGGGCATGGTCGGCGCGCGGCCGGAAAAGGAGCTGGGCGTGCATGCCCTGCGCGGCGGCGACGTGGTCGGCGATCATACGGTCTATTTCTTCGGCCCGGGCGAGCGCATCGAGGTCACGCACCGCGCCCATTCCCGTGAAAACTTTGCCCGCGGCGCCCTGCGCGCGGCTTCCTGGCTTGCGAGCCAAAAACCCGGCCGGCTCTATTACATGGGCCAGCTCCTGGGAGAATAGATGGTCGGCACTTTGCGGAAGGCCCTGGATCTGCTCGGAGGCGTGGTCCTGGGCAAAGACACGCAGCTGCGCCTCTCCCTGGCCTGTCTCCTGGCCCGAGGACATCTTTTGATCGAGGACATCCCCGGCATCGGCAAGACGACTCTGGCCAAGGCCCTGGCCGTGGTGCTGGGCCTTGAGTTCAAACGCGTGCAGTTCACCAACGACTTGCTCCCGGCGGACGTGCTGGGGGTCTCGGTCTTTGACGCGGCCGCGTCCTCCTTTGTCTTCCATCCCGGCCCGGTCTTCACCAACGTGCTCCTGGCCGACGAGATCAACCGGGGCACGCCGCGCACCCAGAGCGCACTCCTTGAGGTCATGGAGGAGCAGCAGGTCAGCCTGGACAACAGCACGCGTCTGCTGCCCCGGCCTTTTTTCGTCCTGGCCACCCAGAACGCGCTGGATCAGGCCGGCACCTACCCCCTGCCGGAGTCGCAGCTGGATCGTTTTCTGTTTCGCATCAGCCTTGGATATCCGGATCTTGATTCCGAACTGGAACTCCTTGGCCGCAGCCAGACCGCCGGGCGGCCGGTCCTGCCCGAGTCGGTCAGCAATGCCCAGGAAGTTCTGGATTTGCAGGAGCGGGTCGATCATGTCCGGACCAGCGCAGCGTTGCTGCGTTACGTGCGCGATCTTTTGGACTGGACCAGGACGGGCGGGCGGTTTGTCAATGGCCTCTCCCCCCGCGCCGGGCAGGCGCTGGTTCGCGCTTCACGCGCCTGGGCCTTTCTCGATGGCCGCGACTTTGTGCTGCCCGAGGACGTGCAGGCCGTCTTTCCGAGCCTCGCCGGGCACAGATTGCGTTCGGCCGACGGCGCGGGTGTCGACCTGGCCGCGATTCTGGCCGCGGTGCCCATCCCCTGAGCCTTGGCGGGGAGGACAGCATGGTTTTGCCACGGTTCATCCGCAATGTGATCCTGGCGCGGCAACGCGCGGACCTGCCCCTGCGTCTGAACCGGCGGCGGATTTACATCCTGCCCACCAGGGCCGGGACGGTCTTTGCCTTTTTTCTCCTGGCCATGCTGGTCGCGGCCATCAACTACACCAACAACCTCGCCTTCCTGCTGACCTTTCTGCTGGGCAGCATCTCCATTCTGTCCGCCATTCATGCCTATGCAAACCTGGCCGGGCTTGGGGTCGAGGCCGGCCGCTTGTTCCCGGCCTATTGCGGGGACGACGCGCGGCTGCAGCTTTTTTTCCGGGCCAAAGGACGGGAGCGCAGGCGACTCAGCGTGCGCGTCGGCACTGCCGAGGACGAGTTTTCTCTTGCTGTCGGGGCCGGGCGGGAGTTGGATCTGCACGTGACGACGTCCAGGCGCGGCCCGCTGCCTCTGGGGCAGGTCGTGATCAGCACCCGCTATCCCCTGGGGCTTTTTCGAGCCTGGTCTCCCCTTGTCCTGCCCGTGACCGGGCTGGTCTATCCCAAACCTCTGGCCCTCGACCGGATGGACTGGCGCCACCTGCAGGGAGATGGCGACGAAGGAGGTCTGGGGGTCGTCAGCCAGTCCGGAGAGTTTGGCGGCGTGCGCCCTTATCGGCCGGAAGACGGTCTTTCCCGGGTTTCCTGGAAAGCCTCGTCCAGGGGCGCGGGCCTTTTTTCCAAGGAATTCCGTTCCGGCGTGGCCCGGACTCTTGTCTTTGATTGGGATGACGTCCGCGCAAGCGGCTACGAAGAACGCATCAGCCTGCTGGCCGGGCTGGTGCGGGAGGCGGAGCGGGAGGGGCTGTGCTACGGCCTGCGTCTGCCGGGCCTCATCATCGCGCCGGGCAGCGGCGCGGGCCAGGCGCATCGCTGCCTGGAAGCGCTGGCTCTTTTGCCGGAGGCCGCATGATCCACGACAAGCGCCGTTTCAGCGTGACTCTGTTGGCCCTGGCTCTGGCCTTCGCGCCGCACCTGCCGCGCGTGCCGGTCTTTGTCGGCGTTTTTGTCTTCCTGGCCTGGGGCTACGCCCTAGGGATGCAGTACCGGGGCTGGCCCGTCCCTCCCCGCTGGCTGCGCGCCATCCTGGCCCTGACCTGTCTTGCCCTGGTGCTTTTCACCTATGGCCGATCCTTTGGTCGCGACGCCGGGGTGGCCCTGCTCTCCCTCATGCTGGGGCTCAAGGCCGTGGAGAGCAAATCCGTGCGCGACATGCTGGCCCTCCTGTTCCTGGCCTACTTCGTGGTCGTGACCAACGTGCTTTATTCCCAGACCCTGGTCATGAGCGCGTACATGTTTTTTTCGGTCATGGCCGTGACCGCGGCCCTGGTTCATCTGCATTCCGGGGAACCCCGCCTGCTCTCCGATCTGCGGCGCGGGGGGCTGCTCCTCGTCCAGGCCCTGCCGTTGGCTTTGATTCTTTTCGTCTTTTTTCCGCGTCTGCAGGGCGCCCTGTGGGGCGTGCACGACGAACGGGACGAAGGCGTCAGCGGCTTCAGCGAGACCCTGGAGCCGGGTTCGGTGGCCAGTCTGTCCCTGTCCAGGGAGGTGGCCTTCAGGGTCGATTTTCCCGGCGTCATCCCTGACCGCGACAGTCTGTATTGGCGCGGCCTGGTGCTGGACAGTTTCGACGGTCTGACGTGGTTTCGGGCTTTGCCTTTCGACCTCGTCCCCTCGCGCGCCGATGCCCTCCCCGCGCAAAGCGTGTCCTACACGCTGACCATGGAACCGCACAACAGGGAGTGGGTATTTGCCCTTGATCTGCCCGTGCTTGCGCCCCGGGGCACGGTGCTGCGGTCCGATCAGACGCTGGCCAGCCTGCGCATGGTCCGCTCGCGGGTGCGTTACGACCTCGCGGCGGTCCAAGCTCCCGGCCTCTCGCCTGTTCCCGGTCCTGCCTGGACCGCGTTGCCCGAGGGCGGCAACCCCAAGGCGCGCGCCCTGGCCGCTGAATGGAAGGACGCTGGCCTCTCGCCGGGCGAGATGGTCGCGGCCGCGCTCAAGCTTTTCCGGGAGGGCGGGTTTGTCTACAGCCTGCGGCCCGGAGCCGCGGACAAAGACATCGTTGATCAGTTTTTGTTTGCAACCCGCCTGGGATATTGCGAACATTACTCCTCGGCCATGGCCTTCCTGCTTCGCGCCGCCGGGGTTCCGGTCCGGGTCGTGGTCGGCTATCAGGGCGGGGAGGAGAATCCCATGGGCGGGTACCTCATTGTCCGTCAGTCCGACGCCCACGCCTGGGTCGAAGTCTGGATGGACGGCCGCTGGCTGCGCGTCGACCCCACCTCCGTGGTCGCTCCGCAGCGGCTGGTGACGGGGGTGGAGTCCTTCGTGCCCCAGGGGCAGGGCGGCGTGTTGCCCGAAGGGGCCCAGGCCCTGCGCAAAGTGGGACGTTTTTTTCAGCTGGGCTGGGACGCGGCCAACAACTCCTGGAATCAATGGGTGCTCGGGTTCAGCCACGACAGGCAGCGAAGCTTGTGGGAGCGCCTGGGCATCGACCCGACCACGGGGGCCGGGGCCGGAAAACTGGCGGGCGTCCTGGCCGCGGGGCTGTGCATCATTCTGGGCGGGGTATTCGGCGTCATGCTGCGCTCGCGGCATGGCGAGCGGGATCAGGTTGCGTTTTTGTACGGCCGTTTTTGCCGCGAATTGGCCAAACTCGGATTGGCCCGGGGACTGTCCGAGGGTCCGCGCGATTATGCCCGGCGCATCGGTATGCAGCGCCCCGAACTGGCACAAGCCGTCCGGTCCGTCGTCGATGCGTATATCGCTCTGCGTTATGACGGCGCCGGAGATCCGGCGGTCTTCAAACGGCTTGTTGACGAATTCATGGGGAGAAAGATGTGATGGAAGATAAAAAGGGCGCTCTGGTGCCGGTGGAAAAGAAGGACGAGCCCTCCGTCACGCCGGTGGAGCAGGAATATGAACACGCCAAGTCCTATTTCAAGGAATCCACGGTCCAGGCGGCCAAGGTCAATGTGGCGCTGCTCACAGTGCTGGGGTTGTTTGTGGTGCGGGGAATCAGATACGCGTGGGAGGCCTTGAGTTGCCATTTTCCATGGCGCAGGAAAAAATAAAGGCGCCCGCGGGCGCCATTGGTTTTCGGCTTTGCTTAGCGCTGGCCCAGAATCCCGGCCTTGAATTTTTCACCGGGCCCGGGCTTGGGGCCGATCCAGCAGCCCAGCAGGGCATCGTTGAAATCCTTGCCCGGAATGACGCCCTTACGGTGGCCGCGCACCATGATCGTGGTTCCGTCTGCCGGATTATACAGGCAGCTCAGCGTTTCGCCCTTGTCCATGGTCTCCATCATGCTTCCCAGCGCCACGAAGCGTTCCTGGAGGGACGCGTCGGCGGCGGGCGTGTTGGCCTCCAGCCCTTCCAGCCAGGCACCGGCGATCTTTTCGGCTTCGACCTTGCGCAGGAAATGCATGGTCATGCCCCGCGGGGCGTCCGTCGCCAGGATCTTTCCGGCGTCCGTGGACGGTGCGGCCAGATAGAGGCCGGCGGCGTAGACGTCGAAAAAGGTGAAGGTGCGCATGCCCAGGCCGTTCAAGGTCAGGGTGGATTCAGCCACGGTGATCTGGTCGGGCAGGGTGACGTCGCCGATCTGGCCGCCCGAGGCAGGGGACGCGATGCTCAGGATAATCAGGCACGTGAAGATGTATTTGCGGATCATGAGTGAGTCCTTTATTGCTATCATATTGAAATATTGAAATTGTATTGTAAATAATCCGGCGGTGTTGAGCGCTCGCTTAACACCGGTTTCGCAAAATGAAAAGGGGGTAAAGCCCTGCGTCCCTTTCGGAGAGTGCATGCTGGTCGCGATTCTTTCGGATATTCACGGCAACATCGAGGCCCTGGAAGCTGTCTGGCAGGACATGGCGCCGCTGCCTGTCGACCGCATCGTCAGCCTGGGGGATGTGGTCGGCTACGGGCCGAATCCGGAGGAAGCCGTTCTTTCGGTGCGCGAGCATGACGTGCTGTGCTGCATGGGCAACCATGACTTCGGCATCGTCAATGCGACCGAACGCGCCTGGTTCAATTCCACGGCGCAGAAGGGGCTGGGGCTGACCGCAAGCCTGCTGTCTTCCGCGAGCCTGGCGTACATCAATACGCTGCCGCGTTTCGTGCGCCTGGCCGGGGCCAGGTTCGTGCACGGGTTCCCGCCTGACAGCGTGACCACCTATCTGTTCAGTGTCGATGACGAGGCGCTTGCGACCTGGTTTGCCCAGGGGGAATCGCTG
>Ga0265295_1007231_pt1 | contig 12919 bp, 14 predicted proteins | sample Munlansysbiofilm_FD_192503 | JGI IMG/M metagenome (GOLD analysis project Ga0265295, IMG submission 192503) | Leachate microbial communities from a municipal landfill in Southern Ontario, Canada - Methane capture system biofilm | ecosystem: Engineered > Solid waste > Landfill > Unclassified ... | reverse complement strand
ACATAAAAAAAACGTTAATAATAACGTTCTTATGTTTTTAAGCTAGCGCTTAGTATACGACTTATTTTTACTGTAGTATTTTTTTCCATCATCATTTTTATGCTTTTTCTTATCATCTGTTTTCTTTGTTGTTTGAAGACGAATAGCTTTTTCTTCATCACGTTTTTTATCATTTGATGCATTATTTTTTGATGTTTGATAGCGGTATGACTTCTTGTTGGGTTCTGTTTTTGTTTTTTGAGATGAACCACTTTTTAATATGTGTTGAATCACTGATGATTTTTGTGGCTCTTGATGAAACATGTGATCCTTAACAACCGGAATGCTTTGTTTAATATGTTTTTCAATCGCTTTTAATAAACTTAATTCCTCTGGATGGCAAAATGATATGGCTTCTCCTGATAATCCTGCTCTTCCTGTTCTTCCGATTCTGTGAATATAGGTTTCAGGTGTTTCAGGAAGATCATGGTTGATCACGTGAGATAACTCATCAATGTCAATGCCTCTTGCGGCAATATCTGTTGCTACTAAGACGCGTAGTTTTCTATTTTTAAACTCTGCCAAAGCTCTTTGACGATTATTTTGTGATTTGTTTCCGTGAATCGCATCAGATTTAACACCATAACTTAAAAGTTCTTTAACTAGTTTGTTTGCCCCATGTTTAGTTCTTGTAAAAACTAAAACAGACGCTAATTTAGGATTAACAAGTAAATCGATCAATAAGTTTGTTCGTTCTTTCTTTGAAACATAATAAAGTGTTTGCTTAATCTTCTCAAGTGTTGTTTCAACAGGTGTCACAGCAATCCTGATCGGATCTTTTAGTAAGCTATTAGCAAGACTTAAGATGTCGTTGGGTACAGTTGCTGAAAAAAGTGCGGTTTGTCGTTCTTCTGGAATATACGATACAATTTTTTTAACATCTTTAATAAATCCCATATCAAGCATACGATCTGCTTCATCTAAAACAAGATACTTCACATGATCAAGATGGACTAAGTTTTGATTCATTAAATCCATCAGACGTCCCGGTGTAGCAATTAAAACATCAACACCTTTTCTTAAAGCAATTTCTTGATTTTTTTGTGAAACGCCACCGTAGATGACATCTGCTCTAATTCTTAAGTTTTTTCCGTACTGACGAAATGATTCTTTGATCTGCTCAGCAAGTTCTCTTGTTGGTGCTAAAATGAGTGCTTGAATCACTGGCTTTACAGAAGGGTTCATGTGTTGTTGATATAACCCTTGTAAAATAGGTACTGCAAAAGCTAATGTTTTACCTGTTCCTGTTTGTGCACTACCTAAAATGTCTTTTCCTTCACATAATATAGGAATAGCTTGTTCTTGGATGGGTGAAGGTACTTCATACCCTTCATTTTCTATCGCTTGTAAAATGGGTGCGATAATGTTTAATTCTTTAAATGTCATTCATTTTCTCCTTATTTTTCTATAGATGAATATTTACCATAGAAAAAAGCGCTATGGATCAAAGCCAATGAACGCTTAATATTTAACAGATAAGTTTTTCATGTGAAAGCTTGAGTTAAGATGGCGTAAACAACTAAGAACTTCAAGTTTTTTATTCATCTAACAAGAAGCATTACAATCATACCACAATACGTGATGAAACACAAATAAAGATGAAAAAAGAAAAGGGCTCTCTTCTAGAAAGCCCTTTGATTATACCTATTGAATGTTAAACAACGTTTAAGAAGACAATATATGCGATAAATAATGCTGTAGCTACATAAAGTAATGGGCTAACTTCTTTTGCTTTTCTGCTTGCAACCATAACAACAACATAAGTTAAGAAACCAAAGCCGATACCATCAGAAATAGAATAAGCTAAGATCATAATCATAATGGTCATGAATGCAGAAATTGAAATTTGCCATTTATCCCATTCAATCTTACCAATAGATGCTGCCATCATTGTACCAACAATAACCATAGCTGCAGCAGTAACACTTGGTGTAATCAGTGATAAGAGTGGTGATAAGAAAATTGATAAGAGGAATAAAACACCTGTGAATACAGAAGCTAAACCTGTTTTTGCACCTGCGCCAACGCCTGATAAAGATTCAATATAAGATGTGACGGTTGATGTACCAAAGACAGAACCAACAACGGTTGCTGATGCGTCAACGACATTAGCCTTTTGTAGATCTTCTTCAGAAACATTTTCCATTTGACCAGTAACAGCAATCAGTGTACCGGATGTATCAAAGAAGTCAACAAATAAGAATGCAAAGACTGCAAACCAACCAGCTGGAGATGATAATAAACCACCTAATCCTCTAAATGCACCCGCAAATGTTGGTGATAAAGAAGGAACTGAACCTACAAGTTGTGTAAAGACTGGCATATTTTCAACATCGAAAATAAGACCAACAAGTAAACCAGTAATAGCGGTGACAACTAAACCAAAGAAAACAGCAGCTTTAATCTTAAGTGCTAAGAAAATCATAGTAACAATAATACCGAATAGTGCTAATAAAGCAACTGGGTTTGTTAAATCACCGAATGAAGTATTCGTACCGCCAGTATTAACGATAATACCAACGTTGACTAAACCGATGTATGCGATGAAGAAACCAATACCAGAACCAATCGCATATTTTAAAGATTGTGGAATTGAATTAACAATCTTTTGTCTAACGCCTGTTAATGTAACGATTAAATACGCAACACCTGAAACAAAAACAGCTGCAAGTGCTTCTTCCCATGAGTAACCCATGTTAACAACAATGGTAAATGAGAAGAATGCATTTAGACCCATACCTGGAGCAAGTGCAACAGGTAATTTTGCATAAAGACCCATAGCAATCGTAGCTAAACCAGCAGCAAGTGCGGTTGCTAAGAAGACTGCATTTAAATCAAGACCTGCAACAAGTTGGATTGTACCACCGCTACCGTCTGATACAACACCACCCATTAAAGATGGGTTAGCAAACAAAATGTACGCCATGGTAAGGAAGGTTGTTAAACCACCTAATAGTTCTTTACCAATGGATGAACCGCGTTCTTCAATACGAAAGAACTTTTTAATAAACTCCATTTTCATTCTCCTTTTAATTGTATTTGTATTCATATGTATGACAAACAAAAAAATAAAAAAACCACAAATGGTGTGTGGTTTCTACATATGAAAACAAGAAAAGGACTGTTTTCATATCGTAGTCGCGAATTTTACGGAATCGCGGTAGAAACTTGACCTCCACATCAGGTCGATTATACGATACATTGAATACGAGATTATTATAGCAAGCATTACCTTTGGTGTAAAGATGATTTTTAATGTAAGCGTTTACTCAAATTAATTCTTCTTCAATGAGAAAAGACTTGATCTGATGCATAAATGTTTCTTCATCATGCCCTTCGACTTGAATTGAAAATTCACACCCTTCACTAATCCCTAATGACATTAGACCAATAATGGATTTTAATGTCATGTGAAAATCTTGATAGATGATATCGATACGACCATGATATGTGCTCGCAAGCTGTGCAAGTTTAGCCGCAGGTCTTGCGTGTAGTCCTTCTTTATGTGTAAGAATGCATTTAAGTTCTTTCATGTGGCGCTCCTAATAACATCATGATTTTCATTAATAATGCAGCAATGAGTGTCCCTCCGAATAAAGCGATTAAAAACTTCCACCATGTGGTTGTAAAGAAGATGATCCATATGCCACCATGTGGTGCTGGAATGGATGCTTGTAGCATCGCTACAACCATCGCTCCTAAAATGCTTCCGATGATGATTGGAAAATGAACTTTTGCTTTATAGGTTTTAACAAAGGGTATAGCTCCTTCTGAAATAAAGGATAATCCCATCATCATATTATTTTTTCGTTGTAGATACTCAGCTTGTGTAAAATCTTTTTTAAACAGGGTAAGTGCTAAAGCTATAGCAAGTGGTGGAATCATACCTGAGACCATAACCGCTGCCATTAAAATAGAATCATAGGTATGAACAATCGAGATGATACCTATAAAAAAAGCTATTTTATTAATTGGACCACCTAAGTCAATGGCCATGAGACCGCCTAGAATCATCGCTGTTATGATCAATAAAAGACCATCGAGTTGTATAATTGCTTGAACGAGCCACTCTGAAAATGGGGAAAGTATATAGTTAAGTGCTAACATTAAAAGACTTGTTATTAATACACCTAATAAAGGATAAATGAGCATAGGTTTTAAGCTTGATATGGATTTTGGTGTTTTTGAGAAAAGCCACTTCAAGAGCTCAACTGTGTAACCCGCAGCAAACCCACCCAATAAAGCACCTAGAAAATAAGATTTACCTGTTAAAGCGAGTGCGCCTGCAATGATACCTGGAGCAATACCAGGACGATCGGCGATAGAGTAAGCGATATAGGCTGCTAAAATCGGGTATGTATAGCTTAATACAAGAAGACCAACGTCATTGAAATAAGGAAAACGATTGGCTAATAAACCATATGATGCGATAGCAATCAAAAGACCCCCTGCAACTACAAGGGGGAGCATAAAGGATAGTCCATTCATGATATGTTTGTAAAGGTTAAAACGTTCTTTCATTTAGAATTCCTCTTTATGCATATAGATTTTAACATGACCGTCCAACATGGTTTGTATCAGTTTTGAAGCTTCTTGAATACCTTTTTGGATAGATACTTCTATTAAAGGTTTTCCATGAAATCTTTTTTTATCAACACGAATGTCAGAAGCGATAATGACACCGATACTTTCAGTTATATCTTTTTCTGATAACTTGTTTTCGATGCCAATGGCACCGTGGGTTTCACATTGAATCGAAACCCCTAAAGATTTACCTGCATTTTCAAGCATTTCAGCAGCCATATACGTATGAGCAATCCCCGTAGGACATGCAGTGATACACACAATTTTCTTCATGGCATTCTTCTCCTAATTCATGGTATGAAGTAACTTAAGTGCTTCATCCAAAGATTGAACATCAAAAAGCGCTTCTCTAAAATCTTCATGCATGAGTTTTCTTGATAGCATAGCTAATACTCTTAAGTGTGCATTTGTACCATCTTCTGGCATAGCAATCATAAAGAAGAGATGGGCATCTTTCCCGTCCATCGCATCAAAGGGGATACCTTCGATACTTCTTGCAAAGATAACCGTAGGTATTAATACATGTGAGGATTTGGCATGTGGAATGGCAATCCCAAATCCAATACCTGTAGAGGTGATGGCTTCTCTTTCGTAAATATCTTTTAAGAAACCTTGAAGATCATCAATTTTATGATGTGTATAAAGGATATTAGCAAGCATTTCCATAGCTTCATCTTTTGTTTTCGCATCAAAATCAAGTAAAACATCTTCTGGCTTAATCAGTTCATTCATTAACATGTTATAGTTCCTCAATGATCACTTTCGTTTGATATTTTTGAATGTCTCTATGTGTAGCTAGTTTTCCAGTAAATACGGTAGCAGAAGCTGCAGCAACCGCTTCGATAAAACTAAGCTTAGGATCTTGGGTTAACTGGTACATCGCAACAAATCCTGCAACCATTGAATCTCCAGCACCGATGGTTGATATCACTTTACCTTCGATAGGGTGTGCTAAATATGCTTTCTCATTATCTAAGTATAGTGCCCCTTGTTCACCTAAAGAAATGATCAAATGTTCTACACCACGATAGATGAGTTGTCGACCATAAAAAATGATTTCTTCTATTTCAATTAAGTCCATGAGTAAATAGTCATTTAATTCTTTTAAATTCGGTTTCATCAAGAATGGTTTATGATCGATAAATTGATGAAACATATCACCTGGGGTATCCATGATGAAAGGAATTTCTTTTTCATTGCACAATTGAGCAATCTGTTGAAAAGCGTCACGTTGTCCATTGGGAGGTGATCCACCAATAATGAGAAGATCTTCTTTCGTCATGTTTTTGATATAATCCATAATAAGTTCAAACTTTTGATCTTTGACACGTGGTCCTTCATGATTGATTTCTGTCTCATGATCAACCGTCATCTTGATATTGATACGTGTATCACCATCTACCCAAATGGGTTGTATGTCAAGATCATATTCTTTTTTCATAGATTCAAAAAGATAGTGACCTGTAAAGCCACCTAAGATCGTGATAGGAATCGATGGTATACCTAAGTTCTTGAGAACAGCCGATACATTGATCCCTTTGCCACCAGGATTTAAAGAGGCTTTTTTAAAGCGATTGAGTTGGTTAAGTTCAAACCGATCAACTTTGATTTTATAATCAATGGCGGGATTGAGTGTCATCGTATAGATCATGTGTATTATCACTCCTATAGTTTTATTGTAACGGATTTTAAGAGAATATTTGCAAAAATATCTTAAGATAACAAAAAGGGTGTGTCGTCACACCCTTAAGCAATCGTCTTTCTCTTAAAATTACCAAACACATTCTTAACAGGTCTTGTTACAATAAATGCATTCGGGTCTACTGACTTAACAAGCCCAACTAATGTATGTAACTCATATGAAGAGATAACCACATAAATCAATGTCTTTTCATGATGTGAATATGCGCCTTCAACACGCATTAATGTCACTCCTCGATAAACCTTATGCAAAATCTCATCAACTAAAGCTTGTGGAATACTGGTGATAATATCAACGGATAAAAATTGATACGATGTATGCATCCGATCTGTCAAAATTGTTGTCACAATGATTCTGATTACGGTATAAGATGCGATAACACCTCCAGAAATGACAACTCCTGATGGTCCCATTTTTCCACCGACAATTAAACCACCTAAAATCGCAATCGCAACATTCATAATCATGGAAATAAAACCCACAGATTTCCCTTTTCTAAGTGAAACATACTGTGCAATGATGTCAAGGCCACCGGTGGATGTTCCAAAGCGAAGTGCTGCGCCACCACCAATACCAATCAGTAAGCCACCTAATACCGCTGCTGCAAAAGCATCACTGCGGTCAACAAGACCCATATTAACAACGGGTAACCATGATAAAATAAACGCTTGTAACAAGATGGAGATGATACTATGAATTGTAAACCGATGTGAGACGCCAAACCAGCCTAAAAGCAATATAGGAATGTTAGCAACAATAATAAAGATTCCTAAAAAGTGTGATCCAAAATCAATACCAAACCAAACGTAAAATGAATCTCTAACGAGCTGTCCCAATCCAGGGATGCCCCCTGTATAAAGTGGAACGACCGAAGCTTCTAAAAACCAGGACATACCAATCCCATAAACAATGGTTGATAAAACAACAGCAATCAATCGTTGTGCTTCTGGTAAGATGTGCTGTTTCATCTGATCAGAACGTAAAAATGTTTTGATGTTATTCATTTCTATCTTTTAAAATTTCTTCGAGTTTTTTATTTAAATCATAACGCTCGAATAATACCTCTGCTTTACCTAAAGTTTGTTCAGGGAATTGTCCAAATACTGAAAGTGATTCAAAGGATAAATCAGTGACACCAATTTGTTTTTGAATACGTTTAGAAGTTTCTGGAATAAAGGGCTGTAATAAAACAGCTACATAGCGAATGGTTTCTAAAAGACTATAAAGAACATGATCTAATTTGTCTTGTTTGTTTGGATCTTTCATCAATGCCCAAGGTTCAGAAACATCGATGTACTTATTTGCAAAACGTGCTAATTTAACAACTTCTTCCAAAGCATCTGAAACCCTTAGTTCATCCATATACGTTCTGATGTTAGGGAGAGCTTCAAGCGCTTTTTCCTTTAAGGATAAGTCAAATGGTTCATCCAGTTGAACTTTTTTAATGACACCTTCACGATACTTATGTGCCATACCAATCGTTCGGTTGACTAAATTACCGATGGTATTTGCTAAATCAGAATTGTTTCTTTCAATGAGAAGCTCATATGTAATGTTGCCATCTGCAGAAAAAGGAATTTCATGTAAAACATAGTACCTGACGGTATCAACACCAAAATATTTCACAAGATCATCAGTATACATCGTGTTACCTACTGATTTACTCATCTTTGACTTATTGACGAGTACCCAAGGATGACCAAACACCTGTTTGGGTAGTTCAAGACCTAGTGCCATCAGAATAATTGGCCAATAAATCGTATGAAATCTTAAAATATCTTTACCAATTAAATGAACATCAGCTGGCCAATATTTCTTATAATTTTCTGTTAATGGTTGATCTGGATGGTAATCAAGCCCAGTGATATAATTCGATAATGCATCTATCCATACGTAAACGACATGTCCTGGATCAAATTCAACAGGAATACCCCATTTAAATGATGTTCTTGATACCGATAAATCAGGAAGAGGTTCCTTGAGGAAGTTTTGAATCATTTCATTTCTTCTGGATTCAGGTTCAATAAATTCTGGGTGTTCTTCAATATGCTTGAGTAATCTTTCTTGATAAGGTGCTAATCTTAAAAAATACGCCGCTTCTTTTGTCCAAACGGGAATATCTCCGTTAGGACCTTTGCCATCAACGATATCTTTTTCTAAAATGAAAGCTTCTTCAGCAACTGAATACCAACCTTCGTATTCACCTAAATAAATATCACCTTGATCATAAAGCTTTTTAAAAATAGCTTGAACAGCTTTAACGTGTCTTTCATCGGTTGTTCTAACGAACTGATCGTATGACACATGAACCTTATCATAGATGCGTTTAATTTCTGATGAAATATGATCAACAAATGCTTGAGGTGAAAGCTCATTTAAACCAGCTTTACCTTCAATTTTTTGACCGTGTTCATCTGTGCCCGTTTGAAAAAAGACATCGTAACCATCTAAACGCTTAAAGCGAACGATACTGTCTGCTAATATCGCTTCATAGACATTACCGATATGAGGAATACCTGAAGCATAAGCAATGGCCGTTGTTAAATAAAATTTTTTCTTTTCCATGAATAAAACCTCCTAAAAATAAATAAACGCCATCCTTAAATAAATCTAAGGACGACGTGACATCGCGGTACCACCTTAGTTCTGATAAAATCAGCACTCGAAAATCCTTAACGCGGATTGACGTTTTAGCCTACCTATCGGCTAAAAGGCTCGAAAACCATGTTCATCTGTTACTTGAATCGCTTGCACCAACCGCGATCTCTCTAAACAAAGTAAGTAGACTACTCTTTTTCTCATTGCCTATTACATACATATTATACTTTATACTTTTAAAAAATCAAGAAGAAGTATCATCAATTTTCACAATCTTATACACATCATTTTTTGATATGTCATGCTTATTCGCGACAATCTTCATCGCTTCTTTGGAAGGATAGCCTTCTTCAATCAGTTCTAAATAATGTGATTTGACATCAAGCAAGGGTTTATCTGTTTGATAACGACCTTCGATGATGATGACGTATTCCCCTTTAGGATTCATTTCCATGGTGATTGCATCTTCTAAAGTTGTTCTGATAATCGTTTCAAAAGCTTTCGTCAGTTCACGTGCGATTGAAATGTTTCGTTGACCTAAAACCTCATATAACGTTTTTAATGTTTTTCCAATTCGCATCGGTGATTCATAGATAACAAGTGTTTCTTTTCGGTTGTTATAATCTTTTAAACATGTGATTTGGTCTTGTGCTTTTCTTGGCAGAAAGCCAAGAAACGTAAACGGTTGAATCACTAAACCTGAGGTAACAAGGGCAGACAAAATAGCAGATGCACCTGGTATAGCAACCACATGATAACCTTCTTCAATCACTTTTTTAATAATTTCATAGCCTGGATCACTAATACCTGGAGTTCCAGCATCACTGATTAATGCGATATGTTTTCCTTCTTCTAAGAGGGTTAGAATTTTTGTTTCTTGTTCTATTTTATTAAATTCATGATAACTCATTAAAGGTTGATGAATTTTATAATGTGATAAAAGTACAGAGGAGGTTCTGGTATCCTCAGCTAAAATAAGATCAACAGAATTTAAAATCTCAACCGCACGATAGGTAATATCACTTAAATTTCCAATTGGCGTTGATACGACGTAGAGTGTCGCTTTTTCTTCTTTAAAGCTTCTTTGCATTAGTGATTTACCACGCGTTTTGCTTTTTCGCGTAAATCTCTTTCTAAATAAACGATTTGCATTAACTGTTTTTTCTTTGATTCATTAATCTCAAATTTTTCTCTCAGTCCTTCTAGGAAGAAATGCTCTGTCGTATTATAAAAATCATCAATCATGGTCACTTTAACCAAATTGAGATAGACGATATTTTTGACTGTAGGACTGGCTTCACAAAAATACTGAATCGTCTCATCTAAATCTTTAGATAATGCAAATTGATATTCAGAAACGATACCATCTCCAACTTCAGCAAGCATCATATTGAGTAGTCGTTGTTCAATTTCATTGGGTTTCCCATCAACGGATACCATATGCATGACAAGATCTAAGAACTTAAGTTTTTCTTTTCGATTAAGTAATGTTAATAACATGTTATCCTCCTTGATATATGTTTTCCATCTCTTCAGATATAAGATGTTTATCTTTGTATAAGATCAGTGGTTTTTCCACTTTGATGCCTGAACTACCATACTTCATGGCTTCAATTAATACGTGATTCGCTTCATGATTGAGATAGGGGTGGACAAAACGGATACGTTTTATTGCAAGATGATTTTCTTCACATAAAGAAAGAATTTCCATCAGCCGATCAGGTCTATGTATCATATAAAAATAGCCACCATATTTTAATGTTTTAGACACTTTTTCAATGAGTTCATTTAAACTTAGTTTGACTTCATGTCTTGCTATGGTATCCTCTTCCGTTTCATTCAAGTTTGATGATTCACTTACCTTAAAGAAGGGGGGATTTGATACGATGACATCAACATCTTTCATTTTTAAATCATTGATATCAAGATGGAGACATGAGAGTTGATGTTGTAGCTGGTTGAGTTCAATGTTTTTTAAAGCTTGTAAGTATCTAGTTTCTTGAATTTCAACACCAATGATTTTAGCTTTTGTCTTTTGAGATACATAAAGCATCAATGGTCCAATGCCGGTTCCTAAATCAAGGACAGTTTTGGCTCTTACGGGAACTTTAATAAAACTTTGTAATAAAACAGTATCTAGATTAAAGGCTTGTCTTCCCTTTTGTTCGATCAAAAGATTTGTTCCTAAAAGTGTTCTAATCATGATTAAGCACGTGTAATGTCAGAAAGTGGTAGCCATTCAATGCCGCCGTTTTCAGCGTGGTTGACCTTCACCTTTTGACCGATGATATTAAGTTCTAAAACCATAGCTTCTCCTTTGGGAGTCATAACCTTTTCTTTTAGATCAGGCATGGTTGCTTTAAGCTCTGTATACACATCATCTTCATATTTAATGCAGCATAAAAGTTTGCCACAAACACCGCTAATCTTTTGAGGATTTAATGCGATGTTTTGGTTTTTTGCCATTTTGATCGATACGGTATCAAACTCACCAATAAAGGTCGTACAACATAAAATTAAGCCACATGGTCCGATACCACCAATCATTTTAGCTGCATCTCTAGGTCCGATTTGTCTTAATTCAATACGTGTATGATACACCTCTGATAAATCTTTTACGAGATTTCTAAAATCGATTCTACTTTCAGCTTCAAAATAAATGAGTAGACGTTTGCGATCTAGGGTATATTCAGCACCTAAAACTTTCATTTCAAGTTCATTTTGTTTTGCAAGCTGTTTTGCTTTATCAACAACAGCTGGTTCTAATGTTCTGTTATACTCTTCTTCTTTTAAATCACCTTCTGAAGCTTTTCGTAAGATCGGTTTTAATTCTGAAGAGAGATCTGTTTCTTCAATCTCTTTAAATAAATAAACTTTGCCTATTTCAATACCACGTGTTGTTTCAACAACGACGTAGTCATTTTTTTCTATGTCAAGTCCTTCATAGGAAAAATAATATTTCTTTCCGGCTTCCTTAAATTGTACGAGTGCAACTTTCATCGTTTTACCTCTTTTTCTCTAGGATATAAAATAAGTGATCAAGTGCTAAATCAAGATTAATATTAAAAGATTGTTGCTGTAGGATCACTTGAATCTGTTCAATCAATTCATTAACTTCTGAAACTTGAAGTGCGTCACTGTGAATTTGAATGGTTTCACGTAAAAATCGATACGTGATGGGTTGATGGGTACGATAGTGAACCCAGTCTAAAAAGTAAAGCAGCAATAATTCTAAAAAGTTCATAAAGAAATCACGATCTTGGATAAGAAATCTTGCTTTATCACCAAAGTAGATGGGAAATGATATATCTTTATGATCCCATCGTGTTGCTATCTCTTCAATCAGAGCAATCATATCTAAAAAGTTGGGGTTCTCTGCTAATAAGGTTGCTTCTTCGATGTTTTTTGTCACATAGGGTGCTAGCGTAGCAACCTTTTCATCAACACCTAATTGAAGCAGTTCTTGTTCAAGATCGATTTCATCGATGCTCTTTAGCACGATAATTTGACTGCGTGATTGAATCGTACGGAGTACATTATCTTTATCTTCTGCTAAAAGAAAACCAAAGACGTTATGACTTTGTGGCTCTTCCATAAACTTTAAAAGTGAATTAGCAGCGGCAACACTGATTTTTTCGACACCTTTGATGACGTAAATGCGTGGACCACTGACTAATGCTGTTTTAGAAAATTCAGATTGTAAATATAAGATCTGTTCTTTTTTAATTGATAAGCCATCGGGTTCAACAACCACCATGTTTTGTACTTTACGCTCTTTAATTTGTAATTTGAAATGTGGTGATTCAGGTTTTCCTTGATTCAAGATTAAATACGCAACATCATCAACGAGTTGCGATTTACCCGATCCTTTAGGTCCAACGATTAAGTAGAGGTGGGCTAACCTGTTTTTTTGGATGGTTTGTTTAAAAAAGTAATAGGCTCTTTTCATAATCTCTTTTCGATTTCTTTTATAATATCTTCTTCGATTTCTTTAAT
>Ga0265295_1007229_pt1 | contig 12924 bp, 9 predicted proteins | sample Munlansysbiofilm_FD_192503 | JGI IMG/M metagenome (GOLD analysis project Ga0265295, IMG submission 192503) | Leachate microbial communities from a municipal landfill in Southern Ontario, Canada - Methane capture system biofilm | ecosystem: Engineered > Solid waste > Landfill > Unclassified ... | reverse complement strand
TTGCTCCTGCCACAACCACCGATTTCACTCCTTACATGGAGCAAATTGCTGCTTCCGGCGCAGAAGCTTACATCGTTTCCTGGGCTGGTTCGGGTTTCATCTCCCTCGTTCAGGCTGCTGCAGACCAGGGCGTCACCGACACCATGGAACTTGGCACAACCTTTATCGACAACATGCTGACCCCGGTCTTCTATGGTAATGCCATTGGCACAACTGCTGGTATCGTCTATCACTGGTCAGCGCCAACGAACGCTGCTAACGATTTCCTCGTGGCAGAAGCCAGCGGCCGCTATGGCATCTATCCTGATCTCTTTGATGCCGACGGTATGAATGCCGCCATCATGATCATCGAGACCCTCAAGAAAACCAATGGCGATGTTAGCCCCGCCACCTTGATTGCTGCTATGGAAGGTCTTGAGTTCGAAGGTCCCAAGGGCACCATCTACATCCGCCCCGAAGATCATGTTGCCATTCAGGATATGTACATTCTCAAGCTTGAGAATGTGACAGATCCTACCGGTAACTACTATTCCTTTGTCGACACCACCCGTCCCGAGCCTCCTTGTTTGCTCCCTGAAGCATTCCTGGATCGCTGTGGATCTTTGCCCATCGGCAATCTGTCTGGCAATTAATCATTTCACCTTAGTGTCCCTGGGATTTTTGCGAACTTCCAGGGACACTGCTATATTTACGGACAATTCGCAAAAAAATAAAGAATTGAGAAGTTATGACGGCACGAGAAAGCATTATTGAAACAAAAAACCTGACCAAATATTTTGGAGGTTTAGCTGCTGTTGATGATGTTAGCCTCACAATTGAGGCTGGCACTTTGCATGCTATCATAGGACCAAACGGGGCAGGAAAAACGACCTTTTTCAACCTGTTGAGCGGGAATTTGAAACCCACCAGCGGGAAGGTTTTTTATAAAGGTCAGGACCTGACCAGCACACCGATTCACCGTATGATCCATATAGGAATTGGACGGTCTTTTCAGATTACCAACATTTTCCCTAATTTAACAGTGCACGAAAACATCCGTCTGGCTTCGCAGGTTATGGAAGATAAGAACTTTCGATTTATGATGGAAACTGCCCAAATGCATTCTGTCGAGAAACGTACCGAAGAAGTGGTTGAAAAAGTTGGTTTGACCAGTCAGGCATTATTGCCCGCCCGTATGCTCTCGCATGGAGACCAACGCAAGTTGGAACTGGGCATGATCCTCGCTCCCGACCCTGAAGTACTCTTGCTGGACGAACCAACAGCCGGTATGGCGACTGACCAGGTACCCGAACTGATTACCCTGATTCAGGAAGTACAGGAATCAGGCTCAAAAACCGTTGTTCTGGTAGAGCACAACATGAATGTTGTCATGAAAGTTTCAGACAGAATAAGCGTCATGCATCAAGGCAAAGTCTTGGCGGAAGGAACACCAACAGAAATCGCAGCAAATCATGAAGTACAAACTGCGTACCTGGGAGGGCTTTATGATCTCAATAATTAAGCGCTTCTCCGGGAAGATTAATTTGAAAACAGCATCAGAATGGAGACTGTTATGACTAACTGTCTTGAAGTAAAGCACATCCATGCTTTCATTAATCAGTATCATATCTTAGAGGATGTCGATTTCGTCGTGCCCAAAGGCTCTATTACTGCCTTGCTCGGACGCAATGGTGCGGGAAAAACCACAACCTTGAAATCCATTCTTGGTTTGGCATCAGTAAGAGAAGGCGAAATACTTTTTGAAGGGAAAGAAGTTCAAGGCATGCGTCCTTTTGAGATTGCTTCACTTGGAATAGGTTTTGTTCCGGAACATCGAGCAATATTCAGGGATTTATCTGTTGAAGAAAATCTGAAAATTGCTGAAAGAAATAAGGGGGATTTGGATCGAAAACGAGAATTCATCTTCAACCTCTTCCCGGATTTAGAACGGTTCTTAAGCCTGAGAGGCACCGAACTTTCTGGCGGTCAGCAACAAATGCTGGCAATTGCCCGTGCCTTGGTAGCAGACAACAGCTTGCTTCTGATTGATGAGCCAAGTGAAGGGCTTGCTCCGGTCATCATTGAAAACATGATTGAGGTCATACGGCAATTGTCCCAGCAGAGCACCGTGGTTCTGGTGGAACAAAATTTCCTGGTGGCAAGTAAGCTTGCAGAGTATTTTGTCATCATTGAAGAGGGGAAGTCAGTCGAATCGGGATTGATGAAAGATCTTGAAGCCGATAAAGCTATGATCCATCATTATCTTGGGGCTGCATAGGGTTTATTATGAAAAATACATTACAAAAAAACTCAAAAGCAATTATCGTTCTTGCTTTTATCGCTTTTTTTCTGTTTTTTGCGGCCCGTGGCATGTCGGGTAAGGATGTTGTCATTACCGTTCTGCGCGGATTCTCTGCCGGGTCAGTCACATTTTTGGTTGCAGCAGGATTCTCGCTGATTTTTGGTCTGCTTGACGTGCTCAACCTTTCGCAAGGCACTCTTTATATGATCGGTGCCTATGTTGGCTGGACTGTCTATGTCAGACCCGATACTTTTATCGACATCCTGACCCCAGTTTTGTTGATTTTAGTTGGTTTTACTCTCAAGCCTCTCTGGAATCGACTTGCAGGCAAGGTGCAGCTACAAGCCAAAGTCCGAAAAGTGCTTTCCTGGCTAACGATTGCCGTTGGAATAATCTTGCTGGGACTGCTGCTGACCCGCTATCCGATTGCAAGTTGGGATTTGAATAATTATTCTGAAAGCCCGATTTCCTATTCTTACATGGCAGATCAAGGGCTGCGAATCATTCCGGCTGAAGTCACTTTCGATCAGATTTCACCGGTTGTCGCGATCTTAGGACTGCTTGCCAGCAGTTCACTGGCAGCTTTTGGCGTGGCACTTTTGAGCCGTGAAGAAAAGCTTCTTCAGAGTTTCAATTGGCGCAAATTTTTACCTGCGGCATGCCTTTTCGTCATTGGCATCCTCTGTGTTGTTTTTAATGCACAAATCACGGCCTGGATGTTCGCATTGAGCACCAACTGGCTTTTTGTGATTGCCATAGTGGTTGCAGTTGTGGCTGGCGTCAGTCTGGGCGCATTGATGGAAACCACTCTCATCAGACCGCTTTATAGCCGACCAATATACCAACTTATGCTCACCCTTGGTTTGGGCACCATCGGCGTGCAAATTGTGCAGGCTGTTTGGGGCAGACCCGAATTTGTCTGGCCAAAACCAGCCCTTTTTGCTGGCACCGGTGGAGCCTGCCCTGCAACAAACCTGACAGACCTCTTTCAGAATCAGTGTTCCACAGTGATCTTGCTGGGCGGAAGAGTGAGAGTCTATGACGAAATCTTTATTCCAATCGTGGGCGTTATCGTCTTAATTTTGGTTTGGGTTTTGTTAAAACGCTCGCGAATCGGTATGATCATTCGCGCTGGCGTTCAGGATCGTCAAATGGTTGAGGCCCTTGGCATTAACGTCAGACGGGTTTTCACTCAGGTGTTTTCTCTCGGCGTTGGCTTGGCTGCTTTTGGCGGTGCTCTGGCTGCCCCCTCCTCCGGTCTAACCCCAATCATGGGTGACAAACTGCTTTTGAACTCGCTGATAGCCCTGGCAGTTGGCGGTCTGACCAGTTTCCCCGGAGCTGCTCTGGGTTCGCTTTTGGTAGGTCTCATCCAACAATTCATGATCAAATATGGTCAAATTGGCATCCCTATCCCCTTTACCGAAATTGTTTTTAAGCCGTCACCAGCCCTGGTGCCAGCCTCAACCGTCTTGCTGATGGTAATTGTTTTGCTGATTCTGCCAAACGGCTTGCTGGGAAAGAAGGAATAATCATGATCGCTAAACAGAACTTTTTTACCAGAAATCGCGGCATTCTAATCTTTTTTGTGGTTATGCTGCTAATGCCTTTTTTGATTGGGATGATCGAAGGTTCCACCCCGGCAATGGTCCTGAGCAACAGTGGCAGCTTCTCCAAGTTTCTTGAAGGTTTGGGCATTGAGATTTTTATCTTCGCCCTGTTTGCCCTCAGCTATGACCTCTTGTTTGGTGTCACCGGACTGTTGTCTTTTGGGCATTCCATGTTTTTTGCCGTTCCAGCATATCTAACCGGCATAGCTCTGAAAACAATGCATCTTCCTTTTTGGCAGGTTATTTTGTTGGTCTTGCTGGTTGCCGTTGTTCAGGCTCTACTTTTCAGTTTGGTTTTGCCGCGTGTCAAAGGCGTGACTTTTACATTGGTTAGCCTCGGCTTAGCCTCGGTATTCCATATCATCGTAATGTCCAGCGATATGATTAATCTCACCGGCGCAGATGTCGGTCTTCAGGGTGTGCCAACACCGAGTTTTATTGACCCAGCCAGCCAGCGATTCCGTTTCTATCTAATTGCTCTTGTTTTACTTGTGGCAACTTATATCTTTTACCGCCGTTTTGTTAGCTCACCCACTGGCAGAGTAGCTGTTGCCATCCGCGAAAATGAGGGACGAGCAAAGATGTTGGGTTACAACACCACCACCTTTAAGATTGTGGTGATGATTATCTCATCAATCACAGCAGCGATAGCCGGCATGTTACATGCCTTGTATCAGCCGATTATCAGCCCCTCAGTAGCTGATTTGGGCTATACCGTAACCGGCTTATTGATTGTGCTGATTGGCGGGGTGGGCACATTAAGCGGAGCTGTCGTTGGTGCTTTTGTTTTACGCTTGCTCGATTTCTCCCTACGACGCTTCATCGGGGAATCTGCCAGCTTTATTACCGGTGCGATTTATGTCATTTTTGTACTCTTTGTTCCGTATGGAATTGTTGGAACTTTGCGCTTGAAAAAACTTAGTACAAAAGCAGGATTGAAAGATCTCATAGCCCGGCTTACCGGAAAGGTATGATTTCTTTCTTCATTGGATAATTCATTGTAGGCCGGCTTGTGTTTTTTCAAGCCGGCTTTTTTTTATCGTAGGCCGGTTTACGCTCTTCAAACCGGCATTTCTTTATCGTAGGCTGGCTTGTGTTTTTTCAAGCCGGCATTTCTTTATCGTAGGTCGGCTTGTGCTTTTCAAGCCGGCAAGATCTTGGCAAATTAATAGCCGGATTCAAAGACGGAATCCGGCTTACGGTGGTTCGGTTGGTCTATGCCGCTGGACCCAAAACGGATTTTTTCCGTAGGCCGGCTTGTGCTTTTCAAGCCGGCAAGATCCTGGCAAATTAATAGCCGGATTCAAAAACGGAATCCAGCCTACAGGCAATACTTCTTATCGTAACCGGCAAGATCTTGGCAAATTAATAGCCGGATTCAAAGACGGAATCCGGCCTACAGGCAATACTTCTTATCGTAACCAGCAAGATCCTGGCAAATTAAAAGCCGGATTCAAAGACGGAATCCGGCCTACGGTTAAGTCAGGAATTATCCAAACCTAAATTTTCTTTTCAATCTCATCCAATGCCAAGGCGATGAAATCTTCGACGCTCATGGTACCGGGGTTGTCTCCGTTACGACGGCGTAAAGCGACTTGCCCATCTTCCATTTCACGGTCGCCGATGACCAGCATGTAAGGATATTTCGCTTTTTGGGCGTTGCGGATTTTGGCGTTCATTCGATCTGAACTGTCGTCAACCGTGACACGGATGCCCTGCGCTTTTAACTTTTTGGCAACTTCATGCGCATAGTCGTTGTGTCGGTCGGCAATCGGAATCAACATGACCTGTTTTGGCGATAACCAAACCGGGAAAGCGCCGCCATAATGTTCAATCAGCACACCAAAGAAGCGTTCCATCGAACCAAGCAAAGCGCGGTGGACCATCAGGGGGCGATGTTCTTTACCATCTTCACCGATATAGGTCAGGTCGAAGCGTTCCGGCAGGTTGAAATCGAATTGAATCGTCGAAAGCTGCCATTCGCGGCCTAAAGCATCGCGTACTTTCAGGTCAATTTTGGGACCATAGAAGGCACCACCACCGGCATCAAGCTCGTAAGGGATGCCGACACGTTTGAGCGTATCTTCAAGAGCAGCTTCGGCATCGTGCCAAAGTTTTTCGTCGCCAACACTTTTTTCGGGCATCGTGCTCAGGTAAGCCTGGAAGTCGTTGAAACCGAAGGCGCGGAGCATGTTGATACTGAAATTGAGAGCGAAGTCGACTTCTTCTCCCATTTGATCAGGACGGCAGAAATGATGGGCATCATCCTGGGTAAAACCGCGAACACGCATCAAACCATGCAAAACACCGGAGCGTTCAAAGCGATAGACTGTACCTTTTTCCGCAAAACGCAGGGGCAAATCGCGATAAGAACGCAATTGGCTCTTGTAGATGTGAAGATGGAAGGGGCAGTTCATCGGCTTAAGATAATATTCCTGGTCCTCAATTGTGATTGGGGCGTACATATTTTCTTTGTAGAAACCGAGATGTCCGCTGGTCTCCCATAAACTGGCTTTGCCGATATGGGGGGTGTAAACCATGTCATAATCATTGGCAACGTGTTGATCGTCCCAAAAGGTTTCAATTTGATGGCGAATCATACCGCCATTGGGGTGCCAGAGAATCAGACCCTGACCGACTTCGTCGTTGGTGCTGTAGAGGTCAAGCTCTTTACCAAGCTTGCGATGATCGCGCTTGCGGGCTTCTTCGAGACGCCAGAGATAATCTTTGAGATCGTCTTTGCTTTCCCAGGCGGTTCCGTAAATACGTTGGAGCATGGGGCGATGTTCATCACCGCGCCAGTAGGCACCGGCAACGTTGAGCAGCTTGATTGCTGTCGGATTAATTTGAGCGGTGCTTTCAACGTGGGGACCCTTGCAGAGGTCAACGAAGTTGCCGGAACGATATACCGTAATCGGCACTTTTTGGTCTGTTGGATTACCGTCGTCGTCCAGGTTGCCTTGTTCCAAGCCTTGAATCAGTTCGATTTTGTAAGGTTGATCCGCGAACATCTTTTTGGCTTGGTCAGCGCTGATTTCTTCTACCTTAAATTCTTCTTTGCTCTTGATTAGCTCTTGCATCCGCTTTTCGATTGTAGCAAGGTCGTCAGGAGTGAGCGTTCGCGGCAAATCAAAATCGTAATAAAAGCCATCATCAATTGGTGGACCGATGGCAACTTTGCCCTCAGGGAACATTTCCAAAACGGCTTCAGCCATGACGTGGGCAGCCGAGTGGCGGATACGGAAAAGTTGTGACTTAGCGTATTCTTCTTGTTTGGTTGACATAATTCTCCATCCCGGTTGTTTTTTGAGATTTTTGAAGGGGCTTTTCGTACAACGGGTTAAAACAAAAAGACCCTCGCCTGGGGCGAGAGATCTCTCACGCGGTTCCACCCAGATTGCTTCGAATTGGAATTGAAGCATCTCATTTTGCCGATAACGGGGCGACCGTTCACCTTAATGAGCCAAAAGCCGTTCAGGGTCTTGCTGGCAGGGGGTTTTGGGAAGCTTGCCTCAACCGGTTCACACTATCCCGATCTCACTGATAGACAGAGGGCGACTTAATCTTCCTGCTTTAACGCATTGCGCTAAATATAATGCTTTTTAATGTGAAATGCAAGGGAAATTAGAAGCAGGCAGCAATTTTCCTTATGGAACTGTCTTCATCAATCATCGGAATCACTTTGGTTTTCATTACATATCCACAATTCTTGCACGAGGGAGGTGTGGCCAAGCAGTGGATTATTGAGTGCTCACAATCGCCCCTCCCCTTGTAAATATCTCACGATTTATTTAATATTGCGAATTGCTGATTCTGTCTGGACTGCGATTTGCATTTTGATAAAAATGGTATACTTGAGGCAATAAAGATCAATAAACTTATTCATTCTTGTGTAAGCCTGGAGATTGAGAGGAATTTATTATGGCAAGAAAACCATCCGGAAGTCTGTTGTCTTCCTATAGAAAGAAAAAACGCAACAATCGCTCTGTTCTGATTGTTGTTGCGGCCATTCTGGTTATCGCCGGTTTGGTAGTCGTGGGACTCTGGGCTTTTGGCGCAATTGGAGACGGTCCTGGCTTGTTCTCCACCAAAACGCCTACCCCTACCTTGACATTAACCCCCACCCCGGTTACGCCATCCCCCACGGCGACAATTACGGGAACACCAACCGATACACCGACCATTACGCCTACTCCAACACAGGACGGTCCTTCCGATTACATTGTCCAGGCAGACGACTTCACTTGTGCCGATATTGCCGAGAAGTTCAATGTTAACCTCGAAGTTTTCCTCTATGTCAATGGCATGGAGCTGGGAGACCAGTGCATTATCCGTGAAGGTCTCTTGATGAAGATTCCTGCTCCCTGGCAACAGATGCCGACTTCAACGCCAGTTCCAACCGACTTGGCTCCCGGTACAATTATCGACTATTATGTCGAAGCCGGTGCGACCCTGGCGTCAATCGCTAACTATTTCCGCTCCACTCCAGATCAAATCATCGCGGAGACGAATAGATACCGCTCGGCAAATGGCATTACAATTATGCTGACGGAGACAACGCTCCTGAGAATAGGCGATTTACTAAAGGTTCCGGCTAATATCGCCACACCGATTCCAAGTGCTACAGCAACCCGAACGGTTACACCATCTTCACCGTAATCGGTAAATCAATAGAAGCAAAAAGGCTGTCGTTTTCATCGACAGCCTTTTTTATTGCCCGGATGTAAGGTGGTTTAGGTCCTGTAGCACAATCTGCTTAATCATCCAACATGGGACGACAATAGATTTCTTCACCGTCAAGGAAAAAGCCGAGGCTGTAACCATCAAATATTTCTGACATGGGCCATTTTTGGTTCAGGGCATGGTTTTCCTGATGGAGTTCGGCAGCTCGTGCTCGCGGCAAATTCTTATCCAACCAGTTTGAGTCGGATTGATGAGCATAGCGATCGTCAAATTTCGCCGCACGACAAACCATCACTTTTTCCAAATTGGCTTGGATTTCTTTCGATAAACTTCCGGAATTCAGCATCTTATAAAGATAGGGGTCGGCATCTGTCGAGAGTCCCTGTGCCAGATAGGCATAATCCAGATTTTCGCCTTTTAGGGCGCGTTCGAGGTTGTGCTGTGCTAAATACTGATCCACATTGACCAGCGCCAGCGTTCCGCTGAAGAGAACCAGGGCGATAAGTAAAACCAGCGCCAGACGTTTAAAACCGCCTCTTAGTTCCATAATGAAGAGCGAAAGCAAAATTGATGCGAGGAAGAAGAGGAAAATCAGCGGGATAAAGCGGTAAGCGGTCAGTCCATAGGCATTGACGTACATCCCCACCCGTTTGAAGGCAGAAACTAAAATCACACCGACTTGGAGCAGTAAGAGAGCACCCAAAATTGAAAAAAGGCGTTTCTGAGGCGGTATTGCCCGTTTGGTGAAAGAGGCTAAAGCATAATAGACAATCCCGGCAATGGCGGCAACGACCAGCAGTTCGCTAAAACCGCGCGTGGCATATTCGGCATAGGTAAAACCTTCAAAGTTGATGTTGGCTTCACCGGCAAAAAGATATTGAAATTGGATGATTAAAAAGAAGCCAAAGAGCAAATTAAGGCTCACCAGTGCGATGCATGTTTCGGTCATGCCGAGGAAGGGTTTGATCTGAGGCTTGTCTTGCTTGAGATCCATCGGTTTGGATTTGAAATATAGTCCCAGCCAGATACCGGCAGCCAATAGCCAACTAAAAAAGAGCGTTAGCAGGATTCGGCCAAAGGCTTGATCGAGCAAGTCGTTTTTCAACCAGGCGGTCAAAAAATCCAGACGGTTCTCAAAAACCGCATCGGCATTAGCAAATAGTACGCTAAAGAGGATGATGAGGGGGATTGTAATCAAAATGCCCTTCAGAACACCTGAAAGCGCTTTCTTTTCTGTGTTTTTTTCTGCCTTGTCTTGTTTGCCGCGAATTGCTTGCAAGCCAAGCAAGGGGAAACCGGCGAAAAAACTTGCCACTGCCATGGCCGCAGTTTTGAGGTACTCTCTCAGGCGAAATTGCCACCATTGCCCATTGATAAAATCGGCACTCAATAGGACGAGTGTGAGCAATGTGGCGAAGACGGAGATGATGACTGTGTAAGTCTCGTCGCGAAAGCCGAGGATGCTGCTTAAAGCAAGCGTAATCAGGCTTAAGCCGATTGTGCTCCCTTTTATTTTTTGTCCCTGAAGGGCTGTATTGAAAAAGTAGACTGCAGAAATGATTAAAATTGAAAGCGGAAAACGCAGACTAATTTGATTAACATTCCACCAGACGAGCATTAATAAGGCGCCGGAAATGATCAAGCTCAAAAAAGTCAGCCCGGGATGTTTCAGAGTCTTTTCCGGTGTTGCGCTGTTATCGATTTTCGAATCATTCCCTTCAGTTTGAATATTGTCATTTAATTCTTGTATGTTTTCTTCTTGGTTCAATCTAAACCTCTCATTTTTGATTTTGAAGCACGGCATTGCAATCCACCAAGCTAAGCAATTTGACTAAGCATAGTCTGTCCATGCTCTCAAAACCTTCCAATCACTCTCAACTTTGTTGATTATATGGCAGTTTCAATGCAAATTCATATCACCGCGACTTGCCTCCACCAATATGCCCGCTGTGATAAAATTTCCTCATGAAAAGCACTCGAATTGTCTTCATGGGTTCGCCCGATTTTGCCCTTCCAACGCTGAGCCACTTAGCCAGCCTCTATAATCTGGTTGGTGTTATCACGCAACCCGATCGCCCTGCCGGACGAGGGCGAAAAGAGCAGCCTTGTGAAGTCAAGAAGCTGGCGGACGAATTGGGCTTGCCAACATTTCAACCGAAATCGATGAAGAAAGCTGAATCGATTGCCCGCCTGGCAGAATGGGAACCCGAGCTGATTGTCGTGGCGGCTTTTGGTCAAATTTTACCCAAAGCTGTTCTGGAACTGCCCAAATTTGGCTGTCTAAACGTGCATGCCTCGCTATTGCCCGCTTGGCGCGGTGCATCCCCAATTCAGGCAGCGATAGCCAATGGTGACCGGCAAAGTGGTGTCACGATTATGCTGATGAATGAGGGCTTGGACACCGGCGATATCCTCGCCCAGGCTCAAATGCCGATTAAGCCCGGCATGACCGCAGGCGAACTTTCTGACAAATTAGCGATTCAGGGCGCCAAAACCCTGGTCGAAATCTTGCCTGATTATGTGGCTGGGAGGATTGTTCCCTTGCCACAAGATGAAGAAATTGCGACTTACGCCCCTAAATTGAGCAAAGAAGACGGCTTGCTCGACTTCAATCTGCCCGCCAGGCTGTTATTGAACAAAATCAATGCTTATAATCCCTGGCCCGGAGCAGTTTATCAATGGAATGGAAAGCGCTTGAAGATCCTTTCGGCACATCTCGGTGAAGCTGGAAATTGTGAGCCGGGATCGCGTTTGATCGTTGACGGTCTGCCGGCAATTTGTACCGGTGAAGGACTTTTGGTTTTGGACGATGTCCAGGCTGACGGCAAAAAACCCCTCCCCGGCAAAACCTTCCTCAACGGCGCCAAAGATTGGACAGTTGACAGTTAATAGGAAAGCTAAGCCAAGTCCAGTTGCTGGGATTATCAAGTGCAGACTACCTAAAAAACCTACAGAAATTCTCATGCTGGAACTGTCCGCATAAATCATGTTATTACCACGGTAAGGGCGGGTTCAGGACGTGAGCCTTGTGACCTTGCCCAATCCGTAAAACCCGCCCTTATCATTAATCCATCATGCACATAAAGAAGTCTACGTAGTTCTTGCGCAGGGAAGGTCTTTCCAGTTGGGCGATTTTTTGATGTTCACGAATGGGACCTTCCCCTACGTTTGTATATATTACAGGTTTTACAATGTTAGCATATAATATGTTACTGATTTATCAGGGAAACGATTCATGTTTTTTTATATTGAGAATTGTTGATAAACCTATAAATTTTCAAATTACTCTACCGAAACAGGGTATACTATAAAGGCTTTAAAAGGCAGGTAAAATAAATCATGCAAGAGTTTTGGCACAACATCGTCTTTATCCTGGAACGGTTCACCTGGTCCAGTGTGCTTGACATTCTCTTGGTCACGATTTTTTTCAGTCTTTTGCTCTATCTTCTTCGCGATACTGAGGCGCATGTCCTCTTGCGCGGTGTGCTTTTGATTGTCCTTTTGGTCTTTCTTTTAACCTCCCTGGTCAATCTGCCGGCTTTTTCCTGGCTGGTTCAACTCATTTCCCCGGCTCTGATTGTCGCCGTCCCGGTCATTTTTGCGCCGGAAATCAGGCGTGGGCTGGAACGCATGGGCACGATGGGCAATTTGCGCTTTTGGCATCCCCGGCGTGGCTCGAAAGCCAATCTCGAATTGGAAGAAGCGCTCGATTCCATCACCAAAGCTGTTGTCCAGCTTGCCGAACTTCGCCAGGGCGCACTGATTGTCATCCGTCGACGTGAAATTTTGGAACGCTTTTACAAAAATGGGGTGATGCTCAATGCCGAAATCACGCCACAGCTGCTTTTGCAAATTTTTTATCCCAACACACCTTTGCATGACGGGGCAGTTATCATAAACGATAACCGCATCGTTGCGGCAAGCTGTGTTATGCCGCTCTCGAGCAGTGGCGTGCTCAATAGTACTGCCAACCGTTCGCTTGGTTTGCGCCACAGAGCAGCCCTGGGCATTAGCGAAATCACTGACGCTTTGGCAATTGTCGTTTCTGAAGAAACCGGAACGATTTCCATTGCCCATCGTGGCAAGTTGATTCGTCGTTTGGATGGTGATCGTTTGCTCAACAGCATGCACACGATTATGTCAGTTGATCAAGAACCTAACACAAACGGTTTCTTAGGTATCTTTAAGAAAAGGAAAGCCGATGAGATCGAGGAGGATCACTCAGAATGATGGACTTCCTCAAAAAAGTATTAAAACTTCTGCCGATTTTTCTGATGGCGCTGGTTTTGGCGATTATCGTTTGGGTTTCTTCGGTTACTTCAAGCGACCCTAATGAGGTTATTACTTACT
>Ga0265295_1007226_pt1 | contig 12926 bp, 9 predicted proteins | sample Munlansysbiofilm_FD_192503 | JGI IMG/M metagenome (GOLD analysis project Ga0265295, IMG submission 192503) | Leachate microbial communities from a municipal landfill in Southern Ontario, Canada - Methane capture system biofilm | ecosystem: Engineered > Solid waste > Landfill > Unclassified ... | reverse complement strand
CTCAAGCGTCCTGCTCCGGCAGGCCCAGGATTTGAGACTTAACCGCAGACCATTGGAGAGACGACAATATGGGCATTAACCACCTGTCCCCTTGAGGGATTCGCCCCCTGATTTACTTGGGACTTGGAATCTAACCCCACGCCGGACCAGGGGATGGCTCCGGTTCGGTGCTTATGGACAGAATCGGCTCGTCCGCTTATTCATGGCGGCATAGTTTCAGGAGGACATCATCATGGCAAAAATGACTGACAAGGAAGCGTTTGAGATCATCCAGGCCGTCCATGCCGCAGAGGCCCGAGGGGACAAAGCGGAGGCTCACCGCATACGCTTGCGCCTTCCACTTGCCCCGCATCTCGCGGAATTCATGAAACAGGAGTTTGGGGCTCAATACCTGCTTGATACCGGTGCGAACTTGTCTGAGGTTGAGGCGCAATATGGAAAGGATTGGATATCTCGCTAGCTACGCGTACAAACTGAACGAAGACTGGAAGGCATTTTCGCTGAAAGAAAATTCGGTTGAAGCCAAGTCTTTCCAAATCGGTTTGGCAACCACGCTTGGCCTTTTGCGGGAGATCGGTGCCACCAAGCAACCGGATATCATCCTGCTGGCTGAAAAAGCGACATTGGCCCAAGAATTAACCACATACGCCAACTCGGCCGAAATGGTGAACAGCATCAAGCCCGCCTTGGAACAACTTGAAGAGGCAACCGGCGCTCTCAAGCTTGTGCAGGACAAAGATGCCTACGCCAAAACCGCCCAAGCATTTTCCGCCAAACGCAAACAAGGCGGCCTTCCCCTCGACGCCTTTCGCGAATTCATCCTCTCCCACACAGCCCGCCTGACCAACCGCCTCAAGGGCACAGCCTCCGTTTCCGAAAAGAACATTCTTCGCCAGCGCAAGGACAATTTGAAGGCTGCCAATGAGCGGTATATGGAGTTGCAGCGCGAAGCGCTGGGGTTGGAGCCGATGGAAGAATAGCCCGCTTTAAGTCTTTGGACTGCCTTTCAAACAAATTTTACGCACAAGGCCGCTCGGCAACGGGTGGCCTTTTTTGTTAGGCGTAAGCACGTCATTCACGCTCGTCATGTACTTAAGTATGTATGACAGAATAAGCACTTGCCGTTGATGCAACTTTTCTTGTAGCGGAAATGCAAAATGAATTTTTGTCGAGGGATGAAGGATGATCGAGCAGAAATTTTAGTCAATGGAAGACGCCTTTGCTGCCCGGCAATGGTTGACACTGAAGCTTGTCCAGCACCTCTATCACGGGAAGACTTGTGTGCCCATGAACAAAAAGGTTCTTACTGAAACGGACATCCGCACCAAGTTCATCACTCCCGCGCTCACAGGTGCGAATGGTGAGAAATGGAACCTGATGACCCAGATCCGTGAAGAATTCTACTTCACCAAGGGTAGGGTCATTGTGCGTGGCAAGACCGTGAAGCGCGGCGAAGCCAAGAAAGCCGACTACATCCTCTATTACAAGCCCAACCTTCCGATCGCGGTCATCGAGGCCAAAGATAACACTCATTCCGTCGGCGACGGGATGCAGCAGGCCCTTGAGTACGCCGAAACTCTCGACATTCCCTTTGCCTACAGTTCCAATGGTGACGCGTTCCTGGAGCATGACCGCACCGTTACCAGCGGCACCGTCACCCGTGAAATTCCCTTAGGTCAGTTCCCGACGCCTGCTGAACTTTGGGCTCGTTACCGCGTGGCCAAAGGCTTCTCAGCCGAACAGGAAGCCGTAGCCACCCAGGAATACTATGATGACGGCTCCCAAAAGACGCCTCGCTACTACCAGCTCATAGCCATCAACCGCACTGTGGATGCCATTGCCCGTGGCGAAAACCGCATCCTGCTCGTCATGGCCACCGGCACCGGCAAGACGTACACCGCCTTTCAGATCATCTGGAGGCTGTGGAAGTCCGGGGCAAAGAAACGCATCCTCTTTCTCGTCGATCGCAACATTCTGGCAGACCAGACCAAAACCAACGACTTCAAGCCGTTTGGTCAGGCCATGACCAAGATCACCAATCGTACTGTGGACAAGGCTTTCGAAATCTACCTCTGCCTCTATCAGGCCGTCACCGGCAACGAGGAAGAGCAGAACATCTACACCCAATTTTCTCCTGACTTCTTCGACCTCATTATCATCGACGAATGTCACCGGGGCAGCGCCGCCGATGACGCAGCCTGGCGCAAGGTGCTCGAATACTTTTCTTCCGCCACGCAGATCGGTCTTACCGCCACGCCCAAGGAGACAAAAGACGTCTCCAACATCGAATACTTCGGCGAACCCATTTACACCTACTCCCTGCGCCAAGGCATTTCCGACGGATTTCTCGCACCGTACAAGGTGGTTCGCATCGGCCTGGACAAGGATCTCGACGGTTGGAGGCCCGAAGACGGCCAGACCGACAAATATGGCAGGCTCATCGAGGACCGCGAGTACAACGACCGTGATTTCGACCGCAACCTCATCCTTGAAAAGCGCACCGCGCTTGTTGCCGCAAAGGTCACGCAGTTCCTTCGTGCCACCGACCGCTTCGCCAAGACCATCATCTTCTGCGAAAACATCGATCACGCCGAGCGCATGCGCCAGGCCATGGTCAACGCCAACCCCGACCTCGCCGCAGCCAACAGCAAATACGTGATGCGTGTCACCGGCGACAACGATGAGGGCAAGGCGCAACTCGACAATTTCATTGATCCGGAATCCACGTATCCGGTCATCTGCACGACATCCCGGCTTATGAGCACTGGCGTGGACGCGCAGACCTGCCATCTCATTGTCCTCGACCGCCGCATAAACTCCATGACGGAGTTCAAGCAGATCATCGGACGTGGCACGCGCATCAACGAGGATTACGGCAAGTTCTATTTCACCATCATGGACTTCAAGCGGGCCACGAGCCTTTTTGCGGACCCGGATTTCGACGGCGAGCCGGTGCAGATTTACGAGCCCGGCCCAGAAGAGCCGCCCATTCCACCGGAAGAGCGCCCCGGAGAGGAAACCGTCTATCCTCCGGGTGGCGAAACCGAAGGACCTGGCGAAGTAGGGGAGCCGCCTGCCAAGTACTATGTGGACAATGTCGAAGTCCGCGTGGCCACGGAACGGGTCCAGTATCTCGATGAACACGGCAAGCTCATCACCGAATCTTTGAAGGATTTTTCCCGCAAGGCCGTACGCCAGACCTACGCCACCCTGGCCTCGTTTTTGACCGTCTGGAACGACGCCGAGAGGAAACAGGCAGTTCTGGAAGAACTGGCGGCCAAGGGCGTGTTTCTGGACGAACTTGCCGATCAGGTCGGCCAGGACTTTGACGCCTTCGATCTTGTCTGCCATGTCGCCTTTGACCAGCCTCCCCTGACCCGTCGGGAGCGGGCCGAAAAGGTCAAGAAGCGCAACGTGTTCGGCAAATACGGAGAAAAAGCCCGCGCTGTTCTGGACGCGCTGCTCTCCAAATACGCTGAAACCGGCATCACAAGCGTCGAGTCCCTGGACATTCTCAAGGTCGATCCGTTGAGCGCCTTTGGAACCCCCATCGAAATCATCAACCTCTTTGGCGGCAAGCCCTCGTATCTGGCAGCCGTAAAAGAGCTTGAAGACCAACTGTATAAGGACGTTGTTTAGCTCATGGCCAATATTTCAGGAATCGTGAAATCCATTCAGGACATCATGCGTAAGGATGCTGGAACCTACGGCGATGCCCAGCGCCTGGAGCAGCTCGGATGGATGTTTTTTCTCAAGATTTTCGACGACCGCGAAAAGGAGATGGAGATTCTCCGCGACAATTACCGTTCGCCGCTCCCGCAGCATCTGCGATGGTCCGCATGGGCCACGGACGAGGAGGGGATCACGGGCGAGGCTTTGCTTGATTTCATCAACAACACGCTCCTGCCCAAACTTAAATCCCTGACCGTGGGCGGCGACAGGATCAGCGGCCTGATCCGCATGGCCTTTGAAGACGCCAACAACTACATGAAAAACGGCACGTTGATGCGCCAAGTCATCAACAAGATCAACGGCATCGACTTCAACGCCTCCGATGATCGCCACATGTTCGGCGACATCTATGAAAAGCTCCTAAAAGACCTGCAATCAGCCGGAAACGCGGGCGAATTCTACACCCCCCGCGCCGTGACCCAATTCATCGTTGAACAGGTCAACCCGCGCCTTGGCGAATCCATTCTCGACCCGGCCTGCGGCACGGGCGGCTTCTTGGCCTGCGCCATCGAGCACCTGCGCAAGCAGGCCAAGAGCGAAGCCGACGAACACATCATTCAGGACTGCTTTGCGGGCATCGAGAAAAAGCATCTGCCCCATGTCCTGTGCATGACCAACCTGCTTCTGCACGGCATCGACATCCCCTCCAACGTCCGCCACGACAACACTCTGGCCCGCCCCCTGCGCGACTGGGGACCCAAAGAACGTGTGGACGTCATCGTCACCAATCCGCCGTTCGGCGGCATGGAAGAAGACGGCATCGAAGCCAACTTTCCCGCAGAGTTCCGCACCCGCGAAACGGCGGACCTCTTTCTTGTCCTGCTCATGAAGATACTGAAGCCCGGAGGCCGCGCCGGTCTCGTCCTTCCGGACGGCACCCTCTTCGGCGAAGGCGTCAAGACGCGCATCAAGGAGGCGCTGCTGACCGAGTGCAACCTACACACCATTGTCCGCCTGCCAAACGGCGTCTTCAACCCGTACACTGGTATCCGCACCAACCTTCTGTTCTTCGTCAAAGGCGCTCCTACCCAGGAAATCTGGTACTATGAGCACCCTTACCCGCCTGGAGCCAAGAGCTACAACAAGGGCAAGCCTATACGCATTGAGGAGTTTGAAGCAGAACGAGAATGGTGGGGCACGGAAAAGGATGGCTTCGCCGCACGCGTGGAGAACGAACAGGCTTGGCGCGTCTCCATCGACCAGATCAAGGCCGGGAATTTCAATCTGGATTTGAAGAATCCGCATAATTCCGATGAGGGGCCGGGCGATGTGGCGCATCTGCTGCCCGAATACGAAAAGCTTTTGGAGCAGATCGCAGAGACACGGGGTAAGCTGAAAGATGAGCTACATCAGGCGCTTTCCGCCTCTGCTGAGGCTGTTGAATGAAGATTGAAACGTTTTTTGAGAAATTTGATCTCGTCGCCAGTCTACCAACTGCAATTCCAGCAATGCGCGAGCTTGTATTTCAGCTCGCTGTGCGAGGGCATCTCACCGAACAAATCGATGGTGAAAAGACTGAGGCACAGCTTGATCTCGCAGAAGCGTTCAGAATCAGTCGTGGAAAACGGGCCGAACCTGACGCGACAACCAATCCGTTCCCCATACCGAATAAATGGGGATGGGTTGCAGTCGGTGACTGCATGGAGATGATCAACGGCAAGGCTTTCAAACCTGAAGAATGGTCAACTGAGGGGACGCCAATTATCCGTATTCAAAACTTGAACAACATAAATGCCCCCTTCAATTGTTGCAAGGCCGAACAAGATTCGAAGATTCACGTGCATGACGGCGAGTTTTTAATCAGTTGGTCCGGCACTCCAGGTACTTCTTTTGGTGCGTTCATTTGGAATCGTGGTTTCGCTTATCTAAACCAACATATTTTTCGCTGTAAGTTGGTCGAAGATATCTTCGTGAAGGACTTTCTTCGTCTTGCAATCAATGCTCGGTTGGACGAAATGATCTCTCAAGCTCATGGAGCGGTCGGCTTGCGACACATTACCAAAGGAAAACTGGAATGTATTCGACTGCCCCTCCCACCCCTCGCCGAACAGAAGCGGATCGTTGCGAAGGTGGATGAGTTGATGGCGTTGTGTGATCGACTGGAGGAGCAACAGCAGGAACGGGAGACGCGGCACGCCGCGCTCGCCCGCGCATCGCTGGCCCGCTTTGCCGACGCGCCCACCCCGGCCAACCTCGATTACCTTTTCCATTCGTCGTATACGATTTCATCCACCGACCTGCGTAAAACTATCCTCACCCTCGCTGTCCATGGCAAGCTCGTCCCCCAAGACCCCGGGGACGAACCGGGCGAACGGATTCTGCAACGGATTCACTCCGGCGCTTCTTTCAAAAAATCTTTGAACGGCTCTATGCCGAGCGAGGATTTCGGCGAACTACCATTCGGTCTCCCAAACGGATGGTCAGCATCGCGACTTGGTTCTATTCTGCTTCCGGCGAGGGCCATCTCATACGGCGTCATCAAACTTGGGGCCGAACCTCAGCAGGGTGGGGTTTTCATTCTCCGGTGTAGCAATGTCCGATTTCGCCGCATTGATTTAAACGGTATACGCAAAGTGACTGAACAGCTTTCATCGGAATATAGCCGGACAATTCTCGAAGGTGGTGAAGTCCTGATTAATGTCCGCGGAACCCTCGGTGGATGCGCCGTTGTTTCCCCGGAGTTAAAAGGTTATAACATCGCACGTGAAGTCGCCGTGATTCCGGTTCATACGGAAATCGATCCGACATTTCTTTTGAATGTGATCGCGTCGCCTTACTTTCAAGACCGAGTCGATGAAAACCTCCGAGGCATCGCTTACGAAGGTCTGAATCTCGGGTTGTTGCGCGATTTTTTCGTCCCCATCCCCCCCCTTGCCGAACAACGCCGGATTGTCGCCAAAGTGGAGCAACTGATGGCCTTGGTCGACGCGTTGGAAACGCAGCTCGCCGCCTCCCGCGCCATCGCCGCGAATCTCCTTACCGCCCTCGTCGCCGAACTCACCGGCACCCCGGAAAGCCGAGTCGCTTCCCTCGCTCCCGCCAAGCAAGTTGCGGCCTTGCCACGGCCCAAGTCGCATAAAGCAAATGTCGCTACTGCAAAGCCAGCCACACATGAATCCACAGTCAGTCCCAGAACCTTAGTTGACCTTCGCAAGAGCGCTGGCCTGAGCCAAGCCGCCGTTGCCAAAGCGATGGGCTTGAACCAAGTATATATTTCGCAGATGGAAACAGGCAAACGATTAATTACGGAGGAGCAAATGCAGCAGTTCAATAAAATATTAGGTTCAATTTCGTGTTATGAATTAAATATAACGAAATAAAAGGAGAGAATAAATGGGATACGCATCAACACTATATAGTATCAAAAGAGGATTTTTAATATTAGGATTTACTGGTTATACTGCGTCTGGATGTACTACAACTGTTAACTATATAAGCGCAATAGATAAGCCAAAATTGCCGAAAAAAATCAATAATATCAATATTAATGAAATTGAAAGATTTAAAAATTTGCAAAGAGAATGGGATGATATTGAATGGAATAATTTTATAAATATTGAAGTTGCTCTGGTTATAATGATGTTTGCTTTTGATCAGTGTTTAAAATATAATTATTCTAACGAAAATCTAAAATTAATTAAAGAAATAGTGGGTGATTATAAAAATGATTTGCAAGGGTTGAAGTTTTTGCATCGGCCTTCAAGTGATTTGAAAAATCCAAAAAATGCTAAAAAATTGGTCCTAGCATATCAAACAACAAAAAAACTCTCAGATAAAATAAAGTCGGCACTTTCAAGAGGACATATTTACAATTATATAAAAATTCTTCAAAAATATGGTGATGACATAAGAAAGTATGGAAAAATAGAAGTAAAAAAGGAAATTAGCGATTCAAATAACATTTTAATTCTACCTGAAGCAGTTCGTAAGATAATAAAAGCATATAGGATATCTGAGAAAAATAATCAGTTTACTATTGACGCATTTAGAAATCCATTTGAAGTTGAGTATTTTCGAAGAAGATACAGTGAGTTTTATTTAGTTTGTATTACAAGAGCAGAAGAAGAAAGAAAATTGCAGCTTTACAAAAATAAATTGGATTACGATAATTTTATAGAACTTTCTAATACTGAGCGATGTAAAGATAAAGATAAAAAAGAAATATTTGAATGGATAACATCGCAAAATATTCCTGAGTGTACACAAAAAGCCAGCTATTATATTAATAACACATCTGTTAATCACTTAAGATTAGAAATCGCAAGATTATTGTGTTTGATTAAACATCCAGGCTGCTTTCAGCCAACTTACGATGAATTTCATATGGAAATCGCAATGACTGCAAGACAAAAGTCCGGGTGTATTTCTCGGAAAGTTGGGGCAGTTGTTGTGGGTTCTGATAATTCTATCATGGGAATAGGATGGAACCAACCACCTAATGGCCAAGAGTCTTGTATCAATAGAACAACATATGAATTGATAGAAAGTGAAAACAGTACACGATTTAGCGACTATGAACTTTCAGAGTCTTTTAAAAAGCATATACAAACAAAATACTGTGACAAAGAGCTTGATGTTCCTTTTTGTTTTAAAGACGAATTGTATTCTTTAGAAAAGAATACAGCCTCTCATGCTTCAAAGAAAAATGAATTTACAAGATCTTTACATGCTGAAGAGAGGGCTTTTTTATCAATAAAAGAGCATTCTCATCATTTAAAAAATTGTACATTGTTCACCACGGATTCTCCATGCACTCTTTGTGCAAAAAAAGCTTATCATATGGGCGTAAATAGAATTGTGTTTATTGAAGAATACCCAGGGATTACAAATATTCAAACTCTAAAATCTGGAATAAGAAAGAATGAAATATCAATAGAACAATTTGAAGGTGCTGCTGGAGAAGCTTATGACAAATTATTTTCTAGTATTATGCCTGAAAAGGACTATTTGAATATTTTGATTCATGAGAAAAAAAATAATTTATAGTTTATTTGTTAATTCATGCACGGGAAAACCGGGGTCGCATCTTGAATCTTGAATTTTTCTGAACACCCAAAAATCCATCCAATTTCATCCAAATCTAATAAACCCGGTCATGCCTCACTGTAGTCTGATGGATAAGACTCCCGGTGAGTTCTGCCGGGACAACCTGCAAAAGGCAGCCTGACGAAAGATCTCAAGCTTAATAACGGCGATTCCCTGTCCAGCGATTGGGGAGCACCTCTTTTGCCGAGGGAGAATTGGTTCAGAATTCAGTTGTAAAGGAATCCTTTATAACTGCCTCCGACGGGAAGAACTACGGAGAAAACCGAACTCGCATCTTGAATCTTGAATTTCCCAGAACACCCAAAAATCCATCTGCAAAGGCAGAGGGGTCAGCCATCAAAAGGACCGAGGTCTTCCTTTAATTTGGCTTGTTAGCAAATGCGGGGTGCCGGAAGTGACTGGAGAGCAACACTCGCCGCGACAAAAGTAGCGCCCCGCCAGCAGATTGCCATTTTTTAACGGCCTATTAGGTGTGTTTTGGCCTTCAGGGGGAAACGTTCAGGTTTCAGGATTGCGTCCAAGCAGAGGTCAACGTCTAAGTCCGGCCAATAATAGTGGCCAGGAGTGGGCTCTTGGACATTGGTGACCATCCGCAGCGGAACTTCTGCAAACCAAGGGAAATCCTCGTATGAGAGAAACATTTCTTGCCCGTGAGACAAAAGCCAGATTCCGTGCCCGGAAATGTTGGTGACCTCAGTCGTCGAAGTAATGGCGCCAAGCGCTGATGAGTTCGCCATGCTTCTCCTCCAGAATTTCTTCTATCGATTTAAGTTGTTGGGGCGAAAAGCGATAATTGTGCGCCAACTCCAGTTCGGGTTCGAGCCAGAAATATCTTTGTGGGCATAGGTGCCTCCGTAGCGCCCGGCCTTGGCCACCAGGCCGATGGCATTGGTTTTGGCCACCCACTCCTTGATGCTGATCTTATAGCTGTTTAGCCCGGCTTGACTTTTAATTGTGGAGAATTCGCCATAATTAAACGCCGGGTTATGCACCTGAGAAGTGGTTTTGCAGTTTCTGAATCATTTCAGATTTCATTTGATCCTCCCCCTTACGATCAATTTCCCGGCGTCAGGAAATTGATCCTCGAATTCGACAAGGTGATAATCTGCGTTCATCAGCGCAATCCGTGGAGTATTTGTCATTGTCAAAGGGGTCGATTTCGCCCCCCTTTTCACTTCGTTCGTGTTTCATATTCATCAACCCGCCAAACGCTCGGTGGGCTGCAAGATTTCGCAGTATAGACTTGTTATTCTGTACGTTATTCACGTGTACCCTCCACTCCCAAGATTACGATGGAGGTCACTTATAACCAGTCAAGACCGCCACCCTCGTGCGCGGGGTAGGGCACAATCCACTCGTTTATTTGGCCATACGATTTTTCATTTCCAATCTCGCAAGGCGATCCTGATACATGGCATAATTTCAATTGGTTGCAAACTGCGTAGGTACTTGTCCAGCCTTATGGCGGGAGAGTCGGTAAACCCCTGGACATAACCATGGGATACCACGCCAGGCACAGGCCCGCCTCTTGCCCGGAACCGTGTTTTGCCCTAGGTTTGCGCCCTTGCGTCCAATCCTTCAGCAGGGTTTTTTTCATGATCCATCCGACCATTCTCTCGCTCATCGGGGCCACGCCCATCGTTTATTTGAACCGCGTCTTTCCCCACCCGCGCATCCGCCTGGCCACCAAGCTCGAAGCCCAGAACGTGGGCGGGTCCATCAAGGACCGCGTGGCCCTGGCCATGATCGAGGCGGCCGAGGCCTCGGGCGAGCTAACGCCGGACAAGATTGTCATTGAGGCCACCAGCGGCAACACCGGCGTGGGGCTGGCCATGGTCTGCGCGGTCAAGGGCTACAAGCTGACCCTGCTCATGCCCGATTCAGCTTCCGAGGAGCGAAAGCGCATCATGCGCGCCTTTGGGGCCGAACTGCGCCTGACCCCCGGACGCCTGGGCACGGACGGAGCCATCGAGGAAGCCTACCGACTGGCCCGCGAAGAGCCGCAGACCTATGTGCTCATGGACCAGTTCAACAACCCGGCCAGCATCGCCGCCCACTACATGGGCACGGGCCGCGAGATCATCGAACAGACCCAAGGGCAGGCCACGCATGTGGTCATTAGCCTTGGCACGTCGGGCACGGCCATGGGCGTGGCCAAGCGCATGAAGGAATCGGCCCCCGGCATACAGGTCGTGGCCGTTGAACCGTATGCCGGGCACAAGATCCAGGGACTCAAGAACATGCAGGAGTCCTATCCTCCGGGCATCTACGACAAACGCGCCCTGGATCGGATCATTCATGTCGAGGACGAGGAAGCCTTTGCCTGTTCGCGCCAGTTGGCCCGCGAAGAGGGGATTTTGTCAGGAATGAGTGCCGGAGCGGCTTTGGCCGGGGCCTTGCGCATCGCAAGGGAACTTGACGAGGCCGGAAAAGAGGGGCTTATCGTTTTCATCTGCCCCGACACCGGAGAACGCTACCTTTCGACAACGCTCTTTTCATCCCAGGCCCGTCATGGCCTGGGCGTGCGCAGCCTGGCCAGCGGCTGCCTCGAATGCCTGGGCAGCCCGGCTGGCGGACACGCGCTTTTCACGCCAGGACCGAGCCTGGATGACCTTGGCGAGCTTGATGTCTGGCGGCGCATTGTCTGGCTTGATGTTCTGGGCAGGGCGCTTGTCGAGCGTGGACAGAAGGTGCGCCTGGCCGTGGGACTGGCCGACATGGACGACCGCGCCCTGGCCGCCGCACGTGAAGCCAAGGTCGGACTGCGCGATTTCGGGGCAGGGGCGCGGGAGTTCATGCTTGCCCATGCCAAAAGACTCGGCATAGCCGAAGCAATGCTTTTCCCCCTGGCCGGTGCCAGCCAGGATCGCGTTTTGGACCTTGCGCGCAAGCTGCTGGCCAAGGGGCAGGCCTACGAGAAGCTGCGCTCCGTCTATTTCGACGTGGCCAGGGACAAGACGTACGGCCAGATTTCGAGCGTGGACACGGCCGGGATGAATCTTGGCTACACCGTGGATTTGGCCGATTACGCCAAGGAAAATCCGGCCGATTTCACTCTTCTGAAAAGGGCCTCCCTGCAGGACTTGAAGCTGGGCGACGTGATCGAGACCGAGTGGGGCAAGGTCAGGCCGAGCTGGTTTTTGCAGCTGGCGGCCACTGCCCTGGACGCTTTGGGCACGGTTTCGGTCATGCTCGCGGGGGAATCGCACCGCTTTCCGCATCTGGATAATTTCTGCGCCATCTGGAGCGCCGGGGCCGGAGTGCGGCCCATGGCCTGGATGGTGTCCCAGCCCGTGAATCCGCGAGAGCAGGGTGAAATAGTGCCGTCCCTGCCCGAGGCCCTGGAAATTGCGGGTAACGGCGCGGCCTTGCGGCTGTGGTTTTTGTCCGCGTCGTACATGAAATCCCTGGTTTTTTCTCCGGAAAGCCTGGTCATGTGGGTCAAAAATCAGAACCGGCTGCAGGACGCCTATGTTTCCGCTTCCCTGGGCGGCCAGGGGAAGGGCATGAGCCCGGAGCTGGAGCAGTCCATTTACGACCTGAAAACCTCTTTTGCTTCGGCCCTGGACGACAATCTCGATCTGGCCCATTTCTGGCCGGTTCTTTTCGCCTTCGCCAAGAGCGTCAACACCCGCGCGGGCAAGATGAGCGCGGCGGAAGCGAAGCTGGTGGCCGAACAGCTGCTGGCCTGCGACCGGGTGCTGGGTTTTCTTGAGCATTCGCGCCTGCCTTTGCCCAGGCAGAAGTGGCCCAGACAGGCCGCCGAGCTTGTCGAACGGCGCGAAGAGATGCGCAAGGCCAGGGACTACGCCAAGGCCGACGAGCTGCGCCTGGAACTGGCCACCATGGGCCTGCGGCTGGAGGATCATCCCGCCGGGGCGAGACTCTTTGTGATGAAAGATAATGGCTGAATGCGGGCGGGCTTGATGATCCGGGCGCGTCAGGGGCGACGAGTTCGTCCCTGACGGCCTAACAGCCCGTTGAAAAATGGCAATCTGCTGCGTCAGCGAAAAAATCCAGACCGCGCATCAGCGTAATACACTGCGCGCCCTGGATTTTTTCGCTTCCTTGCATCTCACCATTTTTGAACAGGCTGCGTATTTTGAATTTTTCAACAGTCAGCTAAAAGGTTTTGTGGAGGGCGGGTT
>Ga0265295_1007225_pt1 | contig 12927 bp, 14 predicted proteins | sample Munlansysbiofilm_FD_192503 | JGI IMG/M metagenome (GOLD analysis project Ga0265295, IMG submission 192503) | Leachate microbial communities from a municipal landfill in Southern Ontario, Canada - Methane capture system biofilm | ecosystem: Engineered > Solid waste > Landfill > Unclassified ... | reverse complement strand
AACCATGCAAAAAGAATTTTACGTGATCATTGAAAAAGATGAGGATGGTTTCTTTGTTGGTGAAGTCCCGGCGTTGAAAGGATGCTATGCTCAGGGCAGAAATGTTGAAGATTTAATGCGGAATATGCGTGATGTCATCGGGATGTGTCTTGAAGATGAAACCGATCCAGTTATTCAAAATGAATTCATAGGCGTCCAGAAAGTGAGCATTGAAAATGAACCAGCCAATGCTTAAGGCTGACCATGTGATAAAATCTTTAAAAAGGCACGGTTTCAATGTTATATGCCAAAAAGGTAGCCATATCCGTATGCACCATAAAGACGGCAGGGTAACTACTGTTTCTTCACACTCAGGCCAGGATATAGGTAAGGACCTGCTGAGAAAAATACTTCGTGATACAGAACTGACCATGGCAGAACTAACTTTGGAAACTTGAACCGGTATAACGCTAAACAAATGGATTATAGTTGTTGTGGCTGTAAACCTAGACCTCATCCAGGGATTTGTGGGTGGAATAAAGAATTTTTCCAACCTTGTCGATGTGGTCAACCAGCTCACGGTTGGTTATCCCTTCATAATGAACCACATCGACAAAATAGGGTATGGGCGCTTCCTGGTTTAATTTGACACTGAGCCTTACAACTGTATCCTCGGTGATGCCATGGCCCTTTATGGCTATATCGATGTCAGATCCTTTTTTGTAATTCTCCTTTGCCCGGGAACCAAAAACAACAGCCTGACTTATCTCTTTAAAGGATGAGATCTCTTTGATGATAATAGCTCTGGTTTCTGGTTTTAAGCCGAACATGATTTCTTCTGTAAAAAATCATAAACCTGGGAAATGGCGTTAAAATATTTTGTTGAAATATTATCCACCGCCATTCTGAAAATCTTTTCCTCGTAGGTGTGTGCCATGAGATTCCTTTTTTCAAGCATATCCATCCAGATTTCACCATCTTCAATGATCTCGTAATGGAATGCCTGCTTTATGACTTCCCTTGGAAATTTTGCATCCACCTGTTGGGCCTCGAGGTAATCCTTCAATGTTTTCCAGGCAAGTTCAAAAGTATACTCAAACCTTTGAACCATGCCTTCTTTTTCAAGATCTGACAACCCATGAACCTGTAGAACCGAAATCTTCAGCTGTTTGTAGGCTTTTTCAAAGTTCTGGAACCTCTGCCGCCAGCGGACATCTTTGGTGTTGTCGTTCATTTTTGTTCACCCTCCTCCTGCTTGCTCAAGCGGTACCGGAGGGATCTGAGGTTCAGGCCCAGAAGCTCTGCAGCCCTGTTCTTGTAGCCATCGGCAAGGGCCATGGCCTTTTTAATATATGCATCCTCGATGGTAAGGAGAATCTTGTCAAGATCGACTCCCTGGGCCACTTCCTCTAAATCGAAGCGCTGCCCCTTAATGCCTTCGACCCAGCGCCGTTTTTTGTGGAGAGAGATGGAAAGGCTTTCGGGCAGGATGATGTTGGTGGACGAAAGGGCCACGCTACGTTCGATGAGGTTTTCAAGTTCTCTTACATTGCCGGGGAAGCTGTAGTTGTTGAGGAAATCGAGGGCGTAGGAGGAAAGTTTTGAGATGTCCTTGCCCATTTTTTCGGCATACTTTTCCATGAAAAAACTTGCCAGGAGCTTGACATCGCCCTTTCGGTCCCGCAGGGGCGGTACCTTGATGGGGATCACGTTGAGCCGGAAGAACAGGTCTTCCCTGAAGTTGCCTTTAATCACCTCCTCTTCAAGCTGCCTGTTGGTGGCGGATATGATCCTCACATCGACCTCAAACTCCCGGGTTCCGCCAACGGGCTTGACCTTGGTCTCCTGCACGGCCCTGAGAAGCTTTACCTGGAGCATGAGAGGGAGTTCACCTATCTCATCAAGGAAAATGGTTCCGGTGTGGGCGGCCTCGAACAACCCCTTTTTTTCGGCAAATGCCCCTGTGAATGCACCCTTTACATGGCCGAAGAACTCACTTTCAATCAGGGTGTCGGGGATGCCGCCGCAGTTGACAACCACAAACGGCCGGTCCCGGCGGTCGCTCATATCGTGTATGGCCCTGGCAATCAACTCCTTGCCGGTTCCGCTCTCGCCTGAGATAAGAACGTTGGTCGTTGTTCTGGCCACCTGGCTGACCAAGTCGTAGATGCGCATCATGCCGGGGCTGTTACCGATCATGCTGCCGAAATGAACAAGGGTTTCAGAATGGGTGCATTGGGACGATTTTTTGTCTCCCGACAGTTTAAGGTTCAGGGCTTTTTTAAGGGTGGCTTTGAGTTCTGCGTTGTCAAAGGGCTTGGGGACAAAGTCAAAGGCGCCCTCGTTCATGGCCTCGACCGCTATCTCCGTGGTTGAGTAGGCGGAAATGAGAACGACCACGGTTTCAGAGTCTTTTTTTCTGGCGGCCCTCAGCACATCAAGGCCTGTGAGATCCCCAAGGCGAATATCCGACAGAACTATATCAAAGCTGTGCTTCTCTATCAAGCCCACGGCCTGCCTGCCGCTGCTCGCAAGGGAAACCTCATACTCCTCCTGAACGAGGAGCAGCTCTAGGAATTCGCGCATGCTCAACTCATCGTCAACCACCAGAATGCTTGGGGCCGGGAGTGTCACCTATACTCTCCTTTGGAAAATAATTCTCCCTTCGACCATGGTGAGGAACGCCTCTCCCTTGACCTTTAAACCGGCAAAGGGCGTGTTTCTGCTCTTTGAAAAAAAAATGCCGGGGTCTATAACATGATCCTTATCAGGGTCAATGACCGTTATATCTGCTGGATTTCCAGGCACCAGGCGGTTATCGATACCGAGGAACAGGGCGGGGTTTCTTGACATCTTTTCCACCAGGGTTTCCATGGAGATCAATTCATCGTGCACAAGCTTTAATGAAAGGGCAAGCGACGTTTCAAGGCCGATGATCCCAAACGCTGCCTGGTCAAACTCGACCTCTTTTTCAAGGGGTGAGTGGGGAGCGTGATCCGTTGCAATGCAGTCGATGGTGCCGTCGATCAACCCTTGGATCACGGCCAGTCTGTCTTTTTCGGATCTCAGGGGCGGATTCATCTTGGCGTGGGTGTCGTAATCGGCCACAGCCTCGTCCGTGAGGGTGAAATAGTGGGGAGCGGTCTCGCAGGTCACCTTTATCCCCCGCTTTTTGCCCTGGCGGATTGCCGCAACCGACTCTTCACAGCTCACATGGGCGATGTGCACCCTTGCATTGGTTAGTTCTGCCAGGGCAATCTCCCGCATGACCATGATGCTCTCGGCCGCATTGGGAATCCCCCTGATGCCGAGCCTTGTGGCAACTGCTCCCTCGTTCATGGCCCCATCCCCTGCAAGGGAGAGTTCCTCCGAGTGAGAGATCACGGGAAGGCCTAAACCTGCTGCATACTCCATGGCCCGGCGCATCACCCTTGCGTTGTCAACGGGGCGTCCATCGTCGGTGATGGCGACCATCCCCGCCTGGCGCATATCCCCATACTCGGCAAGGGTATCGCCCTTGAGCCCGCGGGTGATGGCCCCCACGGGATAGACCCGGCAGAGGCGGGCCTCTTTTGCCCGCTCCAGGACAAACCTCGTCACCTGGGCGCTGTCGTTCACAGGATTTGTGTTGGGCATGGGGCAGACGGCCGTGAAACCGCCATGGGCGGCGGCCATGAGGCCCGAATGTATTGTCTCCTTGTACTCGTGGCCGGGTTCCCTCAGGTGAACATGTACATCAATCAGACCGGGGACAAGGATCATACCCGTGACATCGATGGTTTCGATGCCGGGTTCAGGATCTGCGGCGCCTGGATCCAGAAATCCATGGACAAGCCCGTCCTTTATCAGGAGATCCCTTTGTTCATTCATGTTGCCCGGATCGACAATGTGTGCGCCCTTAAACCGTGTCAGCATTTTTACTCCCTCCTGCAACCAGGTAAAAAAGGGCCATTCTAAGGGCCACACCATTTGTCACCTGGTCTAAGATTACGGCGTTTGCGCCGTTGGCCACCTGGTTTGTAATCTCGACTCCCCGGTTCAAGGGCCCCGGATGCATCACAATGGCATCCCCTGCTGCAAGCTTCAGCCTCCGCTCGTTGAGTCCGTAAAGGGTCGCATACTCCCTTTCAGTTGGAAAGAGGATGTTCTCCTGGCGTTCCTTCTGGATGCGCAGCATCATGATCACATCAGCATTTTCAACGCAGGAATCCATGTCCGGGGCGACCTTGCACCCAAGGGATTCAACCCCCTTTGGAATCATGGTTGCCGGGGCTGCCACGGTGACATTTGCCCCCATCATGGTAAAGCCTGCGATGTTGGACCTTGCCACCCTGGAATGACTGATGTCTCCCACGATGGAGATGTTGAGACCTGACAGCTTTCCCTTTTTCTCCCGCACGGTCATGAGGTCCAGAAGGGCTTGGGTGGGATGGCCATGGATGCCGTCCCCGGCGTTGATAACCGAAGAGTTTACATGCTTTGCAATCAGATGGGGGGCTCCGGATGAGGGGTGACGGATAACTATGATGTCCGGATTCATGGCCTCGAGGGTTCTTGCCGTATCGATAAGGGTTTCACCCTTGACTATGCTGCTTGTGCTTTTGGACAGGGAGATCGAATCTGCGCTAAGTCTTTTTGCCGCAATGTCAAACGAGCTTCTGGTCCGGGTGCTCGGCTCCTGGAACAGGAGAATTATGGTCTTTCCCCTGAGGGTGGGCACCTTTTTAACCGCCCTTTTGGAGATCCCCTTCATTCCCTCGGCCGTGTCAAGAATCATGGTAATATCCTGGACAGACAGGGCCTCTATATCAAGGATATCCTTATGTTCAAAACGCATTTCGTCTTTCCTATCCGTTGTTGTTTTTTATAAAACTCCCACTGAGCTGACCGCCGGACATTTGGTTTCACTGGGGCCGCCACAAAAGGCGACCACAGGGGATCGCCCCTACAGCCATCCATTCACTCCCTATCACCCACTAATCACTACTAATCAACGCAAAACATCCCCAAGCCGATCCCAGCGAACCCCAAAAGCCTCCCTGTTCCACGACCAGTAGATGAGAAAGGCCTTGCCCCGGACGGCCTTTAGATCCACGAAGCCCCAGAACCTTGAATCATGGCTGTTGTCACGGTTGTCGCCCATTACAAACAGCGAATTTTCAGGAACAGTTATCGGCCCGAAGTTGTCCCTGACCGTAAAGTGTCCTGGAATAATCTTTGGATCCTTGTAAATGGCGTAGGGTTCGTCCTCCTGGAGGTTTCCGTTCACATAGAGTTTTTTATCTTTGATCTCGATGGTGTCGCCGGCAACCCCTATCACCCGTTTGATAAAATCTTTTTTTGGATCTTCCGGGTACTTGAACACAACGATGTCCCGTGGTTCAGGATCACTAAGGGAGATAAGGGTCTTACCGTCGGTAAAGGGGATCTTTACCCCATAGGTAAACTTGTTGACAAGTATATGATCTCCGATGAGGAGGGTGTTTTTCATGGATCCAGAAGGGATCTTGAACGCCTGGATCAGGAAGGTCCGGATAAACAGAGCCAGGATAACGGCGATGATTATAGCTTCGATGTTTTCACGAAGGGTGCTCTTTTTTTTATCAATGCTCATTTAAATGTCTTCTCTTTTGGGAAACCGCCGCCTGGGTGCAATGACCGTTGGTCACGGTTTCATCGTTCGCTGGGTTGGAAGCCATACATCGTTGCTGCCCATGGGTTAGTTGAAAAAATGCTGGGGTTCTCCCAAAAGGAAGTCGCCCTTCTGTATCCAGGATTTGAGCATATCTGCGACCTTCCTTGCCCTGACCATGCTGGAAAGGGGGACTGTCTGAATTTCCCGGCCCTCTATTATTATGGTACCGCTCTTTAACTGCGCATAGCTCACCTGGCCGTAACTCTTTGAAACAGCCTGGGGGTAGTCATGGCCGTAATCCACCACCTGGGTGAAGAGCTCCTCGTCGGACACGGCCGTAAATTTGACCATCTCCTCGTTCAGGATGGGAATGGGAATGCCAACACCTACAGAAAGGGAAACACCGTATCCCCGGATGCTCTGACCCACAAGCCATTCGGGGGTCATCTGTTTTAAATCCCCCATCACGCAAAGGGTGCCTGAGGGCGTCACGGGAACTCCGCCGGGAGTTCGGTCAACCTCAGTTTTGTGCTGGGTGCCCGACCAGGTGACAAACCCCTGCCCGCCCCCGAGAAAAATTCTCGTTCCAAGGCCGATGGTCTTGAGATAGGGGTCGTTGAACAGAGGGCTTAAAGCACCCGAAGTGGAATAGCTGGCATTGCCCATGGCAGGCTTTAAGGTACCCATGTATGTGTATTTGATCTTATCGGAACGGTTTACGGCGCAGTTGTAGTTCTGGTAACAGTTCCTGGGGTTGCAGAGCGTTGCGCTGGGCAGATCCTTAAGGGTTATTATTCGTTCGATTTTCCGGTTGGGATAGCAGTCTGTTCCATAGCTCTTTGCCACAAGCTCGATCTCTTTGCCCGCCACAAGATCCTGGATAACGTGCCCTCCCCCGTAGTTGAATTCACCCGGGTGGAGCTTATTTAAAGGATCATCGTCGGATACCTGGGTGGCACCGAGATAACAGTCGACTGCTGCTAGACCAGAATAGGCCTGAACCTTATTGAACCAGGTTTCGGTGGTTCTGACAAGGGGCTTTGACTGGCCGATATTGATGAATGCACCCGAAGAACACATGGGGGCAAAGGTTCCGGTGGTTACCACATCCACTGTTCTTGCAGCCTCGACAGGACCTTTGTCCTTTACAATATCGATGATCTCTTCGGCCGTTACAACAACAGCCTTGCCGCTCTTGATCCGCTCGTTGATCTCCTGATAGGTTTTGTTGATTTTAAAATCACCCATTTTTATCAATGCCTCTGTTTAAGATAATATTTGTCAAATTTCCTGGGTATTTGCCGTAAGGTCGCTCCGATCCGGTGCCGGCTACTATCTCAGCTGGGCCTTAACCTCATCTATGTTGTGCAGGATATTGTTCTTTATCCAGGTAGCGTCCCACCATTCAACGGGATTGACAAACACCTTGTTGACCGCAACCCCGAAATGGAGATGATCACCCCCTGCCAGGCCCGTCTCTCCGGTTCTTCCGATGATGTCGCCCCTTTGGACTATATCTCCCCTGGACACTGCAATGGAGCTCAGATGGGCGTACTGGGTTGTGAGCCCGAATCCATGGTCTATGAGGACTGTGTTGCCGAAGATCCCCACATGGTCAACAGCAAGAATTCTACCGCCGTTTGCCGCAGGAACAGGAGCCCTTGCAACCGAGGCAAGGTCAATTCCCATGTGAACCTGGCGATCGATCTCTTTGCCCTTGTACTTATAGATTCTATGGTCGGCAAAGTTTGCCCGATTAGCAGACCCGGGAAGCCTTAAAAAGCTGTCCCTCCAATAGAGTATATTTTCGGTTGCCTTGATCGGCTCAAGAACAGTTTTAATGTTATCCGGCCTGACCACACGGTTGATGTGGATAAACTTTTCGAGCAGAGGGTTGTCCGTTGAAAAGGAGTCATTGCCAATCCCATTATCGAATTCGGGTATTTTTGCAGCAAGGAAACCATCTGAGATGTTTAAAACATCAGTCTTGAACTTGCGGTCCCTTATATAGTGGTAAAATCCCCTTTTGGAAACGTTGCCGGCAGGATCCTGGGCCTTTATGTTGAGATCTATTCCCGGTCCCTGTTCAAAGCTCAAGGCAAAAAATGCGGCATGGATATTTTTATCGCTGAACATGCCAGGATATCCTGGAAAGAAATTGGGTCCCACCTCCACACCGCTTGTGATATTATCCTCAAAAAGCCTGTAAATAATGAGCCCTGAGCCGCCCCTTGTAATGTTGTGTTTATTGGTGAGAATCTCAATGCTGGGAGGTTTGGTGTCAATGATCACATCTCGTTCAACCGTGGTTTCGTTGCCCCTGTTCCACCCCCGCCATGAGTAGTCAAAGGCGGTTATTTTCAAAATTGCCTTACCATCCTGCATCCCGTACTTCCAGAAATCTACAGGTATTTCATAGGTCTCATCCTTCACCTGGGAACCCATGAAAGCCCCCCGGTAACCAAGGGAAGGATAATCACGGTTCATAATCACCTCTTCCTTGCCTCCCTGAACAAGGAGGACCCGGACCTTACGAAGACCGGTCCCCACATCTCCCACCTTGACAGACAGAGTATAGTCCTTTTGAAGATATACAGAGGGAAGCTCGACTTTTATAGTCGGAGCTTTACCCTCAAACTCGTTAAAGAAAAACCAGCCAAGGGGCAGGACGACAAGCAGAACAAAGAACAGAACAAAATACTTTTTCACTCAAGACACCTTTGTATTCAAATGTATTCCAAAAACTTTTCCATTGAAAGTTGGGGTAAAATAACAGTAATAGACCAAGTTATCAAGGCATTTTCCGTTGTTGACTTTTGAGCCGTCAAAAGATAGCTTGGGATAAAACATTTACTATGGAGTATTTTGATGAACAATTTTTTTCCCCTGCAGGCCGCTGATTCAGCTAGTTCATTTCTTTTAATTGCAGGCCCCTGTGTAATTGAAAATTTTGAGACCACCTTTCAAGCGGCAATCCATCTTAAAGCCGTAACCGAAGAACTCGGCATCCCCTTCATCTTTAAATCCTCGTTTGACAAGGCCAACAGAAGCTCCATCGACTCGTTCCGGGGACCTGGGTTTGAACGGGGACTTGAAATCCTTTCAGCGATCAAAAAGGAACTCAAGGTAAAGATTATTTCAGATATCCACCAGCCCGAACAGGCGGCTCCTGCAGCCGAGGTGCTTGACATCATTCAGGTCCCCGCATTTCTATGCCGTCAGACCGACCTTATAACGGCCGCAGCCCAAACTGGAAAACCCTTGAACGTCAAAAAAGGGCAATTCCTGGCACCCCTGGAATGCAGGAACATAATTAAAAAGGCAAGGGCTGCAGGCTGCACACAGCTCAGCATCACAGAGCGTGGATCAAGCTTTGGATACAACAACCTTGTGGTGGACTTCAGGTCCATTGATATCATTCGAGAACTCGGAGTGCCGGTTATCTTTGACGTAACCCACAGCGTACAGCTCCCCGGAGGCGCCGGCACCTCGTCGGCAGGGGATCGAAAATTCGCCCCCACCCTTGCAAGAGCTGCCGTTGCAGCAGGAGCTGACGGGCTTTTCATCGAGACCCACCCGGATCCTGACCGGGCACTCTGTGACGGCCCCAACTCGGTTCCCCTTGCCGGGATGCGATCGTTTCTTGAGCCCCTTGTCGCCATCCGCAGGATTGTAGCACCCCTGGCCCATGGTGCCTGATATGAAAATTGAAACCAAATCAAACCTTGAAGAGATCCTGAAACAGATCAGACTTCTGCTCCTGGATGTGGACGGAGTCCTTACCGACGGCGCCATTATCTACACTGATCAGGACAGTGAGATAAAACGTTTCAGCGTAAAGGACGGCCTGGGGTTGCGCCTCCTGATGGATGCGGGAGTAACCGTAGGAATCATTACCGGCCGAAGATCCGGAGCCCTTACTGCACGCTGCCGCAATCTGGGAATTGATCTGGTTTATGACAACGTAAAAGACAAGGTTGCGGCCCTTGAAGAGATCCTTGATAAAACCGGTATAGGAGCGAATGAAACAGCCTTTGCCGGTGACGACCTTCCAGACATCTGTGTGATGAATCGTGTCGGTCTTGCAATAGCTGTTTCAAATGCGGCAGACGAAACAAGACAGGCAGCTCGTCTCATAACCGAAAAAAAAGGCGGGGATGGAGCTGTCCGGGAGGTGTGCGAACTGATACTCAAGGCAAAGGGGGAGTGGGGGAAAATCATCCAAAGGTTCTCCAGATGAGATCAGGAAAATTCACACCAAAGAGAGCCAGGATCATCCTTGTGCTGATACTCCTGGCCATCGTGGCAGCCCTTGGTGGATTTTACTTTAAGCAGCGCCTCTTTTCAGGGAAACTCGTCATTGAAAACATAGCCATTGACTCAGGGACCTCCTTGAGCCTCAACAAAATGCACCAGACCTCTACCCGGAACAACGTCAAAGAGTGGACCCTTGACGCCTCCTCTGCAAGACTCTTAAAGGACCAAAACAAGGCCCTTATGAACGATGTAAAGGTGGTTTTCTTTACTGGAAAGGCAGAGGAGGTCCTTCTTGAATCTGCAAGGGGAACCCTTGACACAGAAACCCACGACATGACCTTCACCGACAGCGTGGTTGTGACCTTTACCAACTATACGCTGAAAACCGGTGAGTTGCATTATGACAAGAAAAGACATATAGTCTATTCAGCTGTTCATGTCACACTCATGGACAGCAAATCCACCCTTGAGGCTGATACAATGGAGATAGACCTTAACAACACAACGATCAGGCTCGGGGGAAACGTAAAAGGAAGGTTCAGTGAGACATCTGATTTTTTTAGTGGTATGGGCGGTGATTTTTAGCCCCGGCATTTTTTTTATACAGTCCGGTACCTTGTCCGCACAGACAGACAGCCTCTTGGAAAAGAGGGACATCCACGTCACCTCAGACTCCATGACATCCGAACGGGACAGGGCCTTTGTCACCTTTAACGGCAATGCCATAGCAACGAGGGAAGGAATTGTTATCAAGGCCGATGCAATTGATGTGTTTTTATATACTCCTGATGAAAAAAAAAACCGGGCCAGAACAGCCAGCCCTGAAACGGATCAGAATATCAATCAAAACATCAAGGAAATAATTGCCAGAGGTAATGTAAAATTTACATCAGAAGAACACAGGGCATTTGCCGACATGGCAGTGTACAACACCACAACCGAACTCCTTGTCCTGACCGGCGAAGCTCCTAAGGTGATAACCGGCAAAAGTTATGTCACCGGAAAAAAGATCACCCTGTTTCAAAAAAGCGGCAAGGTGATAGTGGAAGGTGGAAACAATCAGCGGGTTGAAGCCCTGTTCGATGCCTCAGACTCAAAATCGGATGCAAAATCAGGTACAGAGTCAGGCGCAGAACCGGGTACAAAATCATCCGCAAAAAAAGATAAAGAGGGCGAATGACAAGCCTTGCATTAAAAAACCTCGTTAAGACCTACAACGGACGAAGGGTTGTCAACGGTGTTGATATTACGGTGAACCCCGGACAGGTAACTGGTCTCTTAGGTCCCAACGGGGCGGGCAAGACAACCACATTTTACATGGCAGTGGGTATGATAAAGCCGGACAAGGGTCAGGTTTTCCTTGACCGGGACGACATAACAGACTATCCAATGTACATGAGGGCAAGAAGGGGCATAGGGTATCTTCCCCAGGAACCATCCATATTCGGGAAACTCACCGTAAGACAAAATATCACTGTCATCCTTGAGGTTAGACCCGATGTCGAGACCAACCCAGGGGCAAGGGCAGACCGCCTCATGAAGGACCTCGGCATAGACCGCCTTGCCGATCAAAAGGCAAGCTCATTATCGGGTGGAGAACGAAGACGACTTGAAATTTCAAGGGTCCTTGCAACAGACCCCCTGTTTATTCTTCTGGACGAACCCTTTGCAGGGATTGACCCCATGGCCGTTTCTGACATCCAGAAGATCATCACCCACCTGACCGGACTTGGTATCGGGGTCCTGATATCCGACCACAACGTGAGAGAGACCCTTGGAGTTTGCAATTTCGCCTATATCATGAACCAGGGAGAGGTGATCGAATCAGGAGACCCTGAACGAATAACCTCCAGCGAAATTGCAAGAAGATTTTACCTTGGAGATAAATTTAGGCTCTGAATTATGGCTTTAGGACTACACCAAAATTTAATTCTTACCCAGCAGCTGGTGATGACTCCCCAGCTGCAGCAGGCAATAAAGCTTCTCCAGCTCTCCCGGCTGGAACTTGCCGGAATGATCGAACAGGAGCTAGAGGAAAATCCTGCCCTGGAAGAGAGCGTCCAGGAGATAACCCAGGCAGAGGCCCGGGAAATTGAACAGGAGACCGAAACAAAAGACGAAGGGCTCAAAGAGGTCACCATTGAGGAAAATCTCTCCCAGGAAACGGACTGGGAAAGCTACATCAATGAATACAACTCAACGGGCAGGGTTCACACGGAAAGGGACTTTAGAGAGGCCCCAAATTACGAGGCGTTTACCTCGGCCAAAAAGACCCTTGAGGACCACCTCCAGTGGCAGCTTCTCATGAACAGCCCCACCCTGGAACAGGAACAGATCGGAAGCATGATCATCGGCAGCCTCAACATTGACGGCTATCTTTGTGCAACGGTCGAGGAAATTGCCGAATCCGGCCCATTTGAAATCAAGGCCGTTGAAGAGATGCTCAAAACCCTCCAGGGATTTGACCCCCCCGGCGTGTGCGCAAGGGACCTAAGGGAAACCCTGCTCATTCAGCTGTCCCTGCTTGGGATTAAAGATCCAGTGCTCGAAAAGATAATCACCGGGCATATAAAGAATCTTGAGAACAAAAACTATAAAAAAATTGCAAAGGACCTCGGAATCTCCATCGACCATGTGATTTCGGCAGTTAACGTCATAAAAGGCCTGGAGCCTAAACCCGGCCGTGAATACAGCGGAGAAGAACCCCAGTACATAATTCCTGACATTTACGTATACCGGGAGGGGGATGATTTCAAGATCGTCATGAACGACGACGGCCTGCCCAGACTCAGGATAAATCGAGTTTACAGGGAGGCTGTTGCCAAGGGCACCAAAATACCCAAAGAGACCAAGACCTACCTTAACGAAAAAATGCAGAGTGCTTCCTGGCTGATCAAGAGCATCCACCAACGCCAGAAGACCATCTATTCGGTCATGGAGAGCATCATCAAATTCCAGCGGGAATTCTTCCTCAACGGTATCACCCATTTAAAACCCATGATTTTAAGGGATGTGGCAGAAGACATTGAGATGCACGAATCAACCATAAGCCGGGT
>Ga0265295_1007224_pt1 | contig 12927 bp, 7 predicted proteins | sample Munlansysbiofilm_FD_192503 | JGI IMG/M metagenome (GOLD analysis project Ga0265295, IMG submission 192503) | Leachate microbial communities from a municipal landfill in Southern Ontario, Canada - Methane capture system biofilm | ecosystem: Engineered > Solid waste > Landfill > Unclassified ... | reverse complement strand
CCGGAGAACGGGAATGGAGGCAGAGGGGATATGTATTTTGAATTCACCCCGATACGGCACAAATCATGGGAATTGAAAAATGGCAATGACTATGTACTGAAATACCGAATGATTGTGTTCGATGGTCAGATTGATAAGGAGACCGCGGAGGCCTACTGGAGAAGTTTTGCCGGTGCTCCAGGGATTGAAATCAAACTAAATTAAAATATCTCGATAATGAAAAAAATTATTTCTCTTCTCTTATTGCTAGCTGCTTTTCACAATGTTGCTCTTGCCCAGTCCAAAGTGACAGCTGAAAAACTGGGAGACAGAATTGACATCAAAATCAACGGAAATCTTTTTACAAGTTATATCTTCTCTGAATTTGAAAAATATCCCTTTTTCTATCCGATGAATGGCCCATCGAAAGCGTCAGTTACTTCTATGCGTAATGCCAATTATCCGCATCACAGCTCACTCTTTTTCGGTTGTGACAGAGTGAATGGAGGCAACTATTGGCAGGAAGGCCTTGAAAGGGGGCAGATTATCTCCTTACGGGCAGATATCATTGAGTCGGGAGCGGAGAGAGTTGTGATAGAGAATGAATGTATCTGGAGACGACCCGGTGCAGATGCCCCCATTAAGGACAAACGTCTGATAGTAGTCTCTGCTCCGTCGAAAGAGAAGTTTCAGATTGACTTTCATGTCACCATGGAGATGCTGATGGATGTGGTCATCGAAAAAACCAATCACTCCCTGTTTAGTGGCAGGGTTGATCCCGATCTGGCCGTGATCAATGGTGGTACGATGATCAATGCTGAAGGAGAGACAGGAGAGAAGGGTACCTTTGGAAAGCGTTCCGCCTGGATTGACTGTTATGGGGAAAGGTTGGGAAAGATTGAAGGTATGGCGATTTTACAACATCCATCCAATGAGTGGTATCCTGCTCCCTGGTTCACGCGTGATTATGGATTCTTTTCTCCTACTCCCATGTACTGGCCGGCCGGTGACAAAAACACATCGTTGGAAAAAGGAGAGTTAATCCAACTCAAATATCGAGTGTTGGTGCACTCCGGAAATCATATTGAGGCAGGAATTGCTCAGGAGTTCACAAAATACCAATCTGAGTGAACAGTAGGATAGAAAAACACTTTTTTTTCCAACCAACCCCGCATCACAAATGTGATGCCGTATGTGATTACCATGAATATTAAATAATTGAAACATATGAAACGAAGAAATTTTCTCAAGAAAGCAACCGCAACAGCAGTCGGAACAGCTGTTTTTCCAACGATTGTCCCATCCTCTGTATTTGGGAAGAATGCTCCCAGCAACAAAATCAATATCGGGCAGATAGGATTTGGAAGAATCGCCCAATCACACGATGTGGCAGAGACCATACCCTATGATCAGGCTCAGTTCATTGCCGTATGTGATGTAGATAAAAAACGCATGCAGGATGGCAAGAAGTTTATCGACAGCTATTATGCAAAGAAAACGGGAAAGAGCAACTATTCCGATGCGAAGATGTATGAAGATTACCAGGAGATGCTCCTGAACAAAGATATCGATGCAGTCATCATCAGTACACCGGACCACTGGCATTCTGAACCGGCAGCCAGGGCAGCACTGGCAAAAAAGGATATCTATCTGCAAAAGCCCACCTCACTCACGGTGGCTGAAGGCCGTTTTCTGAGTGATATTGTCAAGCGGCAAGGCGTTATCCTACAGGTTGGCACACAGCAGCGTTCATCGCCCCAATTCAGAATAGCAGCAGAACTGGTGCGGAATGGGAGAATCGGCAAACTGCATACCGTCAAAATTGGATTGCCCGGAGATCCTCCCGGACCGGAAGCCCCAGAGATGCCCGTCCCTGCAAATCTGAACTATGACATGTGGCTGGGTTCAACTCCTGAAGTCTATTATACCGAAATGCGCGTACATCCGCAGAACAATTACGGACGTCCCGGTTGGTTGCGCTGTGAGCAGTTCGGTTCCGGAATGATTACCGGATGGGGTCAGCACCACTTCGAATCTGCTGCCTGGGGAATGGATACGGAGTATACCGGTCCCATTTCCGTTGAAGCGGTCGCCCAATTCCCGAAATCGGGTTTGTGGGATGTACATGGTGATTTCATGGTTCATGCGGAGTATGAAAATGGAATAACCATGTTGGTCAGCGGTGGCTATCCCAATGGCATCCGCTACGAGGGGTCAGAGGGTTGGATTTTTGTTTCACGCGGGAACTATGTTGCTTCCGCGAGCGATCCGGTAGATAAGGAAAAGAGTGCGAAAGCATTGGATGCCAGTGATCCTAAGATTCTCACTTCAGAGATCAAGGAGCATGAGATTCATCTGACCAAGAGTAACAACCAGCATGGTAACTGGCTGGAATGCATCAAATCGAGGAAAGAACCCATCTCTCCCGTCGAAGTCGGTCACCGTGCATGCACGATATGTCTGATCAGCCATATAGCGATGAAAGTTCCCGGGAAGCTCGCATGGGATCCAACCGTTGAGAGATTCAAGAACAATGAGTATGCAAACGCCATGCTGAAGCGTTCACAGCGCTATCCCTATGGTACCGATTATATCAAAGTATACTAAAACAACCAATCGATGAAAAATCATGTATATCTTTTCGCATCGATTCTTGCAATTCTTGTTCTCTTATCATGTAACACACAAAATAGGGAAAACAAAGAATCGAAACATCTCTTTACAGGTGCAGATGGGGAGATTGAACTGGTTGTATTGGATCCGGGACATTTTCATGCATCCCTTTTGCAGAAATTCCCACAGAAGCAGGTCAATGACACCGTACTGGTGTTTGCTCCCGAAGGGGATGAACTGAATCAGTATCTGAGGAGTATCGAGGGGTATAACCAGCGTGCTGACAACCCTACCGACTGGTACGGAGTAGTCTACACTGGCAACGATTATCTGGAAAAGATGATCGGGGAGAAAAAAGGGAATGTGGTGGTTCTTGCCGGCAACAACGGCAAGAAAACCGATTATATTGCCAAGTCGATCAATGCCGGCTACAACGTTCTTTCGGATAAACCGATGGCCATCAACAGGGAGGGTTTTGAATTGCTGAAAGCAACCTTCGATAGCGCACGCGTGCAGGATCTCTATCTTTATGATGTGATGACCGAACGATACGACATCATCAATACGCTTACACGGGAGCTGGTAAACAACAAGGCGCTTTTTGGCGATTTGCAGGTGGGAACAGCCGATGAACCGGCCATCACCATGCAAAGCGTTCATCACTACTTTAAAGAAGTATCGGGGAATGTACTGGTTCGTCCGGCATGGTTCTATGATGTGGAACAGCAGGGAGAAGGCATGGTTGATGTGGCGACGCACCTGGTTGACCTGGTGAACTGGCAATGTTTTCCGACTGAGCTGATTGATTACAGCCGTGATGTGAAGCTTACCGGAGCGAAACATTGGCCGACAAAATTGACGTTGGGTGATTTCACCCGTTCTACAACACTGGAGGCTTACCCGGAGTTTCTGAAGAAGTATCTGAAAGATGATATCCTGCATGTATACGGGAATGGAACCATCAACTATCAGGTGAAGGGGAAGAACATCTCTGTGACGGCTTTATGGAATTATCAAGCGCCAGAGGGCGGGGGAGATGCCTACAGCGCTTTGATCAAAGGGACGCTGGCTACCGTAGCGATTGTGCAGAACGAAGAGGAGCATTACATCAAGCAGCTCTACATTGAGAAGAATCAGGCAGCTGACGGGATAGCTTTCGAGTCAGCTTTGCACGATCTGATCACCGAGCTGCAACAAACCTATCCCTATCTCTCCACAAAAAAAATCAGAGCCGATCGTTACCAGATTGTCGCTCCCGTAGAAAAGAGAAAAGGACATGAAGATTATTTTGGAATGGTCGCTGCAAAGTATTTTCAATACCTTGTAAATCGTGATATGCCGGAATGGGAGATCTCGAATATGTTGGCCAAGTATTTCATTACAACTGCTGCTTTGGAACTGGCAAAAGCAGAATGAAAAACAAAAAGTTCCGCAACAAGACAGCGATATGCACAAAATTCAGGATGAGATGAAGATTTGAAACAGTTATTGAAGAGGTATGTCTTGTTGTGGAACCATCTTTTGCGATTGAGAATTTTGATACTATGGAACATTTTCTTTGAAATGCGTGGCATTATTCAAAGTGATACAGCATCTTCCTGCTGAGCAGATTTAATGTATTTTAATTTAATAAACTTAAAAACACGAGTATGGGAAAGAGAAATTTGTTAATCCTCCAAAAAATGGTTCTCGCAATGATGTTGTGGATAGCAACCATTATGGCGTTCGCCCAGAACGTTACCGTGACAGGTACGGTTCTCGATGAACAGGATGTACCACTACCCGGGGTGACGATCACTGTTGTAGGATCTACAAGGGGGGTGATCACCGATGTGGACGGATTTTATTCAATTGAAGCCAAACCCACAGATCAGCTTTTGTTCTCATTTGTCGGGTTGGAGTCACAAACTATTGCTATTGGCAACAAGAGAGTGTTGAATGTGACTTTGGCGGAAAAAATCGATGAATTGGACGAGGTTACAGTGGTGGCCTTTGCAACCCAAAAAAAGGAGAGCATTATCGGTTCCATCACAACAATCAATCCGAATGAGCTGAAGGTTCCCTCCAGTAATTTAACGACCGCAATAGCGGGTCGAATTGCGGGTGTCATCTCATATCAGCGGAGTGGAGAGCCGGGACAGGATAACGCTGATTTTTTTATCAGGGGGGTAACCTCATTCGGGTATAAGAAAGATCCGTTGATTCTGATCGATGGAATTGAGAGCTCTTCAACCGATTTGGCACGCCTGCAAACCGATGACATTGCCAGTTTCTCCATCATGAAAGATGCTACCGCAACCTCCCTTTACGGTAGTCGTGCGGCAAATGGCGTAATTTTAATTAAAACGAAAGAAGGGAAAGAGGGGAAAGCCAAGATCTCCTTCCGCGTTGAGAATTTCGTATCCATGCCTATCAAGAATGTGGAGCTGGCAGATCCCGTTACCTACATGAAGATGCACAACGAGGCTGTGCTGACAAGAGATCCGTTGGGTATACTCCCCTATTCCAGACAAAAGATTGACAATACTGCCGCAGGAGTAAACAGTGCCATGTATCCCAGTACAGACTGGCGCAGTGAACTGATCAAGGATCATACCACCAATCAGAGTGTCAACCTGAATGTGAGTGGTGGTGGAAAGGTCGCCCGCTATTACATTGCAGGGGGATTCGACCAGAACAACGGACTGTTGAAAGTGGATAAACGGAACAACTTCAACAACAATATTGATTTGAAAACCTATTCCATACGTAGCAATGTAAATGTGAACCTGACACCTTCCACACAGGTTGACGTGAGGGTGAGTGGTACCTTCGATGAGTATATGGGACCCATCTCCGGTGGTACACAGGTCTACAGGAATGTGATGCGAACGAATCCGGTCTTGTTTCCACCCTATTACGAGCCGGACGAGGATCACCGGTTCCTGACACATATCATGTTTGGCAACTATGACGATGGTACCGGGTCATTCTATCTGAACCCCTACGCAGAAATGGTGAGAGGTTACAAGAACTATTCCCGTTCTGTGATGACCGCACAATTCGAAGTCAAACAGAATCTGGATATGTTGATCAAGGGACTCTCTTTCCGTACAATGGCCAACACGGGCAGAAACACCTACTTTGAGACTTTGAGGGCTTACAATCCCTTCTGGTACCAGGCTACCAGTTACAACCGCATCAACAATACCTTTAAACTATCCGTGCTGAATGAAGATACCGGTACGGAATATCTTGATTACAATCCCGGGAGCAAGGATGTGCAATCCAATTTCTATACGGAATCGGCATTGAACTATGACCAGACCTTCAATGATGTTCATGATGTCAATGGATTGTTTGTATTCATTGCACAGAACAGAATCACGGGTAATGCCAGTAATTTGCAATCATCACTGCCTTTCCGCAACGTAGGCTTAGCAGGAAGAACTACTTACGCTTATGATAGCAGATATTTTGTGGAATTGAACTTTGGGTTGAATGCCTCAGAGCGTTTCCATAAGTCAAATCGTTGGGGTTTCTTCCCGTCGGCAGGCTTTGCCTGGACAATTTCCAATGAGGCTTTCTGGGAGCCGCTAAAGGATGTTGTGAACACCTTGCGGTTAAAAGGTACGCATGGATTAACCGGTAATGATGCCATTGGATCGCCAAATGATCGTTTTTTGTACCTTTCCAATGTCAATATGAACGACGGGGGCAGAAGTTTTGTGTTTGGTCGGGATTACGGCTATAGCCGAAACGGCATCTCCATCTCACGTTATTCCGATCCGAAGATTACCTGGGAGTTGTCCAGAAAAACAAATATCGGATTGGAAATCGGGTTGTTTGATCAATTTCAGATCCAGGCCGATTATTACAAGGAGATTCGCAGCAATATCCTGCAGACCAGAGCCTCCACTCCTGCCGAAATGGGATTGTCAGCACAGCCCCGGGCAAATATCGGAAAAGCCGAAGGAAAGGGGATGGATCTTTCTGTGGATTACAATAAGGTTTTCAACAAGGACTTCTGGATGCAGGGTAGACTTAACTTCACTTATGCCAAAAGCAAATTCCTGGTTTACGAGGAGTACTACTATGACGACATCGCGCCCTGGAGATCCCATATTGGCTACTCGATTAACCAACAATGGGGTTATCTGGCAGAACGATTGTTTGTGGATGACGATGAGGCTGCCAAATCACCGCTTCAGAATTTTGGAGAGTATGGTGGTGGCGACATCAAGTATCGGGATATCAATGACGATGGCCAGATAACAACGTTGGACATGGTTCCCATAGGATACCCTACTGTCCCTGAAATTGTGTATGGATTTGGCGTTTCTACCGGTTACAAGCAGTTTGATTTCTCACTTTTCTTCCAGGGTTTGGCCAGGGAGTCATTTTGGATCAATGTGAATGCAACAGCCCCCTTTCAGACTTTCTATTATTCCGGAGAGAGCCTCCCCGGAAAGCCACAGAACCAGTTGTTGAAAGCTTATGCGGAAAGCTATTGGTCGGAAGACAATCAAGATATCCATGCATTGTGGCCGAGACTTTCCACATCAGGTATCGGACACAATAATAATGCACAAACCAGTACTTGGTTTATGCGCGATGGCGCTTTTCTACGCCTAAAGCAGGTTGAAATGGGGTATACTCTTTCTGGAAATACGTTGAAGAATTTAAACATAGAAACCTTCAGGGTTTACCTAAGCAGTACCAATCTCTTTACCTGGAGTAAGTTCAACCTCTGGGATGTGGAAATGGGTGGCAATGGACTTGGTTATCCGATACAGAAGGTGTTCAACATTGGTATTCAAGCAACATTTTAAAAAACCGAGAAAATGAAAAAAATATTCAATTCCTATATGCTTATTGTTTCATTCGTCCTGTTATACGGATGCAATGATTTTTTGGATGTAACACCTGATAACATCGCGACAATCGATTATGCTTTCAGGTTGCGGAGTACCGCTGAGAGGTTCTTGTTCACCTGTTATTCCTATATGCCAAATCAGGGATCTCTGAACGAAAATCCGGCGTTGCTTGGTGGAGATGAGTTGTGGCTGGTGGCAACAAATACCAACAATGCTTGGCAGATAGCAAGAGGCAATCAGCGGGTTGTGAACCCTTATGTAAACGCCTGGCAAGGAGCACAAGGTTCAAAGGATATTTATCAAGGGATCCGTGAATGCAATGTTTTCCTGGAGAATATTCATTTGGTACCTGATATGTCGGACTTTGAAAAGGCGAGATGGATTGCAGAGGTGAAGTTTTTGAAAGCCTACTACCATTTCTATCTGATCAGGATGTATGGCCCCATCGTGTTGATCAAGGAGAACTTGCCTGTTTCTGCCTCTCCGGAAGAGGTCAGGATTCCTCGTTCACCGGTGGATGAGTGTTTCGGCTATGTGGTTCAGCTCCTGGATGAAGCGTTACCCGATTTGCCCGACAGAATAGAGTTTGAGGTTTCCGAGCTTGGGCGCATCACGAAAGCGATCAACCTCTCTCTGAAAGCGAAAGTGTTGGTGACGGCAGCAAGTCCGTTGTTCAATGGCAATCCGGATTACAAGGGTTTCACCAACAAGGATGGCACACCCCTGTTCAATACAACCCCGGACGAAACCAAGTGGGAAAAGGCTGCTGCTGCCTGTAAGGTGGCAATCGATTTCTGCGATTCACTCGGACATGAACTCTATACCTATCAGCCGCAATTCTTACAGTACAATCTGTCTGATACAACGATCACGCAAATGAGCATCCGCAATGCTTTCAATGAAAAATGGAACTCGGAAGTGATCTGGGCCAATACAAGCAGCCAGGTTGTCGGGTTGCAGGGCAATGCCACGCCAAGGGGATTGGATCCGGCATTGGTTGCCAACAGTACCACTCAGGGAAATATTGCTCCCCCCATCAAAATTGCCGAACTCTTCTATTCAGACAATGGAGTGCCCATCAATGAAGATATTACCTGGGATTATAGTAGCAGATTTAAACTAAGGATACCGGAATTTGAACACCGATACAACCTGAAGCAGGGTTATACAACAGTCAGGCTTCACTTCAACCGTGAAAACAGGTATTACGCAAGTCTCGGTTTTGACGGAGGTATCTGGTATGGACAAGGACGTTTTGATGATAGCAGTGACAACTTGTTGTTTGTCTCTTCAAAAAGAGGCCAGCCCGCGGCACCCATTAATTTGAGTGCCTACTCGACAACCGGTTTTTTCCCGAAAAAATATACCCACTTTCAGAGTGTGATTGGGGAGGGAAATACTTTCACAAGAGAAAGTTATCCATGGCCGGTAATCAAATTGAATGACCTGTACCTGCTTTATGCCGAGGCATTGAATGAGGTAAACGGACCCGGTGATGAAATTTACCTGTATCTGGATAAGATACGTGCCAGGGCGGGCCTTCCCGGTGTTGAGGAGGCGTGGAGAAACTATTCCGTCAATCCCAACAAATACAAAACAAAGGAGGGGTTGAGGGAAATTATTCATCGGGAAAGAACCATTGAGCTGATGTTCGAAGGCCAGCGCTTTTGGGATTTGCGCCGCTGGAAGGAAGCCGTAACAGAATTGAATAAGCCAATTACCGGGTGGGATCTGGAGCAGGAAATGGCCCAGGGTTACTATAGAGAGAAAGTGGTTTTCAATATGACATTCAGAACCCGGGATTACCTCTGGCCATTAAACGAGAACACTATTTTGGCGAATCCCGCGTTGGTGCAAAACCCGGGATGGTAGCAATTGACAATTTAACAAGATAACGATTATGAAGAATTTTATAAGATATTTTTTACTGTTGACTGTTGTCATTGTTGGGATGATACAATGTTCGAGCGATGTGGATCGTGGCATCCCAACCCTGAAAGATGATGCCCCACCTTCACCGGTTACCGGTGTGCAGGTTGAAGCCATTCCCGGTGGTGCCATACTCTCCTATACACTTCCCGAGAGTGATAATTTGCTCTACGTGATGGCAGAATACACCATTGGAGACAAACTGTTTGAGAAGAAAGCCTCCTTTTACAGTAACAACCTGATTGTGCAGGGTTTTCCCGATACGAAGCAATACAACCTGAAACTCTATTCGGTATCCCGTAGCGGAACAAAATCTGCTCCTGTAAGTGTCAAAATCAATCCGCTTACACCACCGGTGGTGGTAACCTTTGACTCTGCGGTGCTGGAGCCGACATTTGGCGGTGTAAAAGTCAAATTTGAAAACGAAAGCGAGTCCGAGCTGAAATTGGTGGTGCTGACCACCGATTCAATTGGCGATCTCTATCCTGCGGACATATATTATACAAAAAGGAAAGAAGGAACATTCTTTGTGCGCGGTTTTGCTCCAGAGATGAGGAAGTTTGGATTCTACGCACTGGATCGATGGAATAACTATTCAGATACGCTGTTTGTGGAGCTGACCCCTTGGTTTGAAGAGAAGTTGGATAAATTTAAATTCAAACCGCTTAATTTGCCTACAGATACCTATGAAGCGCATGCCAATGCCAGTTTTACTCTTGATAAGCTATGGGATGATGTATGGGGCATCTCTTCAACAGGTATATTTCACACGAAACCCAATACCGGTATACCCCAATGGTTTACTTTTGATATGGGACAAACGGCAAGATTAAGCCGTTTCAAAGTTTTTCATAGATTGGGCAGTAATAATGGAGCAACAGCCGATGGCCAATATTCTGGGGGTGCTCCGCAAATAATAGAAGTGTATGGGAGCAACAATCCTGCTTCGGATGGGAGTTGGGATAGCTGGACGCTGTTGGGACAGTTTGAATCTGTCAAACCATCGGGTGATGCAAAATGGACTTCGGAGGATATCCAATATGCCTGCTTTGACGGAGAGGATTTTGAATTCGAGAATCCTGGAATCTATCGCTATCTTCGCTTTAAGATTCTGAAGAATTGGGGCGGGGTAAGTTATATTTATCTGGCAGAGTTGACTTTCTGGGGAGAGGTGATGCCCGAAACCACAGGATAAACTTTCTTCTTTGCACACAATTTACAAAAGTAATATGTATATCAAATGAATAAGATATGAATAATCATACGAAAAGAATCAATTATCTGTTATTGATCACCACTCTTTTCCTTTCGCTTCTCTCTTGTGGTGATATGGATGAAACCTACAGGCATTTCTGGAATCATGGTGAGAAAGTTTATCCTGCCCCTGCTGACTCATTGAAGTTATTTTCAGGAAAAAACAGGGTGGCCATGTCATGGATAATAAAAGGTGATCCAAATGTGAAGAAGGCCAAAATATATTGGAACAACAATACCGATTCGCTGGTGGTGCCTTTGCAGTCGACAGGAAAGATAGACAGTCTCTATCTTCTGATCAATGATCTTGCAGAGGGAACCTATTCCTTTGATGTGTTCACTTTCAACGGCAACGGGGATAAATCTGTCCCACGCTCTGTTGTGGGTACTGTTTTCGGCGATTCATACGGAAATTCCCTGTTGCCGAGGTTTATGCAGAGCGCTTTTCATGACAACAATACCCTTACCATCACATGGGGTAGTTCTGTCGGTGAAACATCGATAGGAAGCGAAATCTATTACAAGAGTAGTGAAGGAAAACCGATGCGAACGATCGCCGATAGCCTGGCCGAGACAACCGTGATTGCCGATTTTGTGCCGGAATTGAACCCGACCATCAGTTACAGGACGATCTATGTACCGCCAATGTCCATCGATACCTTTTATTCGGCCATGCAAACGGTACAGGCAAAAGGTGCACCAGTCTATTTCCCGAAAACAGGCTGGGTCGCAACTGCATCAAGCTTTGATACCCGGCCGGGTGCATCCTACAGACCGCCACAGAATACGATTGATGGCAACATCAATACAATGTGGGTCAATCAGATATCCCCGCAAACCTATTATCCGCATACGTTAACCATTGATATGGGCAGCGTTATCGAAGATGTGGCGGGCATATCAATGATTGTGCAAAAAAGAAATGATACCCCGAGATTGATCGATGTCTATGTAAGCAATGACGGAGTTGGCTGGAGTTTAATGGGCTTGTTCACGGTAGAGAATGTGTCGAATATCGTTCAGAATTTTGATTTTTATGAACCACAAAATATCCGCTACTTCAGAATCATTGGAAAAGAACCTTCGGGAAACACACCCAATATTGTGATTCTTGAGGTGGGAGCATATAAGTATTAATTAACAGCTTTAATCATTCATCCGGCTAAGGAGTTAGCCGGTTGAATGATTTTGTTGTACTTCTGTCAAGTTTTATGTTGTATGGAACGATTGTCACAACCAACACAATAGTTATGTTCTTCGAAGATGTGGAAGTCTCAGTCTTGATTGGCTCATGGCTGAGTTGATCTTGAGACGCTTCTGTCCATACGTAACTGATATCATCGCTTCTTTGTATATTTTCGATCCTATTTGTGTATAATAATGAATGATGGAAAAATGAGATCATCACATTTTGCATTGGATATTATCGGGGCTTTTCTTGTTTTTTCCTGCCTGAATTATAGTTGTGAGAAGAGTGGAAGCAGAGAGATTGAAATGATTCAGGATAATGCCTATAATATGGGATTTGCATTAACTCCATTACATCCCGATTCCGTTATCTTGGGTGGTGGATTTGAGAAAACATATCTTGATACGCTCGACTTTGGGCAAGGTGTCGCATCGCCCGTCTGGCACATTGCACAATGGCACAGTAAATTCAATCTGCAACATGCTAAATTGATGACAGCGTCTGATGGATCGGTTTACTACGTCAATGAGGGAGGAAGCCTGAAAGTGGCTCTCTATCCCGACAATTCACTTCTATTGGAAGTAAATGCCGATAAAGAGTACGATAGTGCCAGGATCAGTGGTCAAGATTGGCCGCATCTGTTAATTGAGCAAAAATTTGTTGAGAATAGGCCGAATGTTGGTGCAGCCAGTCAACTTCTTTTTTCGATGGAGTTAAAGCTGGAGAAAGCAGAGAATAAAATGACTGAAGGCACTTTCATTTCTTCACTTCATACAGCACAGACACCATTTTATTTTATATTACAAAACTCTAATGAAAAATCTCCTGATTATAATCAGAAAATCTGGTTTGGAATCCCTTCATATGATTACAGGTTTACTGAAATGAATGACCAGGAGACAGTCTCCTGGGACATTGGCACGAATACCTATATTTACAATGTACCACAACGACCGGTTTGGGGTGATATCAGCTTTCAGGATAAAAAATGGCATGGAACGGAGATAGATCTTAAACCATTCATAATCAGATCGCTTTTGGCTATGAGAGAAAAGGATGTATTCCTGGACACAACGCTGGACGATCTGACAATCACAGGTATGAATT
>Ga0265295_1007223_pt1 | contig 12931 bp, 10 predicted proteins | sample Munlansysbiofilm_FD_192503 | JGI IMG/M metagenome (GOLD analysis project Ga0265295, IMG submission 192503) | Leachate microbial communities from a municipal landfill in Southern Ontario, Canada - Methane capture system biofilm | ecosystem: Engineered > Solid waste > Landfill > Unclassified ... | reverse complement strand
TCGGCCGCGACGGCCACGCCCTGTTCCACTGATACCACCTCGGCCAGACGCTCGCGCACCTGCGGATAGCCGGCGTTAGGCATATAACCGAAAGCGAAAGGCTTGCCCGCTTCCTCGGCCAGCTCGCGCAAGCCCTCGGCCACGGCCGCAGGCGGGGCCAGGTCCGGGTTGCCCAGGCTGAAATCATAGACATTCTCCGCGCCGTACTTTTTCTTGAGCTCGATGCCGGTCTCGAACATGCGGCGGATCCACGACGACTTGGCCAGATAGCCCTCGATCTGCGAACAAAGAATCATATATTTCTCCCGTGAAGGCCCGGTTCCCTTACGGGATGTCCAGACCGATTTTTCTGTATTCACCCAGTTTGTTGCGCAGCGTGCGCACGGAAATTCCCAGTAATTCCGAAGCCTTGGTCCTATTTCCGGCGGTCTTGTCCAGGCTTTTGATAATAAGGTGCATCTCCATTTCCTGGATGGTCGGGATGCGTCCATCAGCGTCGATGGTCACGGCCGAAGTAGCGGACGGCATCGGCAGTGCGCCGGGTGCGGCAGTTTCGCCCTCTTCGTTGATTTCGGGCGACCATTCCTGACCATCCAGTAAAAAATGCATGGGGCGAATGGGTCCGGCCCCGGCCAGGAGCACGGCCCGCTCCATCAAGTTCTGCAGTTCCCGCACATTGCCCGGCCAGTCATGCGCCATGAGCCAGTCCCGGGCCTCGGTGGAGAGCTGCAGGGAGCCGAGCCCGTATTCCCGGGTAAGGCGGCGTATAAAAAAATCGGCCAGCAGCAGCACATCGTCACCACGCTGGGCCAGCGATGGCAGGCGCAGGGGAATGACGTTCAGGCGATAGAAAAGATCCTGGCGAAACTCGCCCTTCTCCACGCTCTGCTCCAGATTGCGATTGGTGGTGGCCAGGACGCGCACATCCACCTTGACCGTCTCGACCCCGCCCACGCGGTCGATCTCGCCCTCCTGCAGGGCGCGCAAAAGCTTGGCTTGCAGGGCCAGAGCCATTTCGGAAATTTCGTCCAGCAGCAGGGTTCCGCCGCTGGCCAGCTCGAACTTGCCGAGCTTACGGGAAATGGCTCCGGTGAACGAGCCTTTCTCATGCCCGAACAGCTCGCTTTCGAGCAGATGCTCGGGCAGGGCCGCGCAGTTGACGGCCACGAAGGGAGCGTTTTCCCGGCCTGAGTGGGCATGGATAAAGCGGGCGAACATCTCCTTGCCCGTACCCGACTCGCCGGAGATGAGCACCGTGGCCTTGGACGGAGCCACCTGCCGCGCCAAGGCCAGGACCCGGGTCACGGAAGGATGGGTGCCGATGATGGACACCTCGCGCGAAGTGCTCTGGGCGACGGGACGAGACGCAACCGGGGCGGGAGCATCCTCGGGCAGCACGGCCTGGATCTTTTCCCAGGTCAACGGACAGAGCCAGTAATCCTGAGCGCCCATTTCCATATAATAACGCGCCTCCTCGGCGCTGCCTTTTTCCGTGAACACGATGATCGGCACCGGGTTTGCGGACTGCTGCACGGCGTCGAGCAGATCCTGGGCTCTGTATCCGGGCAGACTCGGCAGGGTGAACACGAGATCGGCCTTACGCGCCTCGACGACCTTCATGGCCGAAGCGCGGTCATCCACGACCATGGCCTGGCATTCATGCGCCTTGAACTGCGCATGCAGAGGGGACACGAGCTCGGATCGTGAAACAAAGAGGATTCGCTTGGGCGCCATATCCGTATATGCTATCTTTTCCCCAGCCTCTTTGCAATATTAGAGAGTCTACGGACGCTTGCCCGTCATGCGCCCATCTGCTAGGGCTGGGTCGGATTTCGCGCCTCCACTATTCACAGCAAACCACGAGCCGCCCCTTTTATGCCCATGGACCCCAAAGAACTGCACCTCCTGTTGCAAAACGTCGCCGCCGGAAGCATTTCCTGCGAAAACGCCCAAGCAGTGCTCACGGGCCACGTACACGAAGATCTGACTCTTGATCCCGGGCGCCAGACGCGCACCTCTATCGGCGAAGTAGTCTTCGGCCAGGGCAAGACCCTGGAACAGATTCGCATTTCCCTTGAAGACCTGGGCAGGCACCACCCGGTCCTGGCCACCAGGATTTGCGCAGCGCACGGCCAGGCGCTGCTGCATCTTTTCCCGCATGGTTGCCTGTGGGAGCAAGCGGGCCTCTTCTGCCTGGGAGCGGATATGCTGTCCGCCGACCCCGAAGCCCCGAACTCGGACGTGATCATCGTCACGGCCGGCTCCTCGGACCTGCCCGTGGCCCGCGAAGCCCTGGGCACAGCCAGGTTCCTGGGTTTGAGCACGCATCTGGTGACCGATGTGGGCGTCGCGGGCCTGCACCGTCTGCAGCCGCATCTGCCAAGCCTGCGGCAGGCCAAAGTGGTCATCGCCGTGGCCGGGATGGAGGGCGCGTTGCCCAGCGTCCTGGGCGGACTCGTAAAAGCCCCGATCATTGCGGTCCCGACCTCGACCGGCTACGGGGCCAACTTCGCCGGCCTGACCCCGCTCTTGGCCATGCTCAATTCCTGCGCCCCGGGCGTAGGCGTGGTCAACATCGACAACGGCTTCGGCGCGGCCGCCCTGGCGAAGAAAATCCTGGCCCATCACGAATACACAGAAGCAAATGAATAAACCGGTTCTTTTTCGCGTCACGAACAATCTGAAAATCGGCGGCGTGCAGCGGCGACTGCGTGCGCTGCTGCCGCTACTCATGGACGATTACGACGTGCACATCGTGACCTACAAGGACAAGGGCGTGTTCTTTGACGAACTGGCCGCACTAGGTGTCAAGACCCATTTCCTGCCTCGCAAAGGGCACTGGAATCCGGTGGCCATCTGGAAATTGGCCCGGCTTTTCCGAAAACACGGGGCCGACATCGTGCACACGCACTCCTTTGGGGGCAACATCTTCGGCATCCTGGCAGCGGCCTTGGCGCGAGTGCCCGTGCGGATCGCCCAGGTGCATTTGAGCGACCTGCACTGGTACGGGACGACCGCCATTCGCCGCAAAAAACAGATGCTGGAAGAACGGTTGGTGCACCGGTTTTTTTCACACAAGGTATTGTTCGTCTCCCGCGAAGCCCTCGAATATTTCAAGAAGAATACGCAACTGCCAGACAAAATGCTGACTATTCTGCACAACGGTCTCGACCTGCCAGATATCACCGAGGCGGCGTCCCGGATGGAAATGGGCATACCTAAAGGAAAAAAACTTGTCGGGTTTGTGGGCCGCATCGCACGAGGCAAGGGAGTCGGGAGGTTTCTTAAAATAGCACGCCAGGTCACCCTTGAGGCGCCCGGAAGATTTCATTTTGTGGTCATAGGCGACGGCGAGGGGCTTCCCCGGCATCAGGCTTGGAGCCTCGAACATGGTCTGGAGCCTGAGATCACCTTTCTCGGCGAACGCCACGACATCCATCGCTGCTACGCGACCCTTGATTGCCTGATTTTCTGCTCCGACCCTGGAGTTGAAGGCATGCCCGGCGTGGCCTTGGAGGCATGTGCCCACGGCCTGCCCATTCTGGCGCTGAAAACTGCCCCTCTTGAAGAAATTCATGCATATTACTCGCGCATCGCCTTCATGGACGGGTTCACGCCGGGCGCAAAACAGCTTGAAAAAGCTCTGGCCCTGCCCGTGGCAAATCAAGAATCTTTTCGCAACGAATTTTCCAGTGAGGCCATGCGTGCCCGAACTCTCGCCCTATACGCCGAGTTGCGCAGACAGGCCAAAGCATGAACATCATCTCCCTGACCCAGGCGCTGCTGGGAGCAAGCATTCCGGTCCTGTGCTACCATCAGGTGCGGCCGGACAGCGGCATGACCCCGCAGAAATTCGGCCGTCAGCTTGACCTCATCAAAAAGCTCGGCTTTCAGACCATCGGCTTGGCCACCCTGCACCGCATCATTCTGGGGCAGATGCCTCAAGCCGGCCCCTCCGTGGTCATTACATTCGATGACTGCACGCTGGACAACTGGGCGTACGCCGTGCCCGAACTCCTGCGCCGGAACATGCAAGGGGTATTCTTCACCATCACAGATTTTATCCAGCCCGGCCAGGTCCGCCTGCGCGCGGATCAAACCATGCAGCCAGCCACAGTGCCCGCTTTTGGCGAAATAATGCGTCTGGCCTTGTCTGGAAACAACGACGGATTCATGAACGAGGGCGAAATCCGCGCCGTAACGCACGACCTGGGCATGGAGGTCTATTCGCATTCCGCCAGACACCAGGCCTGCTTCACTCGCGCAGAGCGAATCGGGGTCCTCGGCGAGAATAGGCACTGGAGCCATGCCGCCCTGTGCGGCCCGGACTCGGACGCCCGCACAGCCATCCACCCTGTTGGCAGCGCCTATGCGCACGCAGGTTTTGGCCTCGATTGGAACGGCCGCCCGCTGGCTTTGGCAACAGACGAAGAGCGCCTCGTCTTTTGTCTGAAGGATTTCTCTGCGGGCAAGGCCCGGCTGGAAAAGCTCCTGGGCCAGCCCTGCCCCTTTCTTTGCCTGCCCTGGGGCGAATATGACCAAGTCACCTTGGCTGCCGCCAAAAAGGCGGGCTATCAGGGCGTGCTGAATCTTGAGGCCGGACACGTCGGGCCAGGGCTCGATCCCATGCGCATCGGCAGGCTGGCCGTCAAGGATCGTAAAACGTTGCCCTGGCTAGGCCTGAAGACCCTGCTCCTGGCGCATCAGGCGCTGGCTCCATGGACTCAGAAACGAAACGTGGCCAAACGCACATGAACATTTGTTTTGTCAATTCCACCAACAAATGGGGCGGGGTCAAAAGCTGGACCCTCGATGTGGCGCGCGGGCTCTCGAATCGAGGACATGGCCTCCTCATCGCTGGCCGGCCGGGACCATTTATCGACAAGGCCGGAGAAATGGGGCTCGACGCTCTAGGGTTGTCCTTTGGCCCGGACTTCAATCCACCCCGGATTCTTGGATTCATCAAAATTTTCAAAGCACGCCGAATCGACCTCGTCGTCGTCAATGTCGGCAAGGACATGCGCACCGCCGGCATCGCGGCCAAAATACTCGGCATTCCGGTGGTCCACCGCGTCGGCCTGGCCGGGGACATGCGCAACACATACAAGGTGCGACTGCTGCATAAATGGATACGGCCGCGCATCCTGGTCCCGTGCGAGCAGATCAAGAGGGGACTTTTGCAAGAACTTCCCTACCTGGCACCGGAAGAGATCACGGTCATCCTGACAGGCAAGGAACCAGCGTCAGCGCCTCCGGCAACCGTACATTCGCCGCTGCGCTTCATTTCCACCAGCCAGCTCAACGCGGACAAGGGCCACAAAGACGTCCTGGAAGCCCTGGCCGATTTGAAAAGACAGGGATATGCCTTTGAGTATCATATCGTGGGAACCGGGCGCATTGAGGCGGAACTGAAACACCTTGCCACCCGCCTCGACCTTGACGACCGTGTCACTTGGCACGGATTTCAAAAGGATGTTCGGTCATTTCTGCGCAAGGCGGACGTTTTCCTTCTTCCATCGTACCGGGAAGGCTTGCCGAATACCTTGCTTGAGGCAATGGCGGAGGGGCTTGTTTGCGTGGCAAGGGATGTGGGGGGAGTAGCGGAGGTATGGCCGCAAATGGCTCAAGAATTATGCATCCCTTCTACCTTGGGTTCTGAAAAATTCAGTGAAGCCTTGAAAGAATTGTTTCGTTGTTCCGAAAGGGAAATTCTTGAACGAAGAAAAATCTTCTGGACCGTTGCGATGAATAACTCACAAAAAAAAATGATTAAACGAATCGTTTTTTTTTTAACACATCAAATAACACATTTATAGCAACACAACATATTAATATTGTTTATAATTCGGAATGCGATACTCTCTGTACCGCATTTTGGCCTTCTGGAATCAATAAAATACATGAAATACACCAACAACAATTTTAATAAGTTGCATGTTTTTCTTACCTTTGCGCTCTGCGCATATTTTACTGCGATCTGCTTTAATCCTTCCTCTTCAGAACCTATCGGTCTGTTCGCCGTGATCATGTCCGCTATCATGCTCGGAAAATCATCCAATTTTTCGAAGTTTCTTCGAGATTCATCACTATTATTCCTGCTGGTATTCGGGCTATACTGCTCTCTCATGAATATTATCGGCACTGGTGACCTAGCCCGAACAGGTATCATTTACGGATGGACGATCCCGCTTTTTATCGGCAAAGCGTTTGTCCACTTCCGTCATAAAACAATTTTAAACGACATTCTAACCGCAACCCTAGCATTAGCTGGGGTTATGCTCGTCGCGCAAATTCTTCTCGCATTTGATATCACGCACATCGACAATCTGGGACTCGATCTGCAATACTTGAAACTAACGTTCCGCAACACAACCCGAACAGCTCTTTTTGTCGCAGTAGGATGCATGGTCTGTTTCACACAATTCATTTTCGTCTCATCAAGGCGCTCGCGCCTTCTCGCAACGATGGCGGGCATTGTTCTCCTGTCCGCACTGTTCATGACGGAAAAACGCATGACTTTAGCCGCGCTTCTGATCTGCTGCGGCTTTCTGCTCGCCTCGCGCAGGAACTTCCGGATCTTAGCCCTCGGATTCTCGGCCATTGTCTGCCTCATTTTTTTATTCGGAAAAGCGGAACGCTTCGATCTACGCCCTGCACATCTCCTCGCCAGTCAGGGGGAACGATTGACGGTTTGGTATGCGGCATTTGAAATCATAAAGGTCCACCCGTTGACGGGAAGCGGCTTTCGAACCTTCAAAGAGGCTGCGGCTCCTCATGTCGAAGCCTACCGAGCAAATCATCCTATAGGTGCATATGAAAATCTCGAAGACGCTCACAACTTGCCCCTGCATCTCCTGAGCGAAAACGGAATCATCGGCACGGCCATTTTTTCTCTTATTTTCTTTTTTCCGTTGCGAAACTGCTGGCGACTCCGAAGCACCAACCCTGCGGCCATACCACTGCTGTCCTGCATCGCCTTGATTTTGCTCAACTCACAGCTTCATGTGAACATCTTTTCCCTGAACGTCGCAGGCCTGCTTTTTTTCCTGACCGGCGCAGCCAGCGGCATCGAAGAGGAAAGCAACTGATGAGCGGCGAATTATTATATATCGCCAAATCCAAAATCCCGTCCCGTCATGCCAATTCCGTGCAAGTTGTGAACATGATTTGCGCCTTTGCACCACTAGTTCAACGCCTTGACGCCTATCTGCCTGGCGGGTTTGCCAAACGCCTCTATTTATGGACAGGAAACCTGTTCGCAAACTATGGACTCTCAATTCCAGACAACGTGCGCGTTCATTTCGTTTCACAATCTGGGCAAGGCTTTGAGATAAACGTATTGCGAAAGATCCCGTCCACGTTTGGAGGTAAGATCTTCACTCGAAGTGCACCGGTCGCCTGGAAGCTTGCCGAGCAAAACGCCCCGGTGCTGTTTGAATCACATGTTTTTTCACGAGACGCCAAACAGGTGTCCATGCCACATTTCATTCAGGCCATGAACGCATCATATGCTGCCGGCGTCGTAGGGATCTCGCAGGAGATCTCCGACTCCTATCTCGTAGCTGGCTTGCAACAAAATCGCCTCATCACCGCCGCCGATGGAGTGGATCCCACGTTTTTTTCCCGTGCCATACCTGGCGGACTTGGCCATATTTTCGGTCAGCGCATATACGATCGCCCCACGCTGGTTTACACGGGTTCATTGAGCCCCGAAAAAGGAGCCGCTTTCCTGGCCGAGGCGGCGACACGGATGGGGCATGTCAATTTCGTCATCATCGGTGGCAACGCAAAGGAATCGGCTGCGCTTGCCGAGAGGCGCAAATGTGCCAACCTTTTCATGCACCCGAACGTGCCGCATAAGGAGATTCCATCGATCCTCCAAGACGCAGACATGCTGATCATGCCTTACATGCCAGAGGGCGATCTGATCCCTTACATGTCGCCGCTCAAGCTTTTTGAATATCTGGCCACAGGCAAGCCCATTCTTTCCTCGGATCTCACTGTACTGCGGCCATTCATGATTGATGACGAAAATTGTCTTCTGTTTTCGCCGGGTTCCCTTGACTCCCTGTGCGTACAGGTCAACCGCTTGCTGGCCATGACTCCCGAAAAAAAAGAAAGACTCCGCTACAACCAGTTGCGATCAGCGATGCACCACACTTGGACAAACAGAGCCAAAACAATTCTCGACTGGCATCGCGGATTGCTCGCTTAAAGGAAATCATCCATGCTCAAACTCGGTCCACAAATCATAAAAGGCGGCTGGTGCCAGATCTTGTCTGTCCAGGACCACCCCGAACTCTGTGCCAAAGTCCTGGTTCCCCGCAGGCGGTTTCAGGGCGGGCAGCCCGACCCCAACATCATTGTCTCGCAAAAATATGGAATTGAAGATTTCCTGGACTATGAATGGAGCAACTACCAGAAGATCATGGCCGTCTGCCCGGCAGACCTACGCCAGCATTTCGTAGACATGCGCGGCGTCGAAATCACCGAAGACGGACGCAAGGCGTTGCTCATGCGGATAGTCAGTGACGATCAAGGCGAACCCGCTCCCAACCTGGTCAAGAATACGCGCCCGCTTATGCCCGAATTCTGGTCCATAATGGAACGCGTACGCAAGGAAGTGTTCTTGGCGAACAGCATCGATCATTTTGGAATTGTTCGCCGCAACATCTTGGTCCAATCACCGAGCCATCCGGTAATCATAGACTTTCAAACCGGACGTGAACGTTTTCGCGGACAGTTCTGGCTGCGACTCCCATGGTTCGTCCGTCAAAAAGTCAATCGCTACTTTCAAAAACTTTATAAGGAGATGAGCGTTACCATGTCGTAACCTCTTAACATCATGAAATTTTTCGAAAATGAAACCATACATCTGCTGCGCCGGTGTCTTAGTTATTTTGCGCCATACAAGTTACTTGTCATCGCGTCCTTCGCAGCCCTGGGCGTGGTCGCATTGTGCACCGCCGGAGCGGCCTACCTGGTCCAGCCCGCTCTGGACAAGATTTTTATCGACAAGGATCGCTCCTCGCTGATGCTGCTCCCCATCATGCTGGTGGCACTATTTCTGGGTAAGGGCGTAGGGCTGTTCGTTCAAAAATACCTCATGTCCTATTGCGGGCTTAAAGTGCTGGAGCGGCTTCGCTACGAACTTTTCGCAAAGATAATTTGCCTGCCTGTAGATTTTTTTGGTGAAACACGTGTCGGCATGCTCATGTCCAGGATCATCAACGACGTGAACCTGATCAGCTCCAGTCTGCCGGAGCTGATCCGAATCATCCAGCACAGCCTCACCATGATCGGTCTGGTAGCCCTTATCATCTACAGGGATGCGCAGCTCGCCTTCTGGGCCTGCCTAGTCTTTCCATTGGCTGTGTATCCAGTGATCTATTTTGGCAAAAAACTGAGAAAAGTGGGGCGGAGCTATCAGGCAAAAATTGCGGATATATCTTCGTACATGCAGGAAAGCTTCAATGGCTTGCGCGTGGTCAAGGCGTTTGCCGCAGAGGAAATGGAAAAAGAAAAGTTTAGCGAAGCAAGCTCAAAACTTTTGCGGATCGGCCTCAAAGGCAAAATCTACAACCAGCTGTCATCTCCAATAATGGAACTGATCGGAGCCGTGGGCGCTGGCTTGGTCATCTGGTATGGAGGCAGTCAGGTCATTGCTGGCAAAAGCACACCGGGAGAATTCTTCTCCTTCATGACGGCACTGGTCATGCTCTACGATCCCTTCAAGTCCATAAGCCAGGCCAACAACACCATTCAGCAAGCCATGGCAGGAGCCGAACGCGTTTTTGAAATTTTGGACTCCAAAGATTTGGTGGAAGAATCTGGCGGCGATACCGTCTATGTCCCGCCGTTTGCATCGCTTTCATTTGAGAATGTATCTTTTTCCTACCCCGGTACGCAGGAGCCAGCCCTCAAAAACATCAATCTGGATATCAAGGCAGGCCAGCGGGTGGCATTCGTTGGCCAGAGTGGGGCAGGGAAGACATCCCTCATACATTTGATTCCCCGCTTTCACGACTGCCAACAGGGAGTCATCCGCTTAAACGGCCTCCCCTTGAAAGATTACACCTTGTCCAGCCTTCGCACAGGCATAGGCATCGTTTCGCAGGATCCTTTTCTTTTCAATCTTTCAGTGCAGGCCAACATCGCATACGGCCAGCCGGAACTTGATCAGCAGGTGGTGGAGCAGGCGGCCAAAGCGGCCTATGCTCATGACTTCATCATGGAACTGCCGCAGGGCTATGAGACGGTGGTGGGAGAAAAAGGCGTGAAGCTTTCAGGCGGACAAAAACAACGCCTGACCATCGCCAGGGCAATCATGAAAGACCCCTCGATCCTCATTCTTGACGAGGCAACATCGGCCCTGGACACTGAATCCGAACGCATTGTGCAACAGGCCCTAGAAAACCTGATGACAAACAGGACCAGCCTGATCATTGCTCACCGCCTATCGACGATTCTCACGGCAGACAAAATTGTGGTCATGGATGGAGGGCAGATCAAATCAGTCGGCAATCATCAGCAGCTGCTTGGGAAGTGCCCAATCTACAAGCGGCTATACACTCTACAGTTTGATGCCAAAACGATAGAGTAAGATTTGTTGTGTTTCACGCCACACTTTTCGCAGAGTTGTCCACGCATGGGCCATCTCTTCAACAGCCTTGCCAATATCGAAAATGATATGCTTAAATGAACATGCCGAGCATTAATGTTTTATAAGCATTCATTTCGACTTTTGTCTACAAAAAGTGCTCGCAGTTAGAGACTGTCCATATTGATAAAAACTATCCATATACGCACCCTGCTTGTGAAAGAGAAAAAAAATCGAAAAAGCAAAGCTAGGGAACGTAGAAGCAAGTATACGGGAAATATTTATAGGAAATGGGTAAAATTGAGCCCCAGAAAAATCTACAAGCTGCAACGTACCCTTTCCCGCCTGCTCTATCATTATTTGAGTATCTTTTTTAGAAAAAGTCCTGATATGTGCCGAGTAAGATTTTGCCTGAGTAGGATGTCGCCCGAACAATAAAAGAGCCCTGTTATGCAGCGACGCTACATTAGGAACCCCTATCAAAATACACCCACCTGTCTTCAAAACCCTTGTTATTTCGTGAAGAACAAAAAAAATATCTTTAATATGTTCTAAAACCTGATTAATGATCACGATATCAAAGTATTCATCTTCAAATGGCAAACACGAACTCTCCAAATCGACTTGATATGTCTTTACTCCTTGATTTTTCAATATCGTACATTGCTGCGCATCAAACTCAATTCCAAAGAGCTCTACTTCTGGAGAAGAATTCCGGAGAATCGCGAGGTCTCGTCCTGTCCCAGCACCAATATCTAAAGCCCTCTTAAATGGACCTTTATGCCTGAGCATTTTACCAATTGCATACTCACCATATTGTTCACTGCCACAAACCCATTTTAGTAATGGGCTCTGCGCACCAACAACACCAGATTTTTTTTTTGATTTCAATTTTCAACTACTCCAAAAAAATTATTTCTTATATTTTATATTCTGCAAAAGTTAGCAATAAGGCTTAAGCAAAGAAAAAACATTGTAGACGCACTGCGATCTATGAAAATCACTCAAAACACCTCAATACGCTCCACGACAGCGGAACACTTCCCCCGGAGTCTTGAGCAAAATATAAATGTCCAGCCAAACAGACCAATTGCGAACATAGTATGCATCCAATCGTACGCGTTCAGCATACGAGGTGCCGCTTCTACCAGATACCTGCCACAGCCCGGTCAAGCCGGGCTTTACCTTTTTGTAGAGGACAAATCCGCCTTCATACTTATCCACCTCGTCCCAAACTATTGGGCGCGGCCCAACCAGACTCAGATCGCCATGCAGAACGTTCCATAGCTGCGGCAACTCATCCAGACTGGTTTTGCGCAGAAAATGACCTACCTTGGTGATGCGAGGATCACAGGTCAGTTTATGCTTCTCTTCCCATTCTGCGCGCAAAGCCGGATCGGACTGAAGGCACTCCTCCAGAACAGCACCAGCATCCCGGACCATGGTTCTGAATTTCCAGATGGTTATATCTTTCCCACCGAGCCCGATCCGTTTGTGACCGAACAACACAGGCCCCTTGGAATCCAGTTTGATCACCACGGCAATGATTGCGCTAAGAAGCAAAATGAGCGGTGAAAACATCAAAATCAACGCCAGTTCCGCACCTCGCTTGATCCACTGTCTTCGTGGATCAAGAAGCTTCTGATGCACTTCAAGGCCCAGCATGCCACCCATGTCAAAAGCGGAAATCCAAAGCGACGACGCACCAAACAAGTCAGGAATTATGATCAGTCGCCTGAAATCCGCTGCCGGTCCTTGCAGCACCTCCACAAGCTTTGCCGGGCCTGCGCCAGGCATCGCCACAATGGCGGTGGCCCCTTTGCACTCTTCGATTACCCTCTTTGCAGCGTCCAGTGGCCCAATCACGGGAACTCCGTGACAACTCGTCCCATGTTTGTGCGGGTCATCGTCGAAAAAAGCCACCGGTCGCAAGCACAAACGGTGTTCGCGCAACAGCGCTTTCGCCACGGCCTCTCCCGTCTTGCCCGCCCCCAAAATAACTGCAGGATGCCCCCAGCGCTTCCAAATTTCCACCTTGCGCCGAAGCATAGTCCGAAAAAAAGGCACCGCACCCAGAACGCCTATCCACGCCATCACGAAAATCCCACGCGAGTATTGGTCACTTTGTTTGGACAAAAATATGGCACCAAGAAGAATCAAAAAAATTACGGAAGTCGATTGGGTAATTTTTTTAAGCTCCTCAGGAGGACTCAGCAAAATTCCGGGATAAAGCCCGGCAATACCGTACGCGGCGGGGAAAAGAAGCAGTAGAGGAATCATGTCCCAGTAAAGAGTGAAGCTAAAAGATCCGCCCAGTACATATCTAACGAC
>Ga0265295_1007222_pt1 | contig 12935 bp, 9 predicted proteins | sample Munlansysbiofilm_FD_192503 | JGI IMG/M metagenome (GOLD analysis project Ga0265295, IMG submission 192503) | Leachate microbial communities from a municipal landfill in Southern Ontario, Canada - Methane capture system biofilm | ecosystem: Engineered > Solid waste > Landfill > Unclassified ... | reverse complement strand
ATTAATGAACATAGCTCTCAAGTGCTGTGCTATGGCAACTACGCCTATCTCTATTTGTATAAAAGCATATACGTTATCTCCTTGCAGGATATCCGGCACCCTATTGTGGTTAATGTGCTTGATCTGGGGGCAAACCACAGAGGAGGCCTGATCCGGGACGATATTCTTTATATTGCCACTTCGCTGGGCTTTCTCAGCTCTTACAAACTGTCTGATCCGGAACTTCCCATCAGCATGGATAGCATCGGCATAAGTAATTTCGCCAGAGGCTATATGGTTGCCGGTGATGGTTTTATCGTATGCCAGGGCGATTCCCTATTGATAGTGGATACATCTGATCCTTACGATTTACGGCCCTGCATCGCTCTTGCCTATAGCGACAGCTCACAGGAGTATCAGGACAGCCGGATTGCTGCCATGGGACAATACCTTATCTGCAATAGCCTGAATGAACTAAGGGTGTATAGCCTCGCCAATCCGGATGCCCCCATCCTGATCAGCAGCACGATTCTGGATTGCGCTGATCTGATATATCGAACCCACATCCACGATAATGTCCTCTGGTCTTTATACCGTGACCCACCCATCGATAGTGATGAAATTGGGCTCATGGCTATTGACCTAAGCAATCCCAATTCACCCGTGACCAGCCTGAAGCATAGTATGAAGACGGATTGGGAACACCCCTCACTCTTTATGCGAGCTTCGGGTGACCGGATGGTGTTTATCCATTCTGAGTATTCACCAGAATCACTCCGGACAGCAGTCCTTAGCGGTAGCAGCTACACATTATCCGACTACAATTTCCAATATGATGGCATTTGGAATATTGTAGCCAATGACACTTGGATTGCCGGGTTTAACTCCGTATTCAATGTTCTTGATTATCGCAGTGACAGTTCGCTATACCCCACCAAATCGATTGAGCCGGTATCTTTGGTGGGGAATTTGCTGCAACTGAAGGACAAAATGCTCTTAGATGCCTATTCGTTTGTCTATAACGATGAAACTTATGGCGCTTATGCCCCTGCACTGAATATCTATGACCTGCAAACCGGAAACAAGCTGAGCAGCTTTCCCCTGCCAGTGGATCAAAGTGGGAATTTTTTCACCAACCCACTGAGTATTGAGATATACAATAATCATGCCTTGCTCAGCAACCATCTGGGCGGATTGGTCTGCCTTGACATCTCAGATCCGGCAAATCCCAGCCAACTGTATTGGCTGATGGACCCTTTCCATGCTGTCTATCAATCGGCAGTTCGCGGCAATGAGCTCTGGCTGGCTACCTATGTAAACATGGCGGGAGGATACCTGCGCTGCTATGATATCTCCGAGTTTGCCAGCCCCATCCTGAAGTATCAGATCAACCTGGGGGATGTGTCCCCGGATCAGATGCTGATAATGGGCGATTACCTCTATGTAAAATTGCACACTTATCTGAGGTGTTATCGATTGGGAGCGGATAGCATTCTGGCGCAAAATGATTACTTTTTGGCCGGTATTGATCTGAAATATATGCTTCCCCTTGGTAAAGGCATACTGCTGGGTGGAGATGAACGCATGATCGTGCTTTCGCTAAGGAATCCGCTTCATCCGGAGCAAACCGGCTCTCAGAGATTGGAGTGGTATCAATCCCATGGATACAACCCGTATTACTATCTTCAAACCCAATACGCTGTGAATAAGCATAATGTCCTGGTAGCCGATGGAACCAGCCTGAAGTGCTTTGATGCCAGCTTGGCTGCGGCTATGTGCGAAGCGGATCTGGATTTCGAGACTCAGGCTTTACAGGTTTTCCCCAATCCCGGACGGGGAGAGGTTTCCATCGGCTATCAGGCAGCCTCAACCGGATCGGCCAGCGTGGAAATCTATAATCTACGCGGTCAAAAGATGAAAAGCACCCGTATCAACTCCACAATGGAAGGCCTGAACATCCATCAGTTGGTTCTCACCGACGATGACGGGCGCAAATTGGCAGCCGGAATATATATCCTGAAAGTACGTGCCGGTGCCATCAAGCAAACTTCTAAACTGGTGGTGACGCAGTGATTTGTTGCTCAAATAAGGCAATAAAGCCAGGAACTGGGCGGAGAGAATGTGTTTCATTGTCTTATCTTTATTGAGACCATTGTGGCGCTTCCCAAGCCTAAATCAGATCAATCCAATACCCTGAGTACTACCTTTCGATACCCATACTGGTATATTGCATATATCATTACGGGTATTTTTGTCTGGATTTGAGTATGAGTATATTGAGAACCACTTGGACCAATAGTGCCCGAATTGACGTTTTCAGTGATGGTTTACATCGGCTCAACCTTTTTCTTCATCTGGCTTCGCCAAATTAACACCAACCTTTGAGACACTACCTGGATTTGATGTTTTCGGTGATGATGTACGGCTGTATCAGTGGGGATGAGCAATAAAAAAGATTGACTACATACCAATTGTGGATTCTCTTGCCCATACATTGTAACATACTGGTATTTATAGCCTATGTAGATAGATAAACAGGAGTAATTATGCGACGTATTTTGATCGTTGTGATGCTGATCAGCTTATTATTGGGAGCTTGTGGAAAAACGCTGACATCTACCAGAACTAAGGTAACTTTCTGGCATGGATTAAGCGGCCCCCTTGGAGACACTTTGACCGAGATGATCCGGGAATTCAATCGTTCCCAGGATGAAATCGAGGTGGTTGCAAATCCCATCAGTAGCTATACGGCTTTGTCACAGAAGCTGATGGCCTCAATACAAGCTAAAAAGCAGCCTGATATTGCTCAAGTTTTCGAAAGCTGGACTGCGAAGTATATCGAAGCCGATGTACTTTGCCCGTTGGATTCGCTGTTTGCAGAAGATCCGGACTTTAGTGAAGAGGACTTGCTGGATATCTATCCCGTATTCAGGGAATCGAACACCTTCAATGGCACGATGTATTCTTTCCCTTTCAACAAAAGCGTCCGAGCCTATTTCTATAATAAGGATGAGTTTTATCGCGCGGGTTTGGATCCCGATCACTTTCCCCAGACCTGGCAGGAGTTTCGTGAATACAACAAGCTTCTCACCCGTGATACCGATGGTGATGGCAAAATCGACCGCTGGGGTACGAACTTCAATGTCAATGAATGGCAATTTGTCAATCTCCTGCATCAAGCCGGGGGCAGGATCATCGATGAAACCGGGAAACCCATTTTGAATAGCGCAGCGGGAGTTGAAGCCCTAAACTTTATCCTGGACATGATGTTTAAGGATAAGAGCGTGTATCTGGTTCGCGAATATGAAGGTCAGAATGATTTTATGGCAGGGATTGTATCCATGTATGAAGGTTCCAGCGTATCCATCACCCACATGCGGCAGCAACCGATCAATTTCAACATCGGCTTCGCTCCACTGCCTACCTATAAAACCCGGCAAAGCGCAGTATCGGGTGCAAACATCGTGATCTTCCGCAGTGGTGATCGCAAACGCGAGCGAGCTGCCTGGGAGTTCATCAAGTGGTTTACCGCAAAAGAGCAGACCGCATATTGGAGCGTAAAAACCAGCTATATGCCGGTGCGCAGAAGCGCAATGGAAAGCGAAGTCGTGAAAGATTTCCTGACTAAATATCCCCATTATCAGGGTATTTATTCTCAGCTTGAGGAAGCTGTTTACGAGCCTCAATCCTCTGCATGGTTCAAAGCCAGACCAGAGCTTAAAAGCTTCCTGGAACGTGCGATGCGGGGTGATCTGACTGCTCAGGAAACTGTTGATGGTGCAGCAGCAAAGTTTGCAGAATTAATTGCTGCAGAAATGGAATAATGCTTTTTCTCTTGACAAAGAAAGGGCTTGAATAGTTTTGAAACATATGCGTGCCGAAGTGGTGAAATTGGTAGACGCAGTGGACTCAAAATCCACCGGGCTTTGCGCCCATGCCGGTTCGATTCCGGCCTTCGGCACCACCTATTTAAAGGAGCAATTTGGCAAGTTTGCTACAATGCGATATTCTATGATTAGAGAAGGCAACTCCGTTTTGCCGGTTTTTTCGCAAGTGCTGACAGAGCGAGAATACCTGCCTTGTTTAAGAAGGGATGTTTTAGCTGCCCTGACAACCATTTTAGTACTAACGCAGAACCCGTGGAGGTATAGATGTCCCTCAGACATATTACAATAAGCCTGTGCCTGATCCTTGTTGGAGTTGCGCCCTTGGCAGCAATATCTCAAGGCTCATTACTATTTCTCACATTTGAACCCGGTGGTCGTGCCAATGGTATGGGACGCGCCTACAGTGCAGTTGCAGATGATGCCTTTGCGATGTGGTGGAATCCGGGTGCAACAGCTTTCAATCGAAAAGGTCAGCTTGCCGCCAACCATATTCCCTGGCTGCAGGGCTCTGGTGTGAATGACATGTTCTACGAATATCTGGGCTGGAACCAATATTTTGAGGGAATAGGCAATCTGAATGCTCACATCGTGTTGTTGGATGCCGGAACTCAGGATCAAACGGATTCCAGCGGATTATCATTGGGAATATTCCATTCCTTCGATATCGCTGGTGCAGTTGGTTATTCTGATGAGATCATCCCTGGTAAACTTGGAGTGGGAGCAAACTTCAAGCTTATCTATAGCTATCTGGCTCCCCCAACTGGTTTTACTGATTCAGAGGGCAAAGCTTTTAGTTTTGGATTTGATCTTGGAGCAAAGTATCTGGATTTAGCCAATTTGGAAGGGCTTGATCTATCCTTTGTGATTCAGAATATTGGCCCTGACGTGACCTTTGTGGATCAGGATCAGGCCGATCCCTCACCCATGACGATACGTCTTGGAACAGCTTACACTGTGTTCTCCAGTCCACTAAACAGCTTGATCGTATCTGCTGAAGCTTCCAAAATGCTGGCCAATGAAGATCCATTGTACGAACGCTTTTTGACTGGTTGGGAATACATGGATGAAACAATCTATGGCGTTGGTGGTGAATACACCTATCTGGATCTGATCTCTTTACGTGGCGGGTATTTCTATGATGAAGCCGGCAGCATCACCGGACCCAGCTTTGGAGTAGGTATTCAATATAAGATTGATACCCGCTACAAGCTGAATGCAGATTTCTCAATGGTACCTGCAGGCGAATTGACCGATTTTAACAAAGTCTTTTCTCTGGGCTTTGAGTTCTAAGAACTAAGGGAAATGAATCCGAAGCAGAGCCCAAGCTTCTGCTTCGGGTTTGGTATTCTTTATGAATAGAATCGCCGCTTTTGGGCAGCAGTGGGGCTTTAAGATCAGAGTGATATCGGTCTTACTCTGTCTTGGTATTGCATTCCAGCCCCTCTCAGGTGCCAAAATGCGTTTGAGACCCTACAAAGGGAGCTCATCAGCAAAGAAGCATCCTTATGTTGATCAACTCAGACAAGCCTCTTCACCAATTGATAGCCAGCGGAAAGATCAAAATTACGAACAATTGCTGGTGATTTTGGTGGATTTTCAGGAAGAACTGCCAGATGATCCCTATACCACCGGAAATGGCAAATTTCAACTGGAAGCGGATCCTTCCTATCAATATTCAATTGGGGCTCCCCCGCACAATCGTGAATACTTCGAGGAAAACCTTTCGGCGATGTACCATTATTATCAGGCAGTTTCGGCCGGTACCTATCATCTATCATACGATGTCTGGCCCAAAGATAAACCTGCTTACACTCTGCCGAAATCGCTGAGCTATTATAATCCTCCAGATGCTTCATCCAACGACTTTGTAGAAAAGATGGAGGAGTATTTTAAAACGGCATTTGAAACAGCAGATGCCGATGATCCCGAGATCAATTTCTCAAGTTACGGACACTATATGATCATCCATGCTGGGTCAGACTGGCAACATGATATTATGGGTGATAGCCCCTCCGATCTGCCTTCCTTTTTTATCACTGTAGGGGAGGGGAAAGAAGCTGTGGTGGATGGTGGCGGTACCTTGATTTCTCGTGCCTGCAACGTCCCCGCGACCATTTCTCAGGATTTCTCTGTGAGCGAAGAGGATGGACACAATATCCATTCTGGATACGGTGCCTTGAATGCAGTTCTCTTCCATGAATTTGGCCATTCCCTGGGATTAGTGGATCTGTACAATGTGCGTACATTCTATCCGATGGTGGGCAGTTTTGACATCATGGATAGTGGTGGTTCTGGCGTGTTGGTGGATGAGCTCACAAACGGAGATTGGGTGATGGTCGAAGGAGCATTACCAACTCTTCCCGGAGCGTTCAGCAGAGCGTTGCTCTTTGCAAAAGATCTACGAGAAAAAGGCGCGATGATTGATTTTGAGGATTTGCCTCCCAATATTGATAGCAATCTGGCAGCCAGTTCCAGGATGCCTGATGGTATGGTGGTGCCCACCATAATTAAATACAGGTTGAACCCCCGGGAGTATTACCTCTTTGAAAATCGAAGTGTAGATCCGGATGGGGATGGCGGCACTGCGGTCTTTGGCTCTCTGGATAGTCGGGTGATCTTGTATCCCACTCCTTTTGCAGACCCGGATAATAATCCCAGCTATGAATATGACTATCTTCTGCCTTCCTTTATTGGCACCGATGGTTCTGCAGTGGGCGGAGGCATCCTGGCGTGGTATGTGAATGAAGAAGTAATCTACGACGAGGGGCAGATTCTGGAGGATGACACGCTGTGGTCAAACTTCCAGAACAACTCCATTAATACGAACTTCAATCGTCCTGGTGTGCGTGTCCTGGAAGCAGATGGCTTACAAGATATTGGAGAGCCCTATTCCTCATATTGGACAGGTACTGCTTATGAATACTTTCACGCCAGAAAACCCTTGTTGGACGGAGAAGGACGCTTTGTAAACTGGACTCAGGAAATCTGGCGACCTACTTTGAGTTCCAGCACCAATCCCGCTTTGGTTGATGAAAATGGCCTGGGAAGCGTGTTTTATCTGGATGATATCTCAAATCCCTCTGCGCTGATGAGCTTCAAGGCAAAATCCAGCTTTTTCCCGGATGTGTTTGCCGCTCAACTGGAGTATCCGAGTTTTCCGGCAGCATTAATCAATACCAATTATAGCGACATATCGGTTCCATTCTTTGGCCTTCAAACCCTGAATCTATATTCCTATCTGAATAGTGAGTGGCAAAACCTGTTGGGAAGCTCTCCGCTTTTAATGTGGTCATTCTCTCATGCACCAGTAGTATGTGATGTTGATTTGGATGGTTATCAGGATCTGGTGGTCATTCAAGATAAGGTATTGCACTTCATTAATTTCTCGGATATCACGATTCAGGAAAAGCAAATTGTATTTCCCGACGCCCTGCATGCTCCGGTGGTTTATGACAACTCCCTGTATGTATATTCTGATGCCGCCATCTATAGGATGAAAGACTTTGCAGTCGAAAACTATTGCAGTATTCCCGGCGTAAAAGGGATTGCCCTTTGGCAGGATCGTGTGGCTGTCCAACTGGAAAATGAATTGAAGATTCTGAAAACTACAGATTTTTCAGAGCTCCAAAGCCTGGCTCTTCCGGAGAGCTTTGGTGCCTATAACCCCGTGTTGTGGCACCATCAGGATGAGTGTTTGATCTTCCTGACAGCGGATAGTGGAAACATATATAGTTTTGATGGCAGTAGTCTGCATAAGGTGTTTAGTAATCCAGGTCTGGTACTTCCATCGCAACCAGGCTTGTTCCAGGAAGCCGGTGATGTTCTCAAGCTATTCTTTGGCTTGGGAAACAGAGCTTATCTGATCCATCATAATGGCTTGTTGGAATCCGGTTTCCCGCTGTATCTGGATCAGGTGCTCATTGAAGAACATGGGTTATCCCGAGCGGTTATGCACAATGATCAGGTCTTGATGTATCTACCTGTGAAGGATCAGGGCACAATTGCCATCTCTGACTCTGCAGAGCTAAGAGCTGATTATGCCATGCTCTACCATCTGGCGCAGATAAACGATAAATACAAGCAGGACTACCTGCAGTTTGATTCAATCAATGGAAATCTGCTTTGGTACTACGCTGTTGGAAATCAAGCCAAGATTCACAGCATGCCGGCTATCAGCAATCCGATCTTGTGGAATGCCCGGGATGCCGGTTCAGCAGGAAGCCTGAACGGGGGACCCTTGCAGGGCCTGACCCCTCCACAAACAGCATTTGACGCCTATGTGTATCCCAATCCGGTGCGTGATCAATTGTTTAGATTGCGGGTTTTGGGTGCTCAAGCAGGTATTAAGATCAGAGTGTTTGATGTCTCTGGAACGATAGTGTATCAGCGCATGATCAGCGAAAACTTCAACGCTGAAGATATTGAGCTGGATTCAAGTAATCTGAGCTCTGGAGTATATATCGTTAATGTGCAAAGCGGAAGTAATTCCAAAACTCTCAAGTTTGCCATAGAAAAGTGAGGAACATAAATGCGGAAGTTTACCATATGCCTGCTGCTGCTTTTTAGCCTGGCCACACTATTCGGCCAGGGGACAGAAGACTGGTTGTGGGGCGAAGATGAAGAAGACAAAAAAGAGCAGGAAAACAAGATTGAGGATCCTGATTTCATCCGTGTGAACTATCAGAAGAAGGATGCCCGCCGCGCAATGGTGTATTCCATGCTGCTTCCTGGAGCAGGACAGTTTTATGCGGATAAAAGCTCCATCACGACCTATATCTTCCCGGTTCTGGAAATTGGGATGATCGCTGGTATCCTAGTCTTTTCAAACCGTGGTGACAAGAAAACGGATGACTATGAATACTTTGCCAATGGCGAGTTGATCGAATATGCCTTTGGTGATACGATGATAACTACTCATCGTTACGAAAGAGATCGTCAGCATCGAGTGGAATCAATCATCATGGGGCTCAACTCCATTGATATATATGAAAGCAGCTATTTCCGGCTGGATGGTGATAATACCCAGCATTTCTATGAAGATATCGGCAAGTATCCTCACTATGTATATGGCTGGGCGGATTGGTATTATCACTTCGCTACAGATAACCTTGGCAACGAGGTTGACCCGATCTGGTATCCTGATGGCTATGAAAACAATCCAGGCTGGGTTTGGAGCGGTAACTACCCAATCTACAATGATGATGCCCTGGGCTATTCAACTGGAATCCCCATTGAGAATAACAGCCATGCTTCCAGTGCGATGCGTAAAGAATATGTGGCATTAAGAAATAAAGCCAAGGATGAATATGCGATTTCCCGGGGCTTCACTTATGGCTTGGTTGTAAATCATCTGGTTTCCGGTTTTGATGCCATCCGCCTTGCACGTAAAGCCAATAAGGGAGTATTGAGCGATAGCGGCCTGCGCTTCAATTACTACGCTGCCATGCGAGATAGCAAGCTGACTCCCACACTAGAGATAAACTGGAAGTTCTGATGGCACATAATACTCGTCTGAAGTTGATCCTGCCACTCATGCTTGTGCTCTTTATCAGCCCACTTATGGCACAGAGCAAGTTTGCATACATCGCTTCCAGTGCTGTCCTACCTGGATCTGGAGAACTTATGCTAGGGAGAACCAACCGGGGAATGCTTCTGCTGGCCTCGGATGTCCTGGCTATATCGGCTTTTGTGAAGACCAACAAAGATATGGATGATCAGAAAGATGCCTTCAGACACTATGCCCAACACTATGCGGGAGTAGATGCCAGCATGCCGCTTTCTCACTATCAGGTTGTGCAAGAATATTATAGCAGCGATGACTTCAATAACTTTCAGGATATGATGGCGCGGAACTACTTCGTGCTCTATCACAATGATGTTCAGGCATATTTGGATTATATGGCGCAAAACACCTATCAGGGCGAAGAAACCTGGCAATGGCAAAGCCAGATGCATTGGGAAACTTATCAGGATATGCGGAAGAAACACCAGAAGACCAAGATAAACCACACTCTTGCCCTGGGAATTATGCTGCTGAACCGTGCCATTAGCGTTGTTGACGTGGCAATCTTGAATACTAATGGCAAGCTTCAGGCCCGGCCATTTGGCCCGGATGGTGTGTTAATCGGTCTTCAGATGGACTTTTGAAGGAGTATGTAATGAAGAAACTGATCACTCTTGGATTGATTCTGCTTGCTTTTGGCAATATTGCTGCTCAAAGCTCTGGCAAGGATTTCTTGCTTTCCCTTGCTGTTCCCGGATTCAGTCAGATCTCAAACGGCCGGAATCATGGTTATGCCATGATGGCCGCAGAAGCTACCTTGATTGGTTCAATGCTGTATCTTTCCAGTGAATCTGAACTACTACGGGATGAATCATATACATATGCCCTGAAGTTCGCTCAATTGCAGCCTGGAGATTATGACGCAGAGTTTCTGCAAAACCTGGGAAAGTTCAACTCCAGTGGTTTTGATGCAGATGGCTACAATGCCAGTGTCAGACGTGAGGCCTTGAGTTTGTATCCCTATGATCCGGATCAGCAGCAGAGTTACATTGATGAGTATAGTTACAGTGATGATCAGTATTGGCGCTGGCAAAGTCAAGGCAACCGGTCACGATACAATAAAATGCGCAATGACGCAAATGATCTGGAAAGCTATGGTAAGCTTGCAGTTGGGATCATGATCATGAATCATATTGCCAGCGGGATTGATGCGCTCAGATACAATCACAGCAGTCGTACTCAATTCAGCATGGGCATCAAAGACGGGCATCCTCAATTGAGATTTCGCTATAGGTTTTAACAAATGAACTCGAATGAATCTCCCAATATCCTGCTCTGCGTAACAGGAGGGATAGCAGCTTACAAGGCAATTGAATTGGCAAGCATGCTTTATAAATCCGGATTTACAATACGCACTGTGCTAACTCCAAGTGCGAAGCGCTTTGTAAGTTCCATTAATTTTGCAGCGATCACACACAACAGCGTACATGAATCCCTCTGGGAAGATAGCGACCCTATCCCGCATATCAATCTGGCTGATTGGGCCGATCTGATTGTGGTAGCTCCTGCAACAGCAAACAGTATTGCCAAAGCGGTGCAAGGACTGGCAGACGATCTGCTTTCCAGCTTGCTATTGGCGCATCAGAAACCAGTTTTGTGGGTTCCTGCCATGAATGTGCATATGTTTGAGAATCCCATTACTCAAAGGAACCTCACTTTGCTAAGGGATATGGGACACTACATTCTTAGTCCGGCAAGCGGGATGTTGGCTTGCGGATATGAGGGCAAGGGGAAATATCCTCCGAATACGGAAGTAATGCAGGCCATTTCGTGTTATTTGCACTGTGGGCAGGATCTGATAGGCAAAAAGGTACTGGTAACTGCTGGAGCAACCGCTGAGGCGATAGATCCCATGCGGGTTATCAGCAATCGCTCCTCGGGAAAAATGGGAATCGCCCTGGCAAGGGCAATGGCATTACGAGGAGCATCGGTGAGCCTGGTCTATGCAAACATCAGTGTGGAGCTTCCCTATCTGCTGCAGCAAAGCATTCAAGCTCTTAGTGTGGACGCTATGTATGAAGCAGTAATGAAGATAGCCCCCGGGATGGATTGGATTGTCAAATGCGCAGCAGTGTCGGATTTCCAGCCAGGTCAGTCTTCCAGCTCAAAGATCAAGAAAGGTGGTTCCTTACATCTGGATTTGGTGCCCACAAGGGATATCCTGGCAGAATTGGGAGCTCATAAGAAGCAAGGACAAAAGCTGATCGGATTTGCAGCCGAAACTGATGATCTGATTGCTAATGCTCAGACCAAACTCAAAGCTAAAAACCTGGATATGATTATCGCTAATCATTTGGATAACGCAGCTTCGGATCGCAATCACATTCACATTATATCCCATGACCAGGATATTGAAAGCATCGAGGGAAACAAAACCGATCTGGCCCATTCCATAATCGACAGGATTGCCAAACTATGAAGCTATCCAGGATCTTAATCAGCGGTGCCAATTCCCAGATCGGCAGCTTTTTGGCAAAATACTATTCAGCCAAAGGGCACCCGATGTATCTGCTTTATCATCACAAGGATGATCGGATTCGGGAGATGGAGCATCCCAGGCAGAGTGTGGATCTGCGGGATTATGCGGCCACCAGTGAGGCAATCACAAACTTTGGAACTCCCATCGATGTATTGATTCATTGTGCTGCCATACGTAGTTCTGATGCCTTACCCCTTGCAGAGACGGATCCCGCTGTGTTTAAAAGCATCTTTGATGGCAACATGCTGCCTGCCTACAATATTCTGCGCTCGGTATTACCAGGTATGCGGAATCAGGGCTTCGGCAGAGTGGTGTTGTTTAGCTCAGATATCACGCGAACCGGCCTGCGTAATGGATCAGCCTATGCTGCTGCCAAAGCCGCCATCGCTAATCTGGCAAAAAGCGCTTCTCTGGAGTGCATTGCTGATAATGTCCTTATCAATTGTGTAGCTCCGGGACCGGTTGAGAGCATTCTGGAAGAGGATTTTAGTGGTGACTATCTGAACTTTAGAAAGCAGTATTTTCAGCGGCACATCGAAAACAGTGCATCCCATCTTTTGATCACAAAAGCGGAGATTTCTGCTGCTGTTGATCTTCTGATCGATCCCAGAACCTCAAATCTCTGCGGAGAAGAAATCTTTATTACCGGAGGCAAACCATGAAGAAAACCTTTGTTTTGATCCTATTGAGTCTCTGCGCCTGGCTTAGTGCACAGGCATTCATGGATGGTGAAAAGCTAACCTTCAAGGTAAAATATGGCATAGTGAGTGCTGCGGAAGCTACTCTGGATGCACAAACCTCAGTCTATCAGGGCACTCCCGTGTGGCATCTTTCAACCAACGCCCGGACCTACAGTTTCTTTGATAAGTTCTTCAAAGTGCGGGATCGGGTTGAATCCTGGTGGAGTAAAGCGGATATGCTGCCTTTTAAGTTTACCAAAAACCTGGAAGAAGGCAGATATCGCCAACACCGGGTGCATATCTATAACCAGAAAGAGGGTAAAACAACCTATCAAAAATGGTCTTTT
>Ga0265295_1007218_pt1 | contig 12939 bp, 8 predicted proteins | sample Munlansysbiofilm_FD_192503 | JGI IMG/M metagenome (GOLD analysis project Ga0265295, IMG submission 192503) | Leachate microbial communities from a municipal landfill in Southern Ontario, Canada - Methane capture system biofilm | ecosystem: Engineered > Solid waste > Landfill > Unclassified ... | reverse complement strand
GCTTTCTTTGGCGTGATCTTTTCTCTGGGATTGCCTATAGGCATGTTTTACGGCCACTTCTATCTAAAAGAGCATCCCAGTAAGGCCTTGCGTTCGCACCTCTTCTGGCTGGGCGTGATGGGCCTTACCATGCACGGTCTCCTGTGGGTCAGACACAGCCTGATCTTCCTGATGATTTGGGAGCTGATGAGCCTTTCCTCCTTCTTCTGCGTGCTCTTTTCTAAACGCGAAAATCTGGAAGCTGGACTCAATTATCTGATCACCATGCAGGTAGGAGCAGCATTTCTGATTGCCGGTTTTGCTTTGGCTTACATCCAATCCGGCACCTTTGATTTCAGCGGCTTCGAGAAGATGAATTCGCTGCCTATGTATCTCATTCTCATAGGTTTTGCCTTCAAAGCCGGTATCTTCCCTTTTGCCTCTTGGCTACCTCAGGCCCATCCTGTAGCGCCATCTCACGTGTCCGGGATCATGAGCTCGATGCTGGTCAAAACCGGCTTTTACGGTATGTTGTTGATTGTCTGCACGAATCACTTCAGCCTTATGGAGATCGGTATCTTGTGCCTGGTCTTTTCCATCTCTGCCTTCTGGGCGGTTTGTCACCTTCTGAACGAACGTAATCTCAAGCGCGTATTGGCATATTCCACAGTGGAAAACGTGGGGATTGCCGGTCTGGGTGTGTGCGCTGGACTCTTGGGCCTGCACGCAAATCTGCCCAATATGGCGATGTTGGGCTTTACCGGTGCCTTTTTACACATCTTTTTCCACTCCATTTTTAAGGCTCAGCTCTTTTATAGCTCCGGCAATATCCTGCTGGCCACTGGAACCCTGGATATAGACGAAATGGGTGCACTGGCCAAACGCATGCCCCACACCGCGGTATTGACCCTGATTGGCATCATGGCCATCTGCGCTCTGCCTCTCACCAGTGGCTTCATCAGTGAATTCACCATTTTCAAGGCTATGTTCGAAGTGCCAGGTGCCGTTCATCTGAGCCATATACTTCCGGGTCTGTTGATTCTGGGCGCTTTGGCTTTCATCGGAGCTTTGGCTATCATAGCCTTCATCCGCATCTATGCCATAGTATTTTTGGGCAGCCCTCGCACTCCCGCTGCAGAAAATGCCCGTGAACTGGGGCGTGGTATTCGCTTGCCGATTGCAGTGCTCAGCCTGGCCATTCTGATTACAGGGATTTTCCCCAATGTCGCCCTGCGTTTTGTAAAGCCGCTGATTCGCTGGTTCGGTCTCGATATGAGGTATTTTGCAGAGTTTCAAGCGCTTATGCTGCAGATCACTTATGTATATCTGATTTTGATTGCCTTGTTTGCTCTACTTTATGTAATCCGCAAGCTGCTGGTCAAAGAAAAGCTCGGAGCCACCTGGGCTTGCGCTTACCCCAAGGTATCTCCCCGTATGCAATCCAGCTCCATGACTTATGTCCAGCCGCTGGCCTACTTTCTGAAGCCCTTTATGTACAAGAAGACCCGGCACCTCAAGGAAGAGGGAGATTTTACCACCAAAGTGGAGTACGACGAGGAACACTTGGATGCCGTTTGGGACATCATTGTGCGTCCCGTTAGCCGGGGGATCTCGAAATTTCTCTTACTTTTTTCAGGCCTGCACAATGGGAAAACCAACAGCTATATAGCCTGGGGCCTGACCTTCCTGGTGATTGTGCTGGTTTGGGTGGTGGGGTTCAGATGATAAATATCCTCTGCATCATCTTCTTCCCCTTACTGTTTTTGGGACTTATCCACAGGGTGAAAGCCATCATGGTGGGGCGCAAGGGCAAAAGCATCTGGCAAAACCAGCGCGATTTCCTCAAGCTCCTGCAAAAAGACGAGGTTCTGAGCGTAAACGCCACCATCATCAGCAGGATAGCCCCCGTGCTTTCTCTGGCAGCAACCATTACCGCAGCCCTCTTCGTGCCCTTTCTTTCCGCCCGCGGTGTACTGAGCTTCCAGGGAGATTTTATCTTTATGATCTACCTGCTTACTCTTTCAAAGGGCATCATGGCTTTGGCGGCCATGGATAGCGGCAGCAGCTTTCAGGGCATGGGTACCAGTAGAGAGCTGAGTTTTACCTCCTTTCTGGAGCCAGCTTTTTTCCTGATTATAGCGGCTCTCATCATCAGCGTGGGCAGCGGCAGTTTGTCCAGCATCTTCGCCCTGCAGAATCTGTTGTCTGGCGGAATCTGGAATGCCTTTGCCAGCCTGTTTATCGCGATTGCCCTGTATATCATCCTCTTGGTAGAGAGCTGCCGTGTGCCATTTGACGATCCCACCACGCATTTGGAACTCACTATGATCCACGAAGTGATGGTCCTGGACTACAGCGGATTTTCTCTGGCTGTCATCCATTACACTTCTGCGCTTAAGATGTTTATCTATGCCTCTTTGATCAGCCATCTTATCATTCCGGCGGGTGGCTCTTTTCTCTGGTATCTGCTCATTTTGGCAGTCGTTTACATCTTCACCGGAGTCTTGGAATCTCTGATAGCTCGCTTTAGGATGAACCGCAATCTGGAGCTGGTGCTGGTCCCCCTCAGCATCGCACTGCTCACTCTCACGGTTCTGCTCGCCATAAACATGGGAGTTTGGTAATGTTGGAAATACTCATAGTCATCTTTGGCCTCAGTCTGGTTTGGGCTTCGATCACAAACATGCTGGGCACCATTATCAAAATCCTGGTGATGCAGGGGATTATCCTCTTTGGCATCACGCTGCTGAAAACCACTCAGCTCAATTGGCTCAGCTTTGTCACCATTGCCCTGGAAACTCTCATCTTCAAAGCCATTTTGATACCTTGGTTTATTAATGACACCATGAAGCACAATCAAATGCGCCGCGAAGTGGAAGCCTCGGTTTCAAACTTCTTTTCTCTGGCCCTGATGAGCCTGATCTTCATCCTGAGCTTCGCTTTGGTAGCCGCAGCACCGGCTTGGTCGGTGAAGCTTTTTCCGCTGGAATTCGGTATTGCTTTTGCCACCATCCTCAAAGGCATCTTTATTATCATTGCCAATAAAAAACTCATTACCCACCTTATGGGTTATCTCATCATGGAAAATGGCATCTTCCTGCTTTCGCTTTCTGCGGGTAGCGAGCTTCCTTACATCGTGAGCCTGGGCGTGTCCTTGGATATCATGCTCTCGGTGCTCATCGCCGTGCTTTTCATCAAACGCATTCGCTCCACTTTCGACGAAGACGATAGTCCTGAAACCTTGAGGGAAGATTGATGAACGCTATACTGCTGTTTGCCTTTCCCGTACTGGCCATAGTGCTTAGCCTGGTCATCAGTTCCCGCCGCAAGATAGACCTTTTGGTGCTCTTTCATGCCCTGATCCATAGTGGCTTGGGCCTTTGTGCTTATATCGAGCGTGGCAGCCTGATGGGTATGGACGATTTGGGGCTATTTATCTACCTCATCCTCAGCGTGCTTTATGCTGCCACAGCCTTTTACCGATTGGGGCACAAAGATAGCTCTACGATCAAAAACTATCGCATTCACAGCATCTTTTTGATGATTTTTGTGATGGCAATGGATGGCGCTGCCATGGCAAAAGACCTGGGCCTGATCTGGGTCTTTGTGGAAGCCACCACCATCTCTTCGGCGCTTTTGATCAGCTATTCGAACAGCAAGAAATCCCTCGAAGCAGCCTGGAAATATCTTTTTATCTGCAGCGTCGGCATTGCTCTGGCTTTTGCCGGAATCCTGCTTTTGGTAATCGCTCAGCCCGAACATGCCACTCTGCTGATCGCAAAGATAGACCTCAGCACGATCTCACCGTTTTGGCTCAAGATATCTTTTGTATTTATTCTGATCGGCTTCGGCACCAAGATGGGCTTGGCTCCTCTGCATTTTTGGCTGCCGGATGCTCATTCCGAAGCTCCTGCTCCCATTTCGGCATTGCTTTCCGGAGCTCTGCTCAATATAGCTCTCATTCCTATTTTGAGAGTGGATAAACTCATGCGCCAAAGCGGAATGGGAGATTTGGTTCAAGAGCTGTATCTGCTGATGGGCATACTGTCTGTATTTATCGCGGCAGTATTTGTACTCCGAACCAAGGATTACAAACGCCTTTTGGCTTATTCTTCCATCGAGAACATGGGCCTGATTATGATCGCTTTTGGCTGCGGTGGAGTGGCGTGTTACGCTGGATTACTGCACATTTTGGGGCATTCTCTCATCAAAGCGGCCTTCTTCCTTACTGCCGGAAACGCTCTGGAAATCTACAAGGATAAAAACTACGAGAACACAAGTGGCCTCCTGCAGATAAACCGCGGCACTGCCTGGTTGTGGCTGATCAGTTCTGCCATGATCATCGGTCTGCCTCCCTCTCCGCTTTTTACCAGCAAATTCCTTATCGCCACAGCCTTGCTGGGGAATGGATATTACCTGTATTTTGGCCTGCTGATGTTACTGCTGGCTGTGATCTCCTGGGCCATCTTCAATGTAGGTCTCAGAATCTGCCTGGGTGAAAGCGAGCGCAAAAAAAGCCTGAGTGTCTGGCTCTATCTTGCCCCTGCTGGTCTGCTCTTGTTTGCCGCTCTCATCGGCATCTTCCTGCCAGTCATGAACTAAGCCTCGTAGCGGCGGAATCCGTTCCGCCTGCAACAGCGCGTTTATTTCAGAAAACTCTTTCTCACCCCTTCAGCTCCTGTTAAACGCCTTCCTCACCGACTTGACATTAACTTGTCTTCGACTCGAATTCACTCGAACACTCGAGTCATCTCGAGTCGAAGGCAAATCAGACGCGTGATGAAGCCTAAAGGCTGGCGTGTGCTTCGAGTCTCAGTGTCCTCTACAAGGGAAGAAGACGCCAAGAATGACTAGCTTGTAGTAGATTGAGAAAATCTGATAGATAGGTAATAGCAATCTGAATCAGAAAATCCCAAGCTAATTATTCAAATAAAGCCCTTAATATCGCCTGTTATAGTTCATCTATTTGAGGGATTACAAGGGCTTAAAACAAATAAGGCGCATAAATACATTGACAAAAAACCTGAGTTCTCATATCTAATATCAGATTAACATAAAAGGATGTATCATGGCTCGGCTTTTCAGCAAAGATTACCACGAACGCTCTAACAGCTGGTACTTTAACCATGCAGTGATCCCGCTTTCAGAAGGGGATTTGTGGCACTGGCACACAGTGGATGAAGCAGGAAACGTCCTTTTGCGCTTTTTCCCCACCTTTCAGAAACGCGATTATTTTAGCGCTTGGGTAGAAGTTCTTTACGATCCCAGTTCAGAGCGGATTATCCGCTATCGCTGTGCGGAGTGTGGGCAGGATGAAACCTGTCGTCACTATCTCTCGCTCTTGCGTTATAGCTATCACTATCTTTCGGACGATATCTTGGAAGAAGATCTGGTGCAGACCTGTGATGGCGATACCCTGCGGGGCAACGTTTCCTGGCTGAATATTTCTCATCAGGCAGCGCTGGAGCTCGAGGGTATTTACAACCCCGAAACAGACAAAATCCGCGTTTACCACAAAGCTTATGCTGGCCTGAATATGCCGGAATTGCTCAAGTTTTTGAAAGATTCAACCGATGTGAGCCTGCAGGTCAAAGCCAATTTTGGAGTGCTGGATGATTACGAGCTGGCTCTGTTTCGGTGGTTGGATGCAAATCGCGCTGCCTACAGTGCCAAAGGGCAATTTTGGTCTGTCTATAAAAAACACTTTCCTCTGCTTTTGGGACGCCTTGAGACTCTTGCACAGACGGTGCTGGTCAAAGAAACCGGCGAAGAACTCAGCTTTGCGCCAAAGCCTTACCCCTTGGTGCTCAGGATCGAGCCTGCCGGGCAAAAGGCTTTTAGTCTGTCTCCGATCCTGGTAGATGAGCTGTCCATCTGGTATGCCGGCTATCCCACCTGGCTGTTTTTCCGCAATAGGGTGCACAAGCTCTGGCTGCCTTTCCACAATGACGTGATCGATAAAATCTTTGCAAAGCAGATGGTGATGGGGGAGAAAGACCTCATTTATTATCGCAGCATCGTGCACAGTGAGCTCTCGAAACGGGAGATATACCTGGACTTTGATGCTTCCATCGAAATGCCTCCCATTATTAATTCCGTTCCCCAAAGCCGGCTCTACATCCGCCCCATGGGAGATGAAATCATGATCGAGGGCTCGCTGATCTATGATGATGAGTACGAGATTCCCCTGTCGATGCTGAAGTACTTCAAGCCCTTGGTATATACCTCTTACAAGGGTGCGGATCCCGATGATAAAATGTGGTTTTACCTGCCGCACAATCTCATGGAAAAAGTGCAACAGCTACTCGCGGAATTGCCAGAGCCGCAGATCGATGAATTGGAGCAACACGCGCGCCTAGTCTATGCCAGCTCTGCCTTTAACGAATTGCAAGCAGCCATCTTCCATCTCAGCGACAAGGATTGGGAGATCGTGATAGATGATGAACTCAGCTCAAACTTTATCACCAAGATCAAGCTGGAAGTCCAGCTGGATGTTCAGCGCAGTGAAGACATCGATTGGTTCAGCTATGAAGTGAGATATAAGCATGCTGACCTTAGCTTTACGCACGAAGAGCTCAAGCGCTATTTCCGCTCTTCAGAAGAATTTTTGCATACTGTGGATGGACGCTTGTATTTCATCAGCAACCCTGAGGTATTTCACGAAGTAGAAGGGCTGATTTCAAGAAGCCAAAAAGACAAGGATGATGTATATCGGGCCCGGATGCTGAATTTGCCTTATTATCAAAGGCTGCGGGAAGAAAACTCCGCCTTCCGTGTGATGGGTGACGAGTATCTGGAAAATATGTTCCGCGATCTGCATGAGCGCCAATTGGACAAACCATTGGTCCTGCCTCACTATCTGCAAAGCATCCTGAGAGGCTACCAAAAATCCGGTGTAGCCTGGATGAAAATGCTGAAGCACTATCATCTGAACGGCATTCTGGCCGATGAAATGGGCTTGGGTAAGACCATTCAAGCTTTGACCATGATCCTCAGTGCTCCGGAAGGTACCATCAGCATGGTGATTTGCCCCAAAACGCTCACCTATAACTGGGCTGCCGAGATCGAGAAATTTCATACCAACATCCCTTATGCCATAGTGGAAGGCAACAAGGCCAACCGCATAGAGCTGCTGAGTAGTCCCAATATCAGGCTGTTTCTGATCGGCTACTCCATGGTGCTGAGTGATTTTGAGCTGCTGAAAACCATGCACTTTGAATGGATCGTGCTGGATGAAGCGCAAAACATCAAGAACGTTTCCGCCCAGCGCACTTCGGCGATCAAGAAATTGAGAGCAAACCACCGCCTCGCCCTCTCCGGCACACCCATCGAAAATAACCTTACCGAGCTCTGGAGCATCATGGATTTCCTGATGCCAGGCTACTTGGGAAGCTTCAAGAGGTTCAAGGAATTGTACCTCAGTCCGGATGATGATCGCACGGCTAAGCTCTCTCTGCACAGGGCAGTATCGCCATTTCTTTTGCGCAGGATCAAAAAAGAAGTTCTACTGGAATTGCCGGATAAACAGGAGCAGATCTCCTGGTGCAAGATGAGCAGCGTGCAAGAAAAGCTGTATCTGCAGATTTTGGATAGTGTGCAGAGAAAGCTGATGCCGGAAAATCAGGAAGAGCTGAGCTATGTGCATATTTTAGCAGCGCTTACGAAGCTGCGTCAGGTCTGTAATCACCCGCATCTGGCGAATGACGATGTGCTGCCCACTCTGGAGCTTTCGTCCAAGCTGGAGCTGCTGGTGGAGCTGGTTCAGGATTCCATTTCGGCAGGACATAAAATCTTGGTGTTTTCCCAATTTGTCAAGATGTTGCACATTATGCGTGATGTCTTCGATGCTCGCGGTATCCGCTACAGCTACTTGGATGGCAAAACTAAAGACCGCAGAAGCCCGATAGAGGAATTTGAAACAAACGAGGAGATCCGGCTGTTTTTGATAAGTTTAAAGACTGGCGGTACGGGGCTCAATCTCACCGCTGCGGACACGGTGATCATCTACGATCCCTGGTGGAATCCCATGGTGGAAAATCAGGCAATAGACCGCGCCCACCGCATTGGCCAGACCAAGAAAGTCCAGGTCTTCCGGCTCATCACCAAAGGCACAGTGGAAGAGAAGATTATGGCCTTGCAGCAAAACAAGATCGAGCTCTTCAACGAAGTGATCGAAGGCGGTAGTACCGTGCTCAAGACCATGAATATGGACGATCTCAAGCAGCTCTTTATCTATTGATTTTTAGATAGCTATCAGGCTCTGAAGAGTCGATCAGGGACTGGGGAAAATCCTCTGCCAATCCGGCTCTATGCTATCGTCTGCACCAAAGCCATGATAGGTATTTTTGTCCCCATCAAACCAGAGTTTCCTGCCTTCTCCCACGGGATTTGTAGATGTAGCCACAGCCATAATGATCTTGTAGGGAGCTACATAGATATATTCATTAATCTCTACATCTTTGAGCTTTTCCATCATCTGACTAGTATAGATCACCGCTGGTTTCCAGGCTATGGCAAATTCCCAGTTCTTCAGAACATGATCTTTGAATTTAAGCTCAACCAGAGCTTTCTCAAGGTCAAAACCGCTGGCGCTGTCATTAACCTTCACGTAATTATCTACATAGGCATGAAGCTTATCCAGGGCCTTATAAATCTCTTCTGCCCGTCTTTCATTTTGATATTTCTTGTATCTGGGAACGATCAAAATAAGCGCTACAATGATCACAACCAGAGCTGCCACCACCAGATATTTTACTTTTGATTTCTTGTTTTGAGATTCAGTTTTTTCTTTGGACATTATTTCTCCTTTAAGCTAGCTATTTACTATAAGCTAAGTAAAAACCGTCAAAAAACAACAAAATGCCACTGTAAATTTAGCTAATCTGGATTTTGAGCTGAATTCCACTTTCTCATTGACATAATCAGCCTTAACAAAATAATGGAAAGACTAAGCGAAATACTTAAAAAATATGATAGATAAGACCTAGGGAGGAATTATGAAAACAGGAGGATGCCGCTATGGCACCCATCGTGTGATCGAACCCAAAGGCGTTTTGCCACAACCCGCAAAAGTGCTGAATAATGATATGTCCGAGATTTGGGACAATGAACTTTTATTGGACGTGATTCGTCTGAATGTGGATAGTGCATCCTTTCATCAGATCAAAAACAAGCTTGTCGCTCAAGGACACAAGGACCTGGAAAAGGCCTTTGCAGAACATGCGATTGAGCTTTGTAACCGCACTGGCAAACACAAAAATGAAGATACCGGCAGTGGCGGCATGTTGATCGGAAGAGTAGCCGCGATTGGTCCCAACTTTGAGATGAAAGACGAAATCAAGGTTGGGGACAAGGTGGCCTCTCTGGTGTCGCTATCGCTTACTCCTCTTAAGATTAGAAAAGTCAATAAAGTGCTTTTGGACAAAGATCAGGTGGAGATCGAAGGCCAGGCCATCATTTTCTCCAGTGGGATTTACGCCAAATTGCCAGATGATATGGACGAAAACCTTGCCCTCTCCGTACTCGATGTGGCTGGAGCCCCTGCTCAGGCTGAAAGGCTGGTAAAACCAGGCGACAACGTCGTGATCATCGGAGCCAATGGCAAAAGCGGAGTCCTCTGCAATGCTGTGGCCAGAGAACGCGCTGGAGCCTCCGGAAAGGTGATCGGCGTGGTGCGCAATCCTGCTTACATCCCCACTTGCAAAGCAACCGGCTGTCATGAAGTAATCATCGCCGGCGCTACGGATGCCATCAAGATTCAACAAGAAGTATCACGACTCACCGATGGCAAGATGGCAGATGTGGTGATCAACGTGGTAAATATAGAAGATACTGAATTGCCAAGCATTATGGCCGCGCGCGATCGTGGCTTGATCTACTTTTTCTCCATGGCAACTTCATTCACCAAAGCCGCTTTGGGCGCAGAAGGCATCGGAGCCGACGTGGATATGATTCTGGGCAATGGTTATGCCAAGAATCATGCCATGATCTCGCTGGATCTTCTGCGGCGCAACCCAGTCTTGATGAAGCTCTTCCAAGAAAGATACACAGATTAAAGGAGTTCTCATGAGCATTATCGACATTCGCAGTACTGCCACTGATGAGCAGTGGCTTGATTGGCACTGGCAACTCAAAAACCGCGTTACAGAAGCCTCAGAGCTGCGTAAATATATCAAGCTTTTGCCGGATGAAGAAGCCCTCTTTGCCAATAAAGACTTCTCTTTCCGGATGGCAATCACCCCCTATTATCTCTCTTTAATCGATCACTCAAATCCCAATGATCCCGTGCGTATGCAGGCCATACCACGCGTTCAGGAAAGTGTGATCGATAACATCGATATGGCAGATCCGCTCAGCGAAGATGCTGATTCTCCCGTACCTGGCATGACTCACCGTTATCCGGACCGCGTGCTGCTGCTGCTCACAGACCAATGCTCCATGTATTGCCGGCATTGCACCAGACGCAGAAAGGCCGGAGAACACGATGCCCCCATGCCCAGAGAAAACGTGGATAGAGCTATAGAATACATCCGCGATCACAAAGAGATTCGTGATGTGATCCTTTCCGGAGGCGATCCTCTCACTTTGGGCGATGAGCGTTTGGATGAGATCTTGGGTCGCCTCAGTGCGATCGAACATGTTGAGATTATCAGATTGGGCACTCGCACACCGGTGGTTTTGCCTATGCGCTTTACGATGACGCTGATGCAGGTTTTGAAAAAATATCCCACTGTGTGGCTGAATACTCACTTTAACCATCCTCAGGAATTCAGTGAGCTCTCTATCAAAGCTTTGGCTATGATCGCTGAGACCGGACTTCCCATGGGCAATCAGTCTGTGCTGCTAAAAGGTATAAACGACCATGTGGACGTGATGAAAGCCTTGGTGCACAAGCTGGTACGCAATCGCGTGAGACCCTACTACATCTATCAATGCGATCTCACCGAGGGAATCGCCCATTTCCGCACACCCGTTTCCCGGGGCATTGAGATCATCGAATCTCTGCGTGGACATACCAGCGGCCTCTGTGTGCCTACCTTTGTGGTGGACGCTCCTGGCGGTGGTGGCAAGATTCCCGTGATGCCGAATTACATCATTTCCCAGATGCCTGGGCGCGTAATTTTGCGGAACTATGAAGGAGTCATCACCAGCTATACCGAGCCTGGCTTTGAGGCTTTGGATGATGATAATTACCGCGGTCTCTGCAATAAAGAGCGTGAGAGCAGTGAAGGCGTGATGAAGCTGCTGAAAGGCAAAAAGATCAGCCTCGAGCCCACCGATACCAAAAGGCTTCAGCGCCGTAAACCCTAAGAACTATTGCTTATGAAGAACTTGATTACCGCCAGGGCTACGCGTAACCTAGCCTTGGTGGGAATCAGTAAAAACTCCGGCAAGACCTCACTTTTGAATGCGATCTTGAAGGATTTTCCCTCCCTAAAGTGGGCCGTGATGACCACCGGCATAGATGGCGAAGAAAAAGACCTGGTTTATATGACTCATAAACCGCAGGTAAGCCTGCAAACCGGTATGCTATTTTGCTGCGATGCCCAGAGTCTGGATGCTTTATGCAGCAGGGTTCAGGTGCTCTCTGCACTCACATATAACAATCGCAAACTGTTCTTGGCCAAAGCTTTGCATCCCCTAAAAACTCAGATCACCGGTCCTTCCTCTGTGTTGCAACAGGGTAAGCTAATAGCCCAGTTTAGGGCTTTGGGGGCAGAGAAGGTTTTGGTGGATGGCTCTCTGGACCGCAAATCCATCGCCATGGAAGATACTATCGATGCTCTGATCCTGCTTGTAGGTGCCAGCTATGGCAGTATAGAGCAGATTACCGAAGAGCTAAAGCGGCTGATGATGCTACGCGATCTGCCTCAGGCCGAACTTACCCGCTATGAAGAAAAGAGATTGAAGCGGGCGGATGAAATCCTGATCAAGCATAAAACCCGCTGGCGTAGCAGCAAAATCGAGAGTTTGATCCAGCACGAAAAGCAGCTCCTGGAGCTTTTGGAACGCGAAACCAAAGCGCTGTATATTCCCACTTCTTTCACCGACAAGCTCTATGAAAAGCTGGGCAAATCCCTGGCCAAAAGCGATCTCAAGATCATCTTCCGGCATCCTGAATGCCTTAAATTGAGCCAGCTTCATCTGCAGAGCTTCCTGAAAAGCTGTCAGGTGAGCTGCCTGATTCCTTTCAAAATCAAAGCTTTTGCGCTGAACTCCACCGCTATCGGCAAAGACTCGATAGCCGCAGATAGTTTTCGGCAGCAAATTCGCGCCACCTTTCCTAATGAAACCTTTTTTGACATCATGGAGATAGATAATGCAGGATCGTGATGGCGTCACCGCTTTGACGGTGAATCTGGGGCTGATCTGCAACGTGGTCCTGGCTGCGCTCAAAACCAGTATCGGCATCTTGGGATATAGTCCGGCGCTGCTGGCAGATGGGGTGAATTCCACTTCAGACGCTGTGTATTACATTGCGGTCAAGATCTTTATGAAGCAGGCCAAAAAGCCTGCCGATTCGGAGCATCCTCATGGACACAGGCAGCTGGAATCCATCGCTGCCATCGTGGTGGGCGCTTTCATTCTTACCACGGGAATTACCATCTTCCTGGAAAGCATCAATAAGGTCTATGCGCTTTTCACCCAGGTCGAAATCGGCAGATCTGCCACGACTCTGGCTTTGGTGATCGCGATTGGCACTTTTGTACTAAAACTGGGACTGTACTTTTATACCAAACAATCTTACCAGAAAACTCATAATCCCACCCTGCGCGCGCTGGCAAACGACCATTTGAATGACATCATGGCTGCCGTGGCAGTGATCGCAGGTATAGTGTTGGGTAGAATGGGCTACTTTTGGATGGACCCTGCAGCCGGGGCGGTGGTGGCAATATACATCATCAAAACCGGGGTGGAGATCATCATGCAATCCTCTGGTGAACTCATGGACCGGGTGCC
>Ga0265295_1007217_pt1 | contig 12941 bp, 9 predicted proteins | sample Munlansysbiofilm_FD_192503 | JGI IMG/M metagenome (GOLD analysis project Ga0265295, IMG submission 192503) | Leachate microbial communities from a municipal landfill in Southern Ontario, Canada - Methane capture system biofilm | ecosystem: Engineered > Solid waste > Landfill > Unclassified ... | reverse complement strand
GGCTACAGGGATTAGATCTATACCTAAAATTAATCCTTCTTCCTTGAGATGCTTAAATATGGTTGGAAAACGTTTTTCTAAGTATTTAGGGTCAAGATGTCTTGTATCTAAATAGACATGATCCGTCCATGTATCATACATTTCTCGATAGATACTTTGAGAGACTATGTCACGTGGTGCTAGTTCCATTAAAGTAGGTGCGTACTTCTTCATGAAACGTTCGTTTTCAACATTAATTAAATAAGCGCCTTCACCTCTAAGTGCTTCACTTATTAAAAATCTTTGTCTTGAAGGATTCTTTAATGAAAAATACGCAGTTGGATGGAATTGAATAAACTCCATATGGTCGATTACGGCATTTGCCCTGTAAGCAATTCCAATTCCATCTCCAGTTGCGTTTAGATCGTTTGTGGTTGAACCATAGACAGAACCAATGCCACCGGTAGCTAAAATTATATGATCACCATAAATTGGATAGTGATTGGAATTTTCAAGCACAGTAATACCGATTGATTTTTCATTTTCTTTAATAATATCAATAGCCATTGTATTACCTAAAAAGGTAATATTTGGTTTTTGATAGAGATAAGCTATTAAAGATTCAGTGACGTTTTTCCCGGTGGCGTCACCACCGCTATGGAAAATGCGGCTGTGGGAATGGCCACCTTCTTTAGTAACAAGGAATTTGCTGTCGGCACCAATGTCAAAGCTTACGCCAAAACTGATTAGTTTTTTAACTGATTCATAAGCATTATCAACTAAGAATCTAACTGCAGTTTCATCATTTAAGTATGAACCGGCTTTTAGCGTGTCTTTAATATGAAGTTCATGTAGTTCGGTATTATCGTTATATTCACAGGCAATACCGCCTTGAGCAAGCGTGGAATTTGAAAAGCTAATCTCTGTTTTTGAAATTATTAGTACTTTTAAATCATCACTTAGATTAAGAGCGGTAAATAACCCAGCTAATCCACTCCCAACGATAATACAATCATATTTTTTTATCATTAACTTAACTCCATCATTTTATCTAAAGCTATAACAGCTTTTTCTCTTACTTCTTCAGGAACGTTTATTTCATATACTTCGTCCCTTAAGGAGACATATAAATCTTCTAGAGTGATCATCTTCATGTTTTTACATGATAAACCTTCATTTAGCAAGTAAAACTCTTTGTTTGGATTTTGCTTCTTAAGTGCGTGAACTATCCCTTTATCAGTTCCAATGATAAATTCGCTTTTCTTTGAAGCGGTTGCGTAATCAAGAATCTGTTTAGTCGAACCGACAAAGTCAGCTTTTAATAATACATCGAGGGGTGCTTCAGGATGAATCAGTGTTAAGGCATTAGGGTGTTGTTCTTTCATAGATAAAATATCAGATACTTTCAAGTTCTCATGAATATAACAATATCCTGGCCAAACATCAATATTGTAACCGAGTTTGTGTTTTAAGTAGGTACCTAGGTTTTTATCTGGAACATACATCATTTTTTTATCTTTATAGTTTTTTACAATTTTTTCCGCATTGGAACTAGTTACGATTACATCAGATAAGGCTTTGATATTAGCTCTTGTATTAACGTAGGTTATGATCACTGTATCAGGATTATTGGTTTTATATTGTAGTAATTCATCATAATCAACCATCATTGCCATTTGGCAGGTTGCGTTCTTTTTTGGCAATAATACTTTTTTTGTTGGAGATAGGATTTTGGCGGTTTCCGCCATAAAGTATACACCACAAAAAACTATTATATCGGCGGTGGTTGAAGTGGCCATTTTACTTAAAGCTAAAGAATCGCCAACAAAGTCGGCTACTTCTTGGATTTCATCATTTTGATAAAAGTGAGCGAGAATTATAGCGTTCTTTTCTTTTTTTAATTTTAGGATTTCGTCTCTATACATTATATTCCTCCTGATGTAATTTATTGGATTAATTGGTCACATTAATATTATAGTCTTTTTAAGTCTTTTTTTAAAGAATATGATATAATTTAAAGCGAAAAGGGGTGTTTGTTATATGTATCAACCTTTAGCTGATAAAGTTAGACCAAAGAGTTTTTCCGAAATGATTGGGAATGAGAAATTGTTATATACACTTGATAGATTGTTGAAGTCTGATTCTTTAGTATCAATGGTTCTTTATGGACCAACAGGTGTTGGTAAAACTACTATCGCCGATATTATCGCAAGTCATTATCCATTGAACCATTTTCGGTTTAATGCGTCTACTGATAATAAGGCGACTTTAAAACAAATCATTGATCATGTTAAATTGTATAATTCAGTTATTCTGATAATTGATGAAATCCATAGGATGAATCGAGATATTCAAGATTACTTATTACCATATGTAGAAAAAGGTAATATTATTATGATTGGTTTAACTACAGAGAATCCTTATATATCAGTTAATCCAGCCGTAAGAAGTCGAGTGAGTATTTTTAAAGTCACAAGACCGGCTACGGACGATATTGAGAGATTTTTAAAGAAAATAGATTTAAGTTATTATGAAAAGAATTTATCCATTAAAAATGAAACGTTTAAAAAAATAGCTTTAGCAGCAAATGGTGAAGTGAGAACCGCGATTAACATGTTAGAGATATTATGTTTAGCAGCTGGTAAGGACGAGGTAATTGATTTTCATTTTATGGAGAAACATCTTCCCGAATCACAAATTTCCGCATTTAAAACCGGGGATGATTATTATGATATCTTAAGTGCTTTCCATAAGAGTGTCAGGGGTAGTGATGTTAATGCGGCTTTACATTATTTAGCGAGATTAATTGTCGCAGGTGATTTAAAATCTTTAGTTAGAAGGATTAGAGCGATTGTTTATGAGGATATTGGCCTAGCAAATCCTTTGATGGGCGTTAAAGTTGAAGCTGCTTGTTCGTTGGCTGAAAACGTGGGTTTCCCAGAAGCTAAGAATGCTTTAGGCGCTATTGTAATTGAGATGTGTATTTCACCTAAGTCAAATAGTGCGCATCTTGCGGTAACTAAAGCAATTGATGATGTGGAAAAGGGTAAGACCTATCAAGTGCCTTCGCATTTAATTAATAATCCTACTTATGATGATAAGTTAGATTATAAATATGCACATGATTATCCAGGGCATGTGGTTAACCAAGATTATTTACCAAAAGAATTACAGGGAACTATTTATTATGATCCGCAAACACATACTAAGTTAGAAAAGGCATTTGCGGATGAATATATTAAGAATGAGAAGATTATTAAGAATAAGTAAGCAAATAAAAAAAAGAACTCAAAGTTTCTCTGTTAACTTGAGTTCTTTTCTATTTAAGCTTTCATTGTATAATTATTATACCACTCAACCATCTTGTCTGCATCTAGAGGTCTTGATACATAGTATCCTTGATAGAAATCACAACCCATATCTCTTATGTAAGAAAAGATTTTTTTAGTTTCTATACCTTCAGCTACTACTTGTAAGTTTAATTGGTGAGAAAGTTTTACCATTGCATTAACTATTTCATATTGTGATTTATTGTCTTCTAGGTCATTGATGAAGAAGCGATCTATTTTTATATAGTCTAGTGGATACTGACAAAGATAGGACATGCTTGAATAACCTTTTCCAAAATCATCAATAGCGATTTTGAATCCTTTTTCTTTAAGTTTGGTTATGTTTGTTTTTAGTTGAGCATTATCTAGTAATAACATAGTCTCAGTAATTTCAAAGGTTATTTCATTTGGTATGATCTTATATTTTTCAAGTAGTTTGTTTACTCTTTGACAAAAGTCTGTACTATAGAGATTTTTGACTGATAAATTGATAGATAATGATACATTGATTCCTTGATTTTTTAGCTCTAATTGTTTTTTGAAAACTTCTTCAATGACGAAGTCCGTCATTTGATGGATTAATTGGGTGGATTCAACCAATGGTATAAAGTCATTCGGCATGATTAATCCGTGCGCTTCATTTTTCCAGCGAATCAGGGCTTCAAAAATAGTGACCTCATTTTCGGATTTTACAACTGGTTGATAAACCATGAAAAGTTCTTTATTTACGATAGCTGCTGAAAATAGTGATAGTAAATCAAATTGATACTTCTCCTTCAAAATGGTTTTATCATAGGTAGTATATGGTATATTGTTTGCCTTGGCATATGTTGCAAGTTGATCTGAGTCTTTAAAAACCGAGAGATTCTTACACTGAGTAAGATTCATTGCACTTGCAATACCAATGGAGTAGTCTATGTAAACTTTTATGTTAGAAACAGATATTTCGTGATCAAAGTTGTCTATGATATTAAATTTAGCTTGTTTAGGATAAACAACCCAAAGTTTATCATTTTCAGCTTGAATTACACAATTGGGTTGAGGAATATCTGAGGTAAGTTTTTGGTAGAGTGCGAACAGGGTTTTATGATAAAAATCTAGTCCTAATACTTCTATTATGTGATTTTTGTTGTTAATAAGAATTGTCAAAACTGTACATTTTTCTGGGAAAGATTCTGGTTCAAGAGAGATTAGATAGTTAATGTTTGGAACATCTGTCTCAATATTATAGGCAAAGAGATGCTCATTTATTTTGTTGATTTTTCTGAGATAATTGGAAAAATATCCGCTTAATCCACCAATCGATAAGAAGATAATCATTCTGTAGAACCAATTGATAAATTCTTGTTGCTCATTTAATACTACATCAATTGGCATTAGCGGTCCTAGTAGAATACCGCCAATAAGCCCAACTAATAATCCACTTTTAAAACCGAAGAATATTCCAGCTAAAAGGATGGGAATATACATAGTGTGGGAATAAACATATTTGATACCACCAGTAAAATATACCACGGCGTAAATGCTAGGGACTGAAATCAAGATAAAAATAGCAATTGCTAGACGGTGATATCTCTTTAAGAATTGTTTCAATTTTATCATTTTTAAACTCCTTATCTACATTATACTTTCGGATTAATATATAGTACTGTAGTGAATAAATAATGTGAAATTTTTGTTATAATAAGTCAATATATTAAAAAAAAGAACTGATTTTTTAAGTAATCAGTTCTTTCATTATTAAGATTTAATTAAAAATTTATTCGGTCTAAAGATTAGATATATTAAAATAACTAGTGCAATTATTCCAAATACACTACCTACATTAAACACTCCTGTAAACATCATTCCTATTTGATAGATAATAAGCGATAATACATAAGCAAGGAGCGTTTGGTATCCCACTGCAAACCATGTCCATTTTCTACTTCCCATTTCTCTTCTAATTGTTCCTATAGCAGCAAAGCATGGTGCACAGATTAGGTTAAATACTAAGAATGAGTAAGATGATAAAGCTGTAAAGTCAACTGCTAGCAATGTCCAAATTTCAGCACCACTTTCACCGACTTCCGCGAAGCCATATAATACTCCAAAGGTTGAAACAACATTTTCTTTTGCGACTAATCCTGTGAAAGTTGCTACAGCAGCTTTCCAGTTACCCCATCCTAGCGGAGTGAAGACAACATCGATAAGTTTACCAATACTAGCGAGGATAGATTCTTCGGCATTCGAGGTCAAAGTGAATGACCAACTAAAATTAGATAAGAACCAAATTATTACCGCTGCTAAAAGGATGATTGTTCCAGCTTTTTTTATAAATGATTTTAATTTATGATAAACGGTGAATCCTAACCCTTTTACACTAGGGAGATGATAATCAGGTAGTTCCATGATAAATGGAGAAGCTTTACCAGCAAAACCTTTAAATTTCTTTAGGATAATACTTGAGATGATAATCATCAATATTCCTAATAGATAAGCAGATGGAGCTATTAACCATTGAATTGGAGAACCTCTGAATAAAGCTCCAGCTATTAGGGCGATGATTGGCAGTTTTGCACCACATGGCATAAAGGTTGTGGTCATGATCATAACTTTACGGTTATTCTCTTCTTCTATAGTTCTAGCAGCCATTACTCCTGGGACTGCACAACCAGTTGACATTAACATTGGGAAGAAGGCTTTTCCAGAAAGTCCAAAGCGTCTGAAGATTCTATCAAGTATAAATGCAATCCTTGCCATATAGCCGCTTTCTTCTAAAATTCCTAGTAATAAGAATAGAACAAACATTTGCGGTAAAAAGCCAAGCACGGCCCCAACACCACCGATTATACCTTCAACTATAACACCGATTAGCCATGGCCAAGCATTAATTGATTCAAGCCATCCAGTGACAAGACCAGGTAATCCATTATCACCGAAGATGGTGTCATTGACATAATCTGTTAATAACCCGCCAATAGTTGAAATCGATAAGTAATATACTAGAAAGATAATAAGAACAAATATTGGTAAAGCTAAGTATTTATTTGTTAATACTTTGTCAATCTTATGAGTTATTGACTGAGCCTTGATTTTGTTTTTAAAATATACTTTTTCAATAAAACGGTTAATATAATTATATCTCTCAGTTGTAAGAATGCTTTCTGAATCATCATCCATCTCTTTTTCATAAAGATTAATTAGATTAAAGATTTCATCTTTATCTTTTGAATCTAGTTTTATGTCTTCAAGTACCTTCTCGTCTTTTTCAAAGATTTTAAGAGCGTACCATCTAAGTCTTTCCTGCTCAACTTTTGGCTTTATCTTTTCACTGATAATCGAGACAATATTTTCGATTCTTTCTTTATACCAAACAACTGGTCGATATTTATAGCCTTTATTGACTAAATCAATTGATTTTGTGATTAACTCTTCTAAACCAACCGATTTAAGTGCAGTTATTTCTACTACTGGACAATTTAGTAATTTAGCTATTGATTCCGATTTAATAACATCTTTATTCTTCGCAATTACATCCATCATATTAATCGCTAATACGACCGGTACTCCAGTTTCAATTAATTGGAGGGTGAGATAGAGATTTCTTTCTAGGTTGGATCCATCGATAATATTGATAATGACATCAGGTTTTTCATTAAAGATATAATCTCTTGAGATTACTTCTTCTAAAGAATATGGTGAAAGAGAATAAATCCCTGGTAAATCAATGATGGTTATATCTTTATTGGTTCTAACTAGTCCTTCCTTCTTTTCAACTGTAACACCTGGCCAATTACCAATATGTTGGTTATTGCCTGTGAGGGAGTTGAAAAGTGTGGTTTTACCACTATTAGGATTTCCTACTAGTGCTATTTTTAATTTCATGAAATGCTTCCTCCAAGTATAAGTTAGCAATTGCTAACTGATAAAATAAATAATTTGCCAAAGAATTATTCTTCGGCAACTTCCTCTACAATAATGTTGAATGCATCTGCTTTTCGTAAAGTAAGTTCGATACCTTTGACCATGATTTCCATTGGATCTCCTAAGGGTGCTAGCTTTCTAACGTGAACTCTAGTTCCTGGGATAAGTCCCATATCCATAAGTCTTCTTTTTATTGGTCGTTCTCCGCTTACCTTTTGGATAATACAATCACTACCTATTTTTACTTTATCGAGTGTGTTCATATATGATACGTCTTTTTTTAAGAAAAAAGACTCTCCTTTTCTAGTAAATACTTGTAATCGATAATAATAGTTAGCGAATGCTAACTCGGTAGTAATTATAAACGATTTTTGTTATAAAAGTCAAGCAATTATAATGTTTTATGCATAAGTTATGTTATAATAATTTTATTAAGGATGTGATCTTTATGAAAATTCATGAGAGTGGCGAAAACTACTTAGAAGCTATCTTGATTATTAGAAAAAGACAATCTTTTGTAAGATCGATTGATATAGCAAAAGAAATGAACTTTTCTAAGGCTAGCGTTAGCCGAGCTGTGAATAAATTAAAAGAAAATGGCTTTTTAAATGTTGACGATTCAGGTCTTTTAGAACTAACAAAAAAGGGTGAAGATTTGGCAGTTTTAATCTATGAAAGACATCGATTTTTTACTGACTTTTTAGTTTATTTAGGTGTTGATAAAGACATAGCTGCGCAAGATGCTTGTAAGATTGAACATGTTTTAAGTAAAGAGTCTTTTGATGCAATGAAAAAGTACTTAACCAAGGTAAAAAAAGATAATTTATAGTTATTTATTTAATAAATAAGGCAAGCTCTCAGAGCTTGCCTTTTAAATTATGTCGCAGGTATGTTCTTTAGATGTGTCAATTATCACTGGAATGACAATTGGTTTTCTTTTAGTTGAGTTGTAAAGATAACGTTGAATTTGATATCTGAGGTTATCTTTATATTTTTGCCAGTCTATTGTTTTTTGTGAGAACTGCTTCTTTGTTTCTAATTGATAGATTATTTCGATTTCTTTAACTATATCTTCATTCTCTTTCATGTACATGAAACCTCTTGAGACAATTTCTGGAGAATTTAACATGGTTTTTTCTTTAGCGTTGATATTAGCAATTACTAATAAGAAGCCATCTTCTGCTAGTAATTCTCTTTCTTTTAAAACTTGATCGTTTAAATCGGTTTCGAAGGTTCCATCAACCATTATCGTTCCGTTCTCTACGATGTCATGGAAACGGTCTTTAGTTCCATTAGTGAAAGAAATTACTTCACCATTATCGAGAAGAAAGACATCTGTCTCATTATAACCATACTCCTTAGCAATGTTTGCTTGAGCAAGTAATTGGCGATATTCTCCGTTTACCGGAATAATGTATTTTGGTTTTAATAATGTATACATGAATTTAATATCTTCAGCTGAAGCATGAAATCTTGCAAAGTAATCTTTTGAAGCTTTGATTAGCTCTACATCTAATTTAGCAAGGATATCATAGGTTTTAGCAGCGATTTTTTCGGTTCCGATTAATGGTGGACAAAGCATCATGACCATATCTGATTCGATAAGTTTTACTAACCGGTCAAAACCTTTGGCCATTCTTTGAAGCATAAAGAACGGCTCATGCCTTTCACCGGTTACTAAGAATACAACATCATCAAGTTCATTGTTGTTATCGGCGTCGAGATATTTTAAATTAACCAAACGGTCTTCAGGAACTTTTATATAACCCATCATTTCGGCAATGAATAATAGTCTTTGTGCTTTACGACCGATTATCGCTATTCTTTTGTTTAGTTTTATTGCTTCATTGATAATCATTTGAATGTTTGATAATTCTGTTGAATACATTGCAACTATTATTCTATTTTTAGCTTTTAAGAAATTATGTCTTATAAGTTTCTTTAAGTAATCGTCTCCAGAAGACTTTGTATTGTTTAAAGCACCTTGTGATTCGTTTAGATAAGCTAAAACACCATAATCAGCGATTTTAGCTATTTTTTGAAAATCAGTCCGGTAGTATTCAGGAACGTCTTGATTGAAGTTAAAGTCCGTTGTATAAACTATAGCACCATCTTTAGTATATATAACAATACCAGCACTTAAAGGTACTGAATGTGTTGTTTGAAAGAATTCGATATAGAAATCATCAAACTTGATGATTTTTTTATATTCAACTACATTCAATTGATATTCTTCTGGATTCATTTTGTTTTCTCTTAAGTTGTCTCTAACAACCGCAATGGTATAATCTGTCCCATATACAGGTTTATTCATTTGGAGTAAAAGCATTGGCAAAGCACCAATGTTTTTATCATGGGCATGAGATAAAAAGATACCTTGGACATCTTCTTTTCTACCTACTAGGTATGTTATATCAGGAACTAAGGCATCAACACCTAAAAGATCTCCAGATGGATGTTGGAGTCCGCAGTCTAAGATAATTATTTTTTTGTTAATTTCGATACAGTAAAGGTTCTTACCGTTATCTCCGAGGCCACCGAGACCATAAAATTTTATTTGATTCATAATATCCGCTCATTTCTAAAAAAAATTCCATATCTATTATATCTTATTTTGAAGATTTCTAAAAGGTATAAGGACATTTATTTTCATTGGATTAAAAAAATATTGGTTGGTTAAATATTATTATAAAATGTAAAATCAAATGAAGCTATTTATTCTTTTCTTTCAATAGTATTCTAGAATACTATATGGTAAAATATACAAGTGGTGATGATAATGATTAACTATCCTAATAAGAAAAAATCCGATAATGTTAAACTCACTTCTACTGCTAATAGAGGTATGAATTTTGAAACCATGATAAACCAAACCAATGAGTTTTATTTGGATAATGATATTGCGGTTATTTATAAAAAGCCTATACCAATTCAAATTGTATCGGTTGATTATAGAGTGAGAAGTGCAGCTAAAATAACTGAGGCTTATTATAAACTTCCTTCTACTACCGATTATAATGGAATATATAAGGGGTATTATATTGATTTCGAGGCTAAAGAAACGAAAAGTAAAACTTCTTTCCCAATAAAAAATATCCATGAGCATCAAGTTAATCATTTAAGAAGAGTTAATGAACATGGTGCTATAAGTTTTATTATCGTATATTTTTCTGTTTTAGGTAGAATATTTTTCTTAGATTCTAAGTATATTGTTGATTACTATGAAAGATCCAAAACTGGTAAAAAATCAATTGCTTTAGAAGAGTTTATTGAGTTTGGTAAAGAAATTAAAGAGGGTTACCGTAAACCCGTGGATTATTTAAGTATTATTGATGAATATTATATAAAGGCTCCTAAAATTTAGGAGCCTTTAATATTTTTATACTTAATTGATATAATTGATTATTGAGTTTAAGTTATCCTTAATGACTTTCACAAAGACTTGTTTTTGATCTTCTACTTTAATTACTGATTGAATTTTGTTTTCGATAAGTTCATATTTAAACATGCTTTTAATCTCATCTTGATCTTTTTCTTCAAAAAAAGGTATCGCAATGTTTTTGATTGTATTTGAAAAAGCGAAACGAGTTAATTTAGGATCTTGATTCTTCTGTGACTGCTTATAAGTGATTTTTACGTCAAGTCCCTTTTCATTAAGAAAATAGATAAAACTTATTATGACTTCTTTTGCTTTTGTGTTTGATGTTGGTAAAAGCATTAAAGCTTCGTAATTTCCATAGTTTTTATGTTTAATTCTAATTTTCTTTTCTTGATTTAAACTAATAAAGTCTTGTTTAATGGTTTTAAGGATATCATTCATATTTTATTTTACTTCCTTTTTTGCGGCTTTGATAAGAATTTTAACCATTTTATTACTAAAAGATACTGGATCCTTAATCTCTAGTCCTTCGATTAATAACGCTTGATTGTAAAGGATTTCTGCGTAATCATCAATCGCTTCATCTTGAGTTTCATATAAAGATTCAATCGCTTGGAATAACTCATGTTTTGGATTGATTTCGAGGATTTTTTCAGCTTTCAAGTTTTTTTCACCAGGTAATTGACTCATAACTTTTTCCATCTCGAAACTTAACCCGTCACCGCTAACTAAACAAACTGGTGAATCTGTAAGTCTTGTGGATAGTTTTACATCATTTACCTTATCTTTTAAAACCTCTTTAATTTTTTCTAATAGACTTTTGTTCTTTTCTTCTAAAGTTTTGATTACTTCTTTTTCTTCATCATCTAAAATATCTAAATCACCTTGATTGATTGATTTGAATTTATGTTTATCATATTCATTTAACATACTGATCATGAATTCATCTACTTCATCAGTAAGAACTAATACATCATAGCCTTTTTTCTTTAGTACGTCCATTTGTGGGGATATTTTTATCGCTTCTTTGGAGTTAGCTGAACCATAGAAGATTTCTTTTTGATCTTTAGGCATTTTTTCGATGTATTCTTTTAAAGTTACATGGTTTTCTTCATTGACTGTTTCAAATAATAATAAGTCTTGAAGTAATTCTTTATTCATACCGAAATTATCATAAACACCGTATTTGATATTGACGCCAAATTCTTTCCAGAATTTTAAATATTTATCTCTTTCATTTTTTAAAGTTTTTTCTAGTTCATTAATTATTTTCTTTTCAAGATTTTTTTGAATTAGTACTAGTTGACGATTTTGTTGAAGGATTTCTCGAGAAATATTTAAGTTTAAATCTGGACTAACTACTAAACCTTTGATGAATCTTAAGTAATCTGGAACTAATTCTTTACATTTATCAATAACAAATACGCCTTTTGCATAAAGTTGTAGGCCTTTTTCGTATTTTTCAGAATAAAGGTTTTGTGGAGCTTTTTCAGGAATAAATACGATAGATTTATAAGTTAATGCGCCTTCAACATTTGTCCAAATGCTAAATAGTGGATCATTATAGTCATAGTATTGAGTTTTATAGAATTCATTTAGTTCTTCATCTTTAACTTCTGATTTATTCTTTTTCCAAATAGGAGTCATTGAGTTTAAAGTTTCGTTTTCTACTTTTGTTTCAAACTTACCTTCAATTTCATTGCCTTCTTCATCTTTTAATGGAACTTGTGATTCGTGTTCCATTGTGATTGGGTATTTAACATAATCACTATATTTTTTAACTAAAGAACGAATCTTATATTCTTCTAAGAATTCATCATATTCTTCTTCATCTTCATTCTTTCTGATTGTAAGAATAATTTCAGTACCTGTTTCTTGTTTCTCAGTTTCTTCAATGGTAAAGCCGTTTTCGCCTTTAGATGTCCATTTATATGCTTGATCGCTAAAAGCGGATTTGGTGATGACTTCTACTTTTGATGAGACCATAAAAGCGGAATAAAAACCAACACCGAATTGACCGATTAGATCATCGTCCTTAAGTTCTTTTTCTTTCATGTTCTTTAAAAAATCTAAAGTACCGCTTTTTGCGATAGTTCCGATATTTTCAATAAGTTCATCATAAGTCATACCGATACCGTTATCTGATATTTTTAGTTTTCGGTGTTTCTTGTCAACTTCCAAATGAATCTCATAGTCATTTCTTTTCTCTAACTTTTCATCAGTTAAACTCATCAGGTGATACTTATCGATTGCATCAGATGCATTTGATATAAGTTCTCTTAAAAATATTTCTTTGTTTGTGTAAATAGAGTGAATCATAAGCTCTAATAAACGCTTTGATTCGGTTT
>Ga0265295_1007216_pt1 | contig 12942 bp, 9 predicted proteins | sample Munlansysbiofilm_FD_192503 | JGI IMG/M metagenome (GOLD analysis project Ga0265295, IMG submission 192503) | Leachate microbial communities from a municipal landfill in Southern Ontario, Canada - Methane capture system biofilm | ecosystem: Engineered > Solid waste > Landfill > Unclassified ... | reverse complement strand
TCTGGATTCACATCTGTATATACAATTTGTGCTTCTGCATTGCCTGCAAAAGCTATAAAAGCACCAGCTGCACCTGAGTAGGCTGCAATTTTCTTGGTCAATGATTTTTTCATAAGTAAAATATTTTGTACAAAAATAATAAAAACATTTTACATTTTGATTTCAAAACCTCAAATACTAAAAAAAAAGAGCAGTTTGCTTTATTGAATGCTGGCAAAAAACAATCGTTATTTTGAAACGATAATTTTTGTCATTTCAATGACGCCATTAGCAGAGCTGAGTTTCACAAAATACATTCCTGATGGGAGTGAAGAAATATCCACATTTTGGGTTCCTGCCTCAGCATCAAATGAGGTAAGCGTTTTGCCTGACAAGTCAATGATTTGAATATTTCCAGCAGTTGGAACCTGAATTTGGATATCATTTGTTGCAAGTGATGGGAAAACGCTGAAAGCTTGATGATTACTTTCACTCATTCCAGATTGACCTACATCTCCAGCTAGAATGTTTTTGTCAGGTGTTGATTCGTATGCATATCCTTTAACTGTGATAAATTCACAATCAGCAGCGTAATTAACCAATACCCATCCGTAATGCGTATTTGTCCCAATTGTAAATTGCACACCTATGTATTTATCTCCTGCACTAGGGAAATTGCCATTAGGCGATTCGCCGTTACTAACATATCCTAAATTGTATCTATAACTATAGCTTTCCGTATTAAATATCTGAAATGAATTGATGCTGTCATTTAAATTCAATACATCAGCAAAGGTTCCTGACCCTTGAATACCAAAAGATCCTTGAGGCACAATCCCAGCATTGAATGAAGTATAAATGGCTTTTGTAGAATAATAGGTAGAAGAGGTTGAAGAAAAATATGTTTCAAGAATAAATTCAGGTGTTGCATCATTGTTGAAATCAATACTATACGAATCAGAATTTAAAACATTTAATGTTACATCTGGATTCACATCTGTATATACAATTTGTGCTTCTGCATTGCCTGCAAAAGCTATAAAAGCACCAGCTGCACCTGAGTAGGCTGCAATTTTCTTGGTCAATGATTTTTTCATAAGTAAAATATTTTCTTCAAAAATAATAAAAATACTTTAGATTGAATAAAAAAAAATCATTATTTTGAAAAAAAAAATCATAAAAACTTCAGTCCTGTTGATTGAAATTCGGTTGAAGTGATTTGTTTTTTTTGTTTTAGGTGTAGAATTGAAACAATTGTTTGAAATTTTCAAGCAATGATTTTTTAAAAGCAATGAAATCCTGTTTACTTCCTAATTCTTTCTCCATGGATGTAACTGATTTATCAGTAAATCCACATGGGTTGATATGATTGAAGTAGCTGATGTCTGTGTTGATGTTTAAGGCAAAACCGTGCATGCTGACTCCTTGGTTTACTTTGACTCCGATGGCGCAAATTTTTCGTGTTTTCCCGGAAATATCGACGTCAATCCAAACTCCTGTGGATCCATCAAGTCTGCATGAATGAATACCGTATGATTCAAGGGTGAGAATAATTGCCTCTTCCATCGCATGAATGTATTTCTTTACACCCATCCCGAATGCATCAAGATGAAATATGGGATAGCCCACAAGTTGTCCAGGACCATGATAGGTTATGTCTCCGCCCCGGTCAGTATGATGAAATTCAGCACCCACTGCTTGTAATTTTAAGTAATCTAGCAGCATGTTGTTCGAATCTCCGTATCTTCCAAGTGTATACACATGAGGATGTTCGCAAAAAATAAGATGTCCAGCAGGGGCTTGATCACCTTGCGGTTTATTGTCTATTACCTCTTTCTGAATTTTTTCTTGAAATTCCCACATGGTCTTGTAGTTAGACAAATCTGGAAAATCATGTACGACTACTTTTCTTTGTGTTTGCATTGACTTTTGTTGAGTGGTTAGAAATTACAATGTGATTGATGAATCTTTTAAATGATTAAATGTCATTTGTTTACAATTCAACAATCACATTGCAAAACATTGAGGCATCATAATTTAGTATTTGTCATTTCTGATTTCTAAATACCATAATACGCTTTCTCTATAAATTTCTACTTGCTTTTATCTGGGCCTTCGGGAATAGGATGAATTTGTGGGAACTTCTTCATGTCTTCTAGTATCACTTCGATGGCTTTATCAAGTTGCGTGTCTTTACCCATAAATTCTTCATAGGGATCGTTGTCAATGACAATATCTGGTTCAACGCCCCAACCTTCAATAATCCATTCTCCAGTGATTGGATCATAGGAAGCAAATTCGGGTCTGTTCAAAGTAGCACCGTCAATAAAAGGAAGTGTTCCTCTGATTCCTACAACTCCGCCCCATGTACGTGTTCCAATTACTTTCCCGATGGAATAGTGTTTTACTCCATAAGGGAATAAATCACCGTCAGAGGCTGAATACTGATTCACGAGAACCACTATCGGACCATTCAACATTTGTTTGGGAGTTTGACCAGGTATCTGGACGTTTCTAGCTGTATTGGCCCTTTGAATTTGACGTTGAAGTCTTTCGAGGATCATGGGTGAAACATTTCCGCCTCCGTTTCCTCTGTCATCAACAATGAGAGCTTTTTTGTGTAGTTGCGGGTAGTAGTATTTTGCAAATTCATTGAGTCCGCCAACTCCCATGTCGGGAATATGAAGATATCCAACTTCTCCATTGGTGGCTTTATTCACTTTCTGAATATTTTCTTGTACCCAGTTGAAGTAATACAACTCTGACTCATCTGCAATTGGAACAACAATAACTTTGCGGCTTCCTTTTGTAGAGGCTGTTGAGTTCACTGTCAGTTCAACTTGTTTTCCGGCCTTGCCAACAAGAAGACGGAACATGTCAGATTCTTTTGAGACATCACTGCCATTAATTGCAATGATGTAATCACCTTCTTTAATATTAACACCTGCTTCGGTCAATGGAGAGCGAAGTGTGGTGTTCCAGTTGGCGCCTTCAAGAATTTGATCAATTCGGTAGTAACCTGATTTGTCTCTGCTTAATTCAGCACCTAAAAGACCTAGCGGAATGCGAGTCAGTTGAGGCATGTCTCCACCGCTGACGTATGAGTGTCCTACACTTAGTTCTCCAATCATCTCGCCAATAATATAATTCAAATCATGACGATGGTTCACGTAAGGAAGAAGTACTTCATATTTCTTTTTAATGTTTTCCCAATTCACTCCGTGCATATTGGGCATGTAGAAGAAATCGCGCATCTGTCTCCAGCTTTCATAATATATCTGTGCCCATTCTTCTTTCAGATTAGGCCATACTTTCATTTCACTAAGGTTGACTTTCTTTTCCAGTTTGAAAGGACCTGAAGGCATATCAACAACATAGTAATCTTTGCCTTTTTGAATAAGCATTTTCTTTGTGTCAGCTGTGAATTGGAATCCCGAACATTCTGTAAGCTCTTTTTCTTCACGTTTTGTAAAGTCATACATATACATCATGCTTTTTTTGCTATCAGAACTGCTGCGCATATAATAAGCTTTGTCGCTATTGCCACTGATGTTCCAGTAGTTACTTGCTTCAATTGGTAACGATAAAATACGTGATGTCATATTGTCAGTGTCAACTGTAATAGGTTCTGTAGAACTAGCATTTTTTAATTTATCATCTGCTTTTTCATTCTTCTGTTTTGCATCTTTATCTTCGGGTATAGCAGTATTTACTTCATTATTTTTTGGAGTAAGTGGATTGGGAGTTGATTTAGCAAGAGTGATAAAATATGGTTTTGACATATCACTATAAGAGTGGTTCCATTCAGTTCTGCTGTATGTAGGATTGAAATCTCTGTCAGAAATAAAATACAGATATTTCCCGTCTGCACTGAATTCAGGACTGTATGAACGATACCATTCGTCTGTTACATTGTAGCTTTTTTTATCTGACAGACCGTAAAGTTTAATGGTTAATAAACCGTTTGGTTCTGAACAGGTATATGCAATCCATTTGCTATCGGGACTCCATGTAAAACCGGTAATTTCCCATATTTGATTATGAGCCACTTCTGTGATTTGTTTTGTTGAAACATCCACATAACGAAGTCTCATTTTCTTATCATTAAACATGATGTATTTGCTATCTGGAGACCATTCTATTGAAAAATAATATGTGTCAGCATTCTTTGTAAGCTGAACGGCATCTGAAGAGCCATCCTGAGCTTGGACATAAATTTCAAATTCTCCGCTTTTATCACTGATAAATGCAATATGCTTTCCATCGGGTGACCAAACAGCATCTCGTTCATGAACTCCTGATGTTGAAGTGAGGTTTCTTGTAATTCCTGTTTCTGCGGGAACGCTAAAAATGTCGCCACGTGCACTAAAAACAAGTCTTTCCCCGTCTGGAGAAATATCAATATTCTGAATATTTTTTGATGCATCTTTTTCGCTGCTGCGTCCTGCCTGAACATCATCAGCAACTATTATAGATAATTTTTTTGGTGTTTTTGAAACTGCATCCATTACATAAATGTATCCAGCATTTTCAAAAGTGATTTGATTTCCTGAGTGTGAAGGGAATTTAACATCATACTCTGTGAAATTTGTTACCTTGCTTGTAGTGCTTGAAGAAGTATTGTAAACAAAAATATTCGCAATACGATCTCTGTCAGAAACGAAATAAATTTCTTCTCCTATCCACATGGGGAACATGTCCTGAGCAACATTGTCAGTGATTTTCGTTACTTTTTTTGTTTTAAAGTCAAAAATACGGATATCATCAGCCATTCCACCTTTATAGTATTTCCAAGTTCTGAATTCACGGAAAACCCTATTGAATGCCAGTTGGTTTCCATCGGGTGAATAACTGCAGAATCCTCCTGTTGAAAGGGGGAGGGGAGTAGAATGTCCACCGTCAACACTAACCATGAATAAGTGACCAACAAAGTCATTGAATGTTTGTTTTCTTGATCTGTAAACTATGTTTTTTCCGTCATTGGTCCAAGTCATCACTATATTATTGGGTCCCATTCGGTCTGAAAGTTCATCGCGACCTAATGTGGCTGTATATGTAAGGCGTTTGGGGACTCCTCCTAAGGAAGGCATAACATAAACTTCAGTATTTCCGTCGTATTGGCCGGTGAATGCAATCATACTTCCGTCAGGTGAAAATTTTGGGAATACTTCCATGCCTTCATGACTTGTTAGACGACGTGCAACGCCACCCTCTGTAGTTGTCAGATACAAATCACCCGCATAGGTGAATACTATTTTGTTTCCGTGTATTGCCGGGAACCTGAGTAATCTGGTCTCATTTTGAGACATTCCCTGAATTGTCAGGATGCTCATAAATGCAATTAATAATCTGGTTTTCATAATATGAGTTTTTGTTTTAGGCTTCAAATCTACAAATTTTTTTCAAAAAATCAATCATTGTTCGACGCTGTTAATGTGATATTAAGCGTTGTAAAGAAGCTTTTTGCATTAAATAAATATATTTATGTCGCATTGCGAAGATTGTGGCAAAGAAATTGACAACACAAGCTTGAGAAAATATATATGTTGTTTTTTCGGTTCTTATATGTAAATAATTACTAATTTTATCACAAATTAAATTAAAAATCTATGAAAAAGCTACTCTTATTAAGCATGGCAATATTTATAATGTCAGCAGTTTCAGCTCAAAACACTTTTTATTATCCGAGTAAAGGAACTCCAATTATTAAACTTAAAATTCCAACAGATGTTTGGACAGTTACTAATGATGAAACATCTCTGAGTTTTGCTCCTATTGATCAATCAGAATCCGGAAGAATGATTTCTATGATATGGAAATCCACCAACCCTGGAGCTGAAGATGCAGTTACAGCTCTAGTTGAAGAAAGTTTTGACCTTGTTGAGTCTCTCTTGTCTGATGTTACATGGGATGAGGAAACCTCTGAACTTGAAATTAATGGTATTTCTTTTGTTGCCATTGACGGATGGGGCAATTATGTCAATGAAGATGATTCTAAAGATGTGATGATGGCTACCATTATGATTTTTTTCCCTGACGAAGATAATATGCTAACCTTCGTCTATATAGGACTTGAAACTGCTTATTCAAAATATAAAGTGCAGTTTATTGACATCATTCAGTCTATTGAATCATACTAGAAATCAATTTGATAACGAAAAAGAGCCCTTGAGGCTCTTTTTTTATGAGATTTTTTTAGGGTGCTCAATCATATTTTTTTCTTATTTTTGCAGGAGTTTTAAAAAATTAGTGAATTATGAAAATCATAAAAAACAACACATCATTGCTTATTTTGTTGGCTCTCATTGCTGCCACAGCTTTTTTACGCATTTTTATCGGAATACCAAATGTTACTCCGATTGCAGCAATAGCCTTATTTGGTGGAGCATATATAAAAAGAAAAGAATTCGCAATCCTTTTACCCCTAGCTATCCTTTTTGTCAGTGATTTGTTTATTGGCGTATACAGCCCTGTTCTGATGGTTGGTGTTTATGGATCATTTGTGATGATTTCTTTTCTTGGTTTTTTACTTAGAAAGAAAATCAATTTCGTAACTGTTGTTGGCAGTTCATTGATTTCATCACTGATTTTTTTCCTAGTAACTAATTTTGTGGTTTGGGCACAAGGACTTTGGTATCCATTGACTACTGGCGGATTGGTAAGCTGTTATGCGATGGCTGTTCCTTTTTTCAAATATGAAGCTGTTGGAACTCTCTTGTTCAATGCATTTTTCTTCCTCTCTTATGCATTGGCTCTTCGCTTTGTTCCCAAGCAAGTTCCATTAAACGCATAATAAAAAGAAATTGTAAAAAAAAAGGCTGTCAAATAAGACAGCCTTTTTTTTTATCCATTCATGGATATTAAAAATTCATCATTGTTTTTTGTGAACTTCATTCTTTCAGTCATAAACTGCATAGCCTCTATGGTGTTCATGTCAGAAAGGTGGTTTCTGAGTACCCATACTCTTTGAAGTACCTCTTTTTCAACCAGCAGGTCATCACGTCTGGTGCTTGAAGCAACTAGGTCGATAGCAGGGAAAATTCGCTTGTTAGAAAGTTTTCTGTCAAGTTGTAGTTCCATATTGCCGGTTCCTTTAAATTCTTCAAAAATAACTTCGTCCATTTTTGATCCGGTTTCTGTGAGAGCAGTGGCTATGATAGTCAGTGAGCCTCCGTTTTCAATTTGCCGTGCTGCACCAAAAAATCTCTTTGGTTTTTGAAGTGCATTGGCTTCAACACCACCAGAAAGCACCTTGCCTGAAGCAGGAGCTACTGTATTGTATGCACGTGCCAATCGAGTGATTGAATCAAGAAGGATTACTACATCATGTCCGCACTCAGTGAGTCGTTTTGCCTTTTCTAAAACAATGTTGGCAATTCTAACATGTTTTTCTGCAGGTTCGTCAAATGTTGAAGCAATTACTTCAGCTTTTACACTGCGCATCATATCTGTGACTTCTTCAGGACGTTCGTCGATGAGCAAAACAATTAAATGTGCTTCGGGATGATTGTATGCAATCGCATTGGCAATCTCTTTAAGGATCATGGTCTTTCCTGTTTTGGGTTGAGCCACAATAAGTCCTCTCTGCCCTTTGCCAATGGGAGTGAACAAATCAATTACCCTTGTTGACATTGTTTCTTCAGGAAATTCTGTCAGTTTGAATTTCTTCATTGGGAAAAGAGGAGTTAAGAAATCAAAAGGTATTCTATCTCTAATTTTCTCAGGAGGAAGCCCGTTGACGAGTTCAATTCTTACCAGTGGATAGTATTTCTCATTTTCTCTTGTCGGTCTGATAAATCCCTTTACGGTATCCCCGGTTTTCAACCCAATTGATTTTATTTGAGATTGTGAAACATAAACGTCATCAGGGGAACTCAGATAGTTGAAGTCAGATGATCTTAGAAAACCATATCCTTCGGGCATTAGTTCAACGACTCCTTCAACAGCTACAACTCCATCAAGTTCATAACTGTATTCAGGTTTGTGCTCTTCTTTTTTCTGTGCAGGTGGTTGCTGTGTCTGTGGCTTATCTTCAGGTGCTACTGCTTCTTGTGCTGCTGAGTCAGTGATTTCTATTTCACTTACAGGTTTAATTGGTTTTTCTGTGGTTTCTTCTCGGCTTGAAAACAAATCATCCTCAGGCATCATAGATACTTCTTTTGCAAACTCATCAATGGCTTTTTTGGAGCTTTCCTGCGGTCTGTTCTGTGCTTGGTTCTGCGGTCTATTCTGTAGTCTGTCCTGTGACTTATCCTGCGGACTATCTTGTGGTTTATCTATTGAAAGAATTTCTTCTTTATGATCTGTTTCTGGCTTTTTTATTTTTTTGGGTGGCCTGCCACGTTTTTTTGGCTTTGGTTGGTCTGGATGATTTGATTCCTGAGATGAAGTTGATTGGCTCGATTGTGGATTTTTTTGTTCACTTTTTGAATCAGAATTTTGTGTATTTTGTGATTCCTCTTTTTTTAAATCCTTATTAGGCACTGTTGATGAACTTCCAGTTTCATGCTTTGGATAATGTTTGGCAGGATGGTGTTTTCTTTGTTGCCCATGTGTTGATGTATATCCTTCTTGACTGCCTGGTTCAGGCTGTAAGGCTTGATGATTGAGGATTTCAAAAACGACTTCTGTAGGGTTAAGTTTATTATAGTTTTTAATACCTAGCTTTTCTGCGATTGCCTTTAGTTCTTCAATGGGCATTGCATTGAGTTGTTCAATTTTATACATGTTTAATAAATTAAATTGCTGATTGTGAGTACAATGGAGGAGAAATTTGGAAAAAGTTTGAATGGTGCCGAACGGCTAATCCGATGCAAATATATTAATTTTTTAAATAACAAGATAAAATTTTCAAAATTCAGTATTTTTTTATCTGTTTTTAAAGCGATGGTTTTGTTGATCGCCCTGAAATATGTGGAATACCAAAGAACCCTTTTTTCACTTCAACAAAGAAAAACTTTACCTCATTGTCACTGGGAACTTTAAATTGTAAGTTTTTTGAGATGTGCGAATTGTATTTGTACTTTATTGTATAAAATGCTATTGCTGGAGTATCGTAGAAATCTATAAACTGGGCATCTCTTTGAGTAATAATGGTTGTTTTTGGATTGATGTCTGTCGTGAGGGCAATGTTGATATAAAGGAAAAGTGCTGCCATATTCATTCCAATTCCAAAAATGCAAAAAAGAGTATAGGGGAGTGGTATAATTGGAATGTTGAATTTAAAAAACAACGATCGGAGGAAATATCCCAAGAATGAAAAAACAGCAATAATAAATAATAGAAGCCAGTCGGGCAATAAAGTTACCTGACATAAGGGGGCTATTATGAATGAGCTGATGAAGATACTGAGCAGTGTGAGATAATAAACTGGATGGAGTGATTTTTGATTTTTTTTGACATTGGGTGATGTAACTGATAGAACTGGTGATTTGTAAGTTGTAAAGTCAAAATCCCAAAGTAGTGATAAGGCGTCAAATAATTCTGGATCAGAGTTTTTCATTTTATGTGGTTTCTGAATAAAAAACTCAGTAGCGGCAGCAAACCATGAAAGCGGTTCTTCATTTATTGTCCTTTGGTCTAGCCTGACTGAACTTGTTTTTTTGAAATCATATCTGTCTAGGAGAATTATTTCCGCTTTACCAAGACGGCTTGAAAAATGATGGAGTGTTTTAGTACTGCTAAGATATCCTTGATAGAGTCCGTATGCCATATCAAAAAGAGCACTGCATCCTTGCAAATTAGAACATGCCTTAACTGAAATTGTTCCTTTGAAGGGGCGTTCTATAGGATGTTTGTAACTCTCTGGATAAATCTGTATTGTATGAAACAGTTCTATGAATGGAAGGTTTTTTTCTGATATGCACAAGGTTGAAAAAATAATGCCAATCTTTAAGCAAAGTGAATCATCTTGAGTGGTCTCAGCGTGAAATACTATTTGCTTTTTTCGTAGAAAAGTGCTGAGTGTTTTTATAAAATGCTTTTGAAATGAAGAATTCAATTTGCAAAAAAAAGTCGATTCTTTTTCTACAAATTCTTTTATCTCACGCTTGGAATACTTGTTTAAACAGGTTCTGCTATCATGTCCCATGCTCCATAACCAGTAATTTTAACATCAATAAATTGTCCCGTTGAATAGGGATGCCCTTTTGGGATATGAATAGTAACAAGATTGTCAATTTCAGGGGAGTCATATTCTGTGCGCCCCAATAGATATGTGTCAAATACTTCGTCAATAATGACATTCATAACATTTCCAAATTTTTCATTATTGGTGTGCTTTGCAATTTTTTCCTGCACACTCCATAAAGTATTCATCCTTTTTAGTTTTGTAGATTGAGCAACTTTGTCTTCAAGTTCTTTAGCTGCTGTTCCTTCTTCGTCTGAATAGGCAAATAATCCCACGCGGTCTGGTTTATATGTCTTTATAAAATTGACAAGTTCATTAAATTCAACTCTAGTTTCTCCAGGAAAACCAATGATGAAAGAAGTTCTGATACATATATCTGGAATTTTTTTACGGAATAAATCCATCAGTTTAATAATGTCATTATGTGTGTGATTCCGATTCATTGATTTGAGAATTTTATCATTCACATGCTGAAATGGAATATCAATGTATTTGCATATGTTTTTGTGCTTTGCCATCACATCAATAAGTTCAACTGGAAATCCTGTTGGATAGGCGTAGTGAAGGCGAATCCATTCTGCTCCAGATTCCATGGCAAGTCGATCAAGCAACTCAGGCAGCATTTTCCTTCCATACATATCCATGCCGTAGTATGTCGTGTCTTGAGCAATTAATATCAATTCTTTCACGCCTTCGCTGACAAGTGATTTTGCTTCATCAATAATCTCTTCAATGGGCTTTGACAAATGCTTTCCCTTGATGGCGGGAATTGCACAGAATGCACACTGCCTGTCACATCCGTCAGCAATTTTAATGAAAGCATAATGTCCAGGAGTTGTCATCATGCTTTTATTCCGAGTTTTTGGGATTATTGCATTTGCTTCAAGGATTTTGCAAATCTCTTCACTGTCATGGACTCCAAACCACATGTCAACTTCGGGGATCTCTTTTGTTAGTGATTCGCGATAGCGTTCTACAAGGCAGCCAAAAACAATGAGTGTTTTAATCCTTCCATCTTTGCGAGCCTGAGCATATTCGAGGATAGTGTCAACAGATTCTTCTTTGGCATCCATAATAAATCCACAGGTATTGATAAGTACAATATCTGCAAAATCTTCGCTGTGCGAAATATTGATTTCTGATGGGTTGATGGCTGATGCTATGAATTCAGAGTCAACCTGATTTTTTGCGCAGCCAAGTGTGATAATCGAAAGAGAAGGAGTTGTCATTGAATGAATTTAGTTGTTAAAGAGGCTTTTCACAAACTGGAACTTATCAAAAATCTGTAAATCATCAATTTTTTCACCAAGGCCAATATATTTGATTGGGATTTTAAACTGGTCAGTAATTGTAATGGCAACTCCACCTTTGGCTGTGCCGTCAAGTTTAGTCAAAGCAAGAGCGTTTACTTCAGTGACAGCCGTGAATTGTTTTGTCTGTTCAATTGCATTTTGTCCTGTTGAAGCATCAAGTACTAGAAGTATTTCATGTGGTGCATCAGCTTGAACTTTTTCAATTACACGTTTCATCTTTCCAAGCTCATTCATCAGGTTCACTTTGTTGTGGAGTCTGCCGGCAGTGTCAATAATAACTACATCATATCCACCTGATTGTGCTGCACTGATGGTCTCATAAGCCACTGCTGAGGGGTCTGCATTCATTCCTTTGTTGATTATGTCAACTCCGGCTCTTTCTGACCAGATTGTTAACTGATCTACTGCGGCGGCCCTGAATGTGTCTGCAGCGCCAAGAAGGACCTTTTTTCCAGCACTTTTATACTGATGTGCCAGTTTTCCTATGGTTGTGGTTTTTCCAACTCCGTTCACTCCAACGACTAAGATTACGTAAGGTGTGCTTCGTTTGGGGAAATCAAACCCTTCTATGGTGCTGATGTTTTCAGAAAAAAGAGATGTTATTATATCTTCTATAACAACACTTAGTTCGTTGCTGTTGAGGTATTTGTGTCTGGCAATTCGTGCTTCTAGTTCATCGATGATCTTTACAGTTGTTTCAACTCCCACATCTGAAGTAATCAGAGCTTCTTCAATATCATCAAGAATACTATCATCAATGGTTGATTTGCCTACTACTGCACGAGAAATTTTAGAAAAAAAGCTTTCTCTTGTTTTGCTTAAGCCCTGATCAAGTTTTTCTTTTTTATCCTTTGAAAGAAATGGAAATATTGCCATGAAAATGATTAAATTGATATTCAATGCAAAAATAGTCAAAAAACAAACAATTATTTGAGAACATAGAATAGTTTGGTTCTAAAAAAATGATTTTGGTTATGCGATCGTAGTAAAAAATACTATTCCTTATTGTACACATTATCAATTTTTTACTACTTTTGCAGTGGTTTCAGATTGTCGCTGTGTGCGTTAAGCACATGGAGGAAAGTCCGGACAACGCAGGGCAACATACTTCCTAACGGGAAGATGGCTTTGGAAAAGGCCAAAGGAAAGTGCCACAGAAAATTACCGCCACGGGCTTGTCTTGTGGTAAGGGTGAAAACGTGAGGTAAGAGCTCACGCTGGATTCGGGTGACCGTTTTCAGGGGTAAACCCTATGTGTTGAAAGGCCAAATATACCGGCAGTTAAGGACTGCTCGTTCGTTGCCGGGGGGTAGGCTGATTGAGCATTCAGGCAACTGTGTGCCAAGATAAATGACAATCACTCATCTGAGGACAGAATCCGGCTTATGAAATCAATTTTCTCACCGGTATCGGTTTCGATCGTTACCGGTGTTTTTTTCTGAGTCATCAAAAAGGATAACTCCATGATAATCGAAATACTCTTGGTAACATAAGGTGACCCATGCGTATTGATTGTCTGAA
>Ga0265295_1007214_pt1 | contig 12950 bp, 11 predicted proteins | sample Munlansysbiofilm_FD_192503 | JGI IMG/M metagenome (GOLD analysis project Ga0265295, IMG submission 192503) | Leachate microbial communities from a municipal landfill in Southern Ontario, Canada - Methane capture system biofilm | ecosystem: Engineered > Solid waste > Landfill > Unclassified ... | reverse complement strand
GGGAACCGGCGCAGAAACGATCAGCAATCGTGTACGCATCTGCTCCTGAAAGCCGGACAACGGCTATCGCCGCCCGGCCCGGTGCTGTGCAGACGGCAACAATACTTCCTGTGTCAAAATCTCGACCATCACTCATGTGTATACATTTTCCACTATTATTCGCGATCCAAACTCTCTTCCACACTGTTTTTTGATCACGAATTCCACGAATTTCACAAATTTTGTTTAAAGAACAATACGTATCTGTTCAAGCTTTCTAGGATTTCCAAAATTAACTAAAATCCCCAGTTTCATTTTTGTCGCCCTCAAATAGTTAAGAACTTGGCCATGATGTTCATCTGTTAAAACTGAAACCGTTTTGAGCTCCACAACAATTTTATTAAAACAAATCAAGTCAGGAATATATGTTTGCTTAAGCGGGTGCCCTTTGTATTCGAGACTTAGCTCCTTCTGCGAATCAAAAGGAATAGCCTGAAACCCGAGCTCAAGTTCCAAACACTCCTGATAAACCGCTTCATGGAATCCAAATCCTTTTTCATTGTAGACCTCCATGCAGGCACCGATAACCTTATACGACTCATCCTTGTAAATAATCTGGCCCATCATTTTCTCTCTTTCTTATTCGTGCATATTCGTGTGATTCGTGATCCAAACTCTCTTCCGTTGATTCCTGAACTGCATATTCATTTACGTCTCACAGACAACCCGCCGATGTGTATGGAGCCAATAAACTTTCCTGTCAATTCGGCGCGAATGAATTGCGCGTCCGCAGGCACCGGATCCGTTGTGCCCCGCGCAAGCCACCAGCCCTCGCCATTGGGAAGCCCGCGCAATGCCACCGGAAGATTCTCGTCGCGTAAACCCACATGATTCACGAAACGTCGTGTCAGAAGGACGCTCTCCGAAAGCACTTTCGCATCCGCTCCTCTTAGCAACTTAATACGCAACACACATTCTCCCTCAAAGTCTTCCGAAAAGGCTGCTTTCGCCATGACCTCCAAACGCTCTCCCCCCTCACAAGCAATCTCCGGCGTTTCAAACACAGTTTCTGAGCGGGCGTTCGAACTGAACATGCGCACCGCCGTGCGTGTATTATCAATTGGAATCGAATCAACAGTCATGTGTCGAGCATCAGATAACACGATACGAAATGGCGCAGCGGAAAAGCCGCCGATGGATTGCGCAACAAGGGAAGGCAATAAATTGCCGTCAGACCATGCGTGGGCAGAAAGCGATAAAGGCGCAGGGCGTTCCGGTGGGAAAGCGGAGGGTTTCGGACCAGACTTCAACACAATTGCTGCCGCTACGCCAACAGCCAGCAACCCAATAGCTATTGCCGAGAGGGTGGCGATCTTCCAAATCTGCGTGCGCTTTTTAAGCAGCATCGTCACGTCGCTCTCTACAATCGTTCCTGTTGCCCGGGCCGTTATGTCAGGGGAGAAGTCGAGGGCGTCACGAACAGAATCGAGCGCACCCGTCGGCGCACGACGCAGCAGCGGGATTTCATCCGGTCCCAGATTCCGGCGGGCAGCAGCGGCACGGAAGGCTTCGAAATCATACGAAACGCGGAAAAATTGAACGGAACCTGCGTCTTCATCGTAAATCACATACGAAGCACGCGGATCACCACCACGGGAATAGCCTACTGAACCGACATTGACAATGTAGCGTTTTCCCGGTTCAACGGCAAAGTCCTGTTCTGCCAGCAGATGGGGGGTCCCGCTTGTACCGATCACAAATAAGCCGGCTTCATGACTATGCCCGCAAAACAGGATCGGTTCAGGAACTGCGTTAAAAGAGGCCAAGGCCTCCTCCGGCGTTTCGATATAATTGAACACAGCCGGGTCTGTGAAGTCACCGTGTACACATCGGAAGGTCGCCCCTTTCAAAACAAGCGGGAGATCGCGGAAAAAATCGTGCGCACGCGAACTGAGCTGATCCGCTGTCCAGACAATCATCCGCTGGGCACGATCATTAAACGTTTCGGCTGATAAGCGTCCTGCAACGACCGCATCATGATTGCCGAGCACCATCAAATGAACATGCTCATAGACGGATCGCAGCACCTCTGCCGGCTCCGGCCCGTAACCGACAACATCACCTAAACAAACAATCCGATCTACATCGCGCAATGCGATATCGGAAAGCACAGTATTCCATGCCGGGAGATTTCCGTGTATGTCCGAGACAAAAGCGTAACGCATCGGCTACCCTGCTGACGAATAAAAGGTTAACGTAAAGACAGGAAAAGCTTATCAAAGCCGCTCCTGTATTGCAACTCATTCGCCACGCGAGCAGCAATTCTCCACCATGCCTGCAGTCGGGAAAGAGCCCAACCCTCCACATTTGCAAAAAACGCCGATTCGATATGATGGAGGGATGACGCGGAGGCCCGCATCCCTCCAGCCTTCGGAGAAAACGTGCGCAAAGATGGTGGGGCAACGCTGCCCTTAGTGAGCCACCTAAAACTTAGCGTTCAGTTCAAGGCGAATTGATGTTGCCCGCGATTCGTCCGTAACGAAATAATCCCCATATTCAAAAACATCCCCGGAGACAAGCCCGTTAAACGCGATCCCCCACACGTCCGGCAGCGGAAATTTGTACACGGTCCGTACGTAAAGCCCGCGATAATTGTCAGTCGCATCGTAATCTTTTTCAACAGCATACATGGGACCGATCTCAAAACTTAGCGCGTAACCTTTCGCCGGTTTGGCTGATACTTCTACATGTGGATGAAATAAGTTGGACCACCGTCCCACATCGTACATAAAGATCGGAATGTCTCCACCCGGCGGGAGGCGACCAAACACAGGGTTCCACCCCGTGTCCTTACTGCCGTCTGTTGTTGCGTAATAGCTGTCTTTATCGCCGCTCATATAATGCGCGGCAAGCCGGATGCTCGGCTTCCAAGGCACGTCAGCAGCCTGAGCCGTCAATGCGCCATAAACCATGCCGGCGCTGATATCGCGCGACGCAAAGCCGTCCGCTGAATCAACACCACCAAACTGAACCGCCGCCTCAAGCTCGCCCGAAAGCGACGTAGTGAATACGGGAAGCAGACGAACACCAAACGTATGAAAATCTCGTCCGGGGTAACGCTCTGAGCCACCGTGAAAAGACGTCTCTTTCTTCCAAACCCAATACACATCGAAAGGCAATGCCTCGAACTCACGCATTTCTGCATAAGCGGCGAGCATGCCTTCATCCATTTTGGAATACGGATCGCCACGGCGCATAAACGTCATATCATAAACACCGCCGGATGCGTCTCCTATCGTAATATCATCACGATAGTGATTCCATGTGCCAATAAAATCAACCGCGCTTTTGTCACCCAAACTGAGCGTCAAGACAGCGCCATCAAAATAAACGGTCCGCGAACCATCACCCGGAGTGCCGTCACCAATGATCCGCCACGATCCTTTCATAATGTCTTGTCGTCCCACCTTGAGACGCCATCGATCAACGCTGAGTTGAGCGCTGAGGTTATCAACATACAGTTCATCCGGAAATTTATTCCGGCTACGATTCGCAACAGCATTTCGATAACTACGAAACTCATTACCGATTCGGATACGCAAAAGGAGCGTATCATCCAAGTCCGCCTCGCCCCACAACCGTGTGCGTACACGTAAATACTCTTCATAGGCGGTGCCGGGCGGGTTCCCGCCACCCCGCGGCCAGTTATCCATAAACTCGTATCGCGTACGGTTATCGCCGCCGAAACGCAATACGTTGGCCGTTTCTTCCAACTCGGGAGCCTGCCCTAAAGCGCTCAGCCCCCATAGACCCATCGCAGCGGCGGCAAGAAATATGCGTGTATTCATTTTTTTCCTTCATCACAAGATGAAATTCCGCCACTATAAATATTGGTCAGCAAGATCGAGATAGTGCGCCCAGTCTTCCGGCGTTTGGTCGTGATTGCCTTCCCGGCACATGTAACTGACATACCCATCGATCCGAACGCCGGGTTCCGGCATTTTTGTTGCTGGAAATTCTTTAAAACCAAAAAGGTTGTATACGTTCGATGCGTGTACACAAGCAAGAAACTCGCCCTTCGGATCAGCATATAAATCTAAAGTAGCCGAATGAACAACGAGTGGCCGCGGAGCAATTAGTGCCAGTAATTGGTGTTGATCAAATGGCATTGTTTCTTCCTTGTTGATAAAATCCTTTGTTGCTTTAACGAACCAGCAGGGGACATTCTTTTGAAGGTGAGATTCAAAATGCTGCGAAAAGTTCTCTCCGAATTTTCGTTTATGAAGCGCAGCTCCACCGCACCCCGAATTGTTTGAAACCACCATCCGGAATCGAGGATCTGCAGCGCCCGCCCAAAGTGATGTTTTGCCTAGCCTGGAATGGCCATGCACGGCGACTCGATTGGCATCAATATCGGGATGGCTTGCTAAATAATCGAGTCCTCGACTTAACCCCCATGCCCATGCCCCGATAATTGAATGCCGCTCCCAGATCGTATCGTACTCTTTTTCGTCGAAGAACAGTCGAAACACACTGTTTTCTGTACTGTCTAAGAAATCAGGATGGACGTCATGGTAACAAATTGTTGCTGAGGCATATCCACGACGAATCGTTTCTGCAAATTGCCAACGATACGTCTGCGTTGTCGGCCCTTTGGAGGCCAGTTTTCCTGGAGCTATGTACCCGGTTGGCAAAACATCCAATTCCCACGTCGTATTGTGGTTGCCCCGGAAATTCAGTCCTATAAATGCCGGAACGGGAGCAGATATGTTTTTTGGGGTATAGAGCAACAAATCGAGGGAGAATCGTTTCCCGTTATTCATTTCCAAATGAATGCGTACTTCTTTTCTTACGGCAATTCCTCCGAGCGCATTATCTTTCTGACTCAAAAGCTCAAAGGAAATTGAATCCGGAGGCGGTAACACCTCTCCATATTCATACTTTTTAAACATCTCCAGCGTTTCACCGCGGCGGGTTTCAGCCCATTCCCGGGCGTCTTCGATCGTGGTATTATCGTTACTGATCAGTGGGTCAGGTAACGCATATGGTGGCACGTGCGATTCATCCGTTCCATAAGCGGCCATTTCATAATTTACAGACGGGTCTTGTGAATCTGAAATGAATGTTTTTTGTTTGTCCATATGAATACTCGCCTTCTTGATTGATTGAGCGCTTGTAAAACCTTTCCACGATACGACACATGCCGATTTGTTTGTGAGTTATTATTGCATGTTTCAGGAGGCGTGTCATCTTCCTTTACCTGATTTGATGGTAATCAGTCAGCCATCGGCATGTGTCAGGGATAGAATCGTAATCGCAATCGATCTTGCGATCGTTTTGTTTCTGGGTGCTGGTTTCTGGGTACTGGGTTTTTTCGATCCCGGTGGCAATTTCAATTTCGACGGCTAGCCGTCAGAAAAGGACGACACGGAGGTCATCCCTCCAATTGCTGAATTAAACGTTTTTGTGGGAAGTGGAGGGTTGGGCTCCGTCCTGACCGCATAAAAAATACCGCCGTTGATCCCAAGCCCCTTCCTACCTTCCTACTTTCCTGTTTTCTACTTTGCTTGCGCAATTCTATGAATTATGGTTATATGATGAAGTTCTTGCAAAACCCAAGCGGACGACACAGAGGTCGTTCCTCCATTTTTCAATGCAGCCGTTTTCAGAGACTCTGGAGGGTTGGGCTCCGTCCCGACCGGATTTTTCGGAGGTTTTTGCAAGTGCCTCAACTGTCAGAAACGATTACGAGTACAAAAAGCCTGTCGATTATTGGCACAAATGGTACACCTGTGATCGATGGCGGGGGCGCGATGCGGTGCTTAAGCTTTGGTTCCAGCACAACAGGTACTGTGGCCAATGTGTTCATTACCGGGGGGTATGCCCTTGAAGGTGGTGGGGTCTATATGTACGCCGGAACGGTGAGTGACTGTGTGTTTTCAAATAATGTCGCCCACGAGGAAAAAGACTATCGTGGAGGTGGCGGATTACACATTCGCGGTGGTACGGAAACAACGGTCAGCCGCTGTACATTCGTTGACAACCATGGTTACTGGGGCGGTGGTCTATACATTTTTCATAGCGCCGGGGATGTTTTGGTCGATAATTGTACCTTTCATGCCAACATTGGCGGTTCCAGATATGGAGGATTGTGTGATTACGATAACGGGAAGACACTCGTTCATACGTCAACCGTAATCACAAGGTGTGTTTTCAGCAGTAACGTTGCGAGCAATTCTTACGGTGCCGCCAATGTGACTGGAATCATGACACATTCCTCAGTCATCAGTAATGCGGCTTTGGTCGTGGGTTCAATGGGCGGCGGTATGCGCTGTACCGGCCTGATCGCGGATAGTGTGATTACTGATAATCAGGCAAACAGAGCTGGCGGTGGCGTTTATGGGGGCACCATTCTTAATTCCATCATCAGACGGAATCAATGTCTTGACACAAGTTCACGAAACTTCGGGGGCGGAGGCGTTTACAATCCAACGCTTCTTCAAAACTGCATCATTGAGGATAATTCCGTTGCCGGGAATTGGGGCGGAGGCGTTTTCCTATCCGGTGGAACGATCGAGAATTGCCTGATCAAAGGGAATCGAGCACTAGGCAGCACCGGTGGTGGCGGCGGGGTTCGCAGATATTCCGGAGGCGGTATTATCAGATCCTGTACCATTGTCAGTAATTACTCAGCAAATGCTGGTGGGGGGATCTATGACAACAATACGAGTACAAGCGCCAGCTATGAGAACAACATCATCTATTTCAACACAGCCGACGGCCATTCCTCCAGCAACTATCTTATGAACGCCACCGGTAAATCCTCATTCACAAACTGCTGCCTGGCGCCGGCATTGACGGGCTTAAGCGCTGAAAACTCGGCTAACAACATCATCTCAGACCCGTTGTTTGTCGCACCCGAGGACGACGATTGGCATCTGTCTGGAAGATCACCATGTGTCAATGGCGGTGTTGCCCGGGATTGGATGCTGACCGCTACCGATTTGGACAGGAAAAGCAGACTAAATGCAGACGGAGGAGTTGATATCGGGTGCTATCAACATGTGCCTGAAGGGTTCATGCTTATATTTCGGTAGCGCATGGACGTAACGCGTCGAAACAAGTCGACTGCCTGAACGATGACGTGTTGGCGAACTCGTAAGCAGTTTTTAACGCTTGACTTCCCTGCCTCGGTAATGATAATTAATTGTGTTGAATGGGGGTGACTATACGATGTTTAAGGGTTAGCTGGTTATGTTGATTTTTTAACATGTCAACAGATACGGCAAGGGAACAAGCCGCTGCGTTTGACGGGAAATTTACTGGAACATCATCGAGGAGAACCGAATGAAAACAAGGCAGTTGATCACGCTCATGGGCATCTTGCTTGCGCTAATCACTTCTCGGAGTGCCGTGCTCATTGAATATAATTTCGATGAGCAGGAAACGACAATGTCCTATCTGGACCAAAGCGGCAATGACCGGTGGGTGAAATTTAACCGTAATGTTTCCGTCCGTACTGAATATCCGTTCTCCGCCGAGCATCCGCCGGTTGCTGGCTTGCCCGTGAATCCGCTTTATCCCGAACTCGTCGGAAAAAACAAGAGCGCACGGACGACTTATAACGCCGCAACCAGCGGAGGTGTGCGCACGGACGACTTATAACGCCGTAACCGCCGGAGGTGCGCGCAATTACGAAGAAATTAATCTGAACGTTACCAAGACCTTTACCATGGAGGGATGGGTCAACCTTCAAGGAATTGCTGAGGTTGATGGGACGCCCACCGGGGGGATATTGTGGAATCCACGGAGTTCAGTCGGAGGGACAAGTTCTTTTTTACTGGGATATACGAGCGAAGGCATTGTGCGAGGCGAGTTCAATTCACGATCCCAACCAGGCGGTATCCGCCACCTTTTAACAGAGTTTACATTGCCCATGAATACTTGGACACATCTTGCATATGTCAAAGATTCCATGGATGTTAAGCTCTATATTAACGGCGAACAGGTAGTCAGGCTTATAGAGTCTGGGATTACTAGTAGGGGAATGCCGATCTCGCTGACCGCACTTACGGTCGCACAAAATATTTATGGATTTTTTGACGACTTCAGGTTTTCGGACGAAGCACTCGCACCAAACGAGCTTGGGTATTTCAAACCCTTTACCCCGATCCCGCCGAAGAGCACAGTGCTGATCGTTCATTAACAGATTCTCTGTCAACGCTTTAGACGATGTAAAACAATAACAGTAAAAAATTGAATAGAAAGAAACGGTATGTGTTTAAAGAATAAAAAGTTTTTAGTCGGTAGCGCTGTTTTATTATTGGCTGTGGCTCATGTAACCGCTGTCAGTGTCTTGAACTACCTGCCTGAAAATCCTCAGTTAGATGGAACCGTTAATTACGGTGTGGAAATACAGAAAGCATTGAATGAGAACCCGTCAGTCGAGCTTCTGGGAAGTGGCGATCCTGATCAACCATTTATCTACGGAATAAAAAACACTCCTGATGACAAGTACAAAAGGGGGAAGGGGCTTATCGTACCAGCAGGCCATATTCTCATGGGGTCGGAAAGCGCAATTATCAAACGCATCCCCAGTCAAGGCCCGCTTATCGTAACGGAGAAAGGTGCCTGGGTTAAAGGGATTATCATTGACGGAAATAAAAAGGCGCATTGGCCCGAATTCGAGGAAATGAGAAATGTCGATATGGGTATTCGAATCGGAGCCAATAATGTGATTGAAGATTGTACGATTTATAATACACCGGGGATTGCTTTCGGTACGTATGCAAACAGTAGCGTGATCAGACGCTGCAAAGCCAAAAACTCAGGTTATATCGACGTCAAATTCAAAGCTGATTATTATCAAGGGAAATGGGATCGGTATTCCGGCGATAGTTTCTACATCCGCGGGTACAACAATGTTGTGATCGACTGTGATTCTGAAGATGCTTTCAGGTGGGATTATACGACGTGTCATGAGAATGCTGGCGGTACCGTTTACATTAATTGTAATGGAAGAGATACGTTATGGCGGTCATACGGGTTTATTGATATCGAAGGCTGTGATGGCGACGGTTCGATAATGATCAACTGTAAATCCCCGAATGGAAATATTGCGGTATCAACTTCTGGGTCGAAACTTATAAACTGTACTGGAAAAAGGATAAACATCCATTCTACTGATAATGTTCTGGTCAGTGGCTGTGAAACTTACGGAGGAGGGTTGGTTGTGGGTGGATGGAGTTCTCACAAAACATCCTATGTTCGGGGCGGTGCGAGTCCGGTTGTCATCAATAATATCATCAACAGGAGCAGTCCGGGCCCTGGTGTCCCGGAAACATCTGACTGGTCTTTATCTGTTTTTTCAACTGATGGGGAAGGGATTGTTGCCGGAAATGTGTTGAATGAATACAAAGGCAAGCAGGGGCGTGGCCCGGGGATGAAGTTCGATAACGTAAAAGCGTATGATAACGTAATCGAATACAAGGAATATGTGATAGAAGAAAATCCTGAGAAATCAAACGCAAAGTTTGAAATGGAAAAACTGCAACGACTTGGGCGTTTACAGGAATTTGGTTTAAAAGTTCCGACGCTTGCTGAAAAATTAAACATAGACGGTACCATCATTGTTAACAAAATCATTACCCCTGACGCTTTGTTTTTAAAGGATGAAAAAAACGTGGGTGAAAAAGAGCAGTGGTTTTTACCGGGTAAAATGCCTGCAAATGCAAAAGAGATGCCAATTGGGCAACACTGGGATACTGTCATCGGTCAATATCACAATTACGGATGGTATTTTTTAAAAGTGCCGCTCGATATGGACGATCAGCATATCATTGACACCTTTTATTTGTTGTTTGAAGGGATCGACTCGGAGTGTGCCGTGTGGTTGAATGGCAACTATATTGGGAAACACGAAGGTTGGAATGATCCGTTTAAGATGGCGGTGCCTCTGGAAACGCTAAAATGGAAAGACGATGACGATCCGAATACGCTCGTTATCCGGGTCTTTACGCCTGCTGGGCTAGGCGGGATATATGGCAATATCGCTGCAGTAATGACTAAAGCAAAATAGCAGAGTAGGGTACTCTGCAGCATTTTGAGTTGAATCGTTGTCCCACTGATAAGTTTTACAGGGATTCACTGTGACACGATTTTACACAAAAAGGCTTGGCATGTTTGTTGCTTGTTTCTCACAAAAGCCTGAATGGCACAGTTGCGCGTTTTAGACACCGTCGGTGGGCATCACGCGCGGAGAACCTTAAACCAAAAAAAGGAACCATCATGCTGACAGTAAATGGCCTTACAAAAAATTTCGGCTCGTTTCAAGCCGTCAAAGGAATTTCTTTTGATGTGAAAAAAGGCGAAGTCCTTGGTTTTCTCGGTCCTAATGGGGCCGGAAAATCCACAACCATGCGAATGATTACGGGGTTCATTCCCCCGACCTCGGGCTCCGCGACGATTTGCGGGCATAATATTCTAACGAATCCTGTCGAAGCGAAACGTTGTATCGGCTACCTGCCTGAAAACGCGCCCGCCTATGGGACAATGACTGTGACAGACTTTCTCACCTTCATTGCTAAGATGCGCGGGTATCGCGGCAAGGCGCTCAAGGAACGCGTTGAAAATGCCATTGCACGCAGTAAGCTCGATAACGTCCGACGTCAGACGGTTGAAACGCTTTCAAAGGGTTACCGGCAACGGACGTGTTTTGCACAGGCCATCCTGCATGATCCGCCCGTTCTGATCATGGATGAGCCAACGGACGGACTGGATCCGAATCAGAAATTCGTCGTCCGTGAAATGATCAAGGAAATGGCAACTGAAAAGGCAATTATCGTTTCCACTCATATTCTTGAAGAGGTCGATGCCGTCTGTACACGGGCGATCATCATTTCAGGGGGACGCATTGTTGCCAACGGGTCACCCAAAGAGTTGAAAGCGCAAGACCCTCAAGGAAGCCTTGAAGCGGTGTTCCGCAAATTGACGACAACGGAGGAAACGAACCATGGCTAACGCAGGAACGATCTCAACAATTTTCAAGCGCGAGTTTAAAGCTTATTTTGACTCGCCCGTGGCCTATGTATTTCTCGTCGCTTTTCTTGTGCTGACGGGGTTTCTTACTTTTGGCGTAACCATGTTCTATGAGATGCGCCAAGCAGACTTAGGGCCCTTTTTCATGTGGCACCCGTGGGTGTATCTACTCCTCGTTCCCGCAGCTACGATGGGGACATGGGCAGAAGAACGTCGAAACGGAACGATTGAGCTTTTGCTGACATTGCCCGTTACGCTCGTCGAATCGCTTGTGGGGAAATTCCTCGCCGCCTGGGCGTTTATTGCTGTCGGTCTGGCACTTACATTCCCGGTTGTCATCACAACCGTCTGGCTCGGCAACCCTGACACGGGGGCCATCCTAAGTGGTTATTTCGGCTCGTTGCTGCTTGCAGGGGCTTGCGTATCAATCGGTGTATTTGCTTCAGCGCTCTCGCGAAGCCAGGTCATCGGATTTGTTGCTGCGCTCGGTATCTGCCTCGCGTTGTTACTCATTGGATTTGACCCTTTCATCAACGCCATTGCAGGGTGGGGCGTCCCCATGCGTCTCGTGGAGGCACTTGCTTCATGTAGCTTGCTCAGTCACTTCGACGCCTTAAGACGCGGTGTTATCGACCTGCGTGACGTCGTCTACTATGCGGGCGTTATGATATTCATGCTCGCAGCGGCGCATGTCGTTACGGACAACCGTAAAGCTTCTTAACCCCTTCCCGATAGGAGTTCATATTATGTCTAATCGAAAAAAAAGATCATTCTCTCACCTCGGAACCGGTGTAGCAGGGCTTACCGTCTTGTTAGTCATCGTCGGTGCCGTTTATATCATTACTTCAAATCTGCGTTTGCGCATGGATATGACAGAGCAGAAGCTCTACACGCTGTCCAAGGGTACACGCGCACTCGTCGGCAAACTGGAACAAGACGTTGTGCTGAAATATTACTTCAGCGCAAGTTCTGATGAAATGCCGATGGGCATGAAAAATTATGCCGCCAAAGTCCGAAACCTGCTTAAGGAATATGAGCTTGCGGGAAAAGGACGGATCATCCTCGAAGCACACGATCCCAAGCCGGACTCGGATGCCGAAGAATGGGCTCAGCGTTACGGCGTCGAGCCGCAGCAAGTGAATCCTTTCGGTGCGCCCGTCTACTGCGGCCTCGTTGCAGTCGGTACTGAAACTGAAGCCGCTATTCCCGGATTCAGCCCACGGACAGAAGCAACGCTTGAATACGACGTCACCCGTCTTATTTCACGTGTGGCATGGCCGAAGAAGCCGGTGCTCGGTATACTCAGCAGCCTGTCGGTATTTGGCACACCGCCAAACCCGATGATGATGCAGCGTCCCAACGAAGCGGATCGCGGGTGGATGGTTGTGAGCGAACTGCGCCGCGACTACACGGTACGCGAGGTTCAAGAAGATGCCAATGAAATTGATGCTGACATCACGACACTCATCGTTATTCACCCGAAAAACGTGTCCGAAGAGATGCAGTTCGCCATTGACCAATTTGTTCTCCGCGGTGGTCGGCTCATTGCATTCGTTGATCCATTCAGTATTGCCGATTTTCAAGCGAATATGCCTCAAAACCCAATGATGGGACAGCAAGGGCCGGATGCGCCGGGCCCCTCTACGCTTGAAGCTCTTTTCGACGCTTGGGGCGTGCGTTTCGACACGACGCACGTTGTGGCCGACTTACGCGCGTCTACCCGTCTCAATGCTGGCGAAGGCCGTGTTGAAGAAAATCCGGCATTTCTTTCTCTGGGTCGTGATCATTTCGCATCTGATGATCTGCTCACGGCTCAGCTCTCCGAGGTGATGATGCCTTTTGCAGGCGCGTTCTCCGACGAAACGTCTGATGCGCTCACTTTTACCCCGTTGATTACGACTTCGAAAGATGACGCCGGCCTCGTGAGCGCCATG
>Ga0265295_1007213_pt1 | contig 12950 bp, 18 predicted proteins | sample Munlansysbiofilm_FD_192503 | JGI IMG/M metagenome (GOLD analysis project Ga0265295, IMG submission 192503) | Leachate microbial communities from a municipal landfill in Southern Ontario, Canada - Methane capture system biofilm | ecosystem: Engineered > Solid waste > Landfill > Unclassified ... | reverse complement strand
CTGGCGGTGCTAACAGGTCCCATCGGCCTAACCGCAGCCGCTATTGCAACGTTGGTTGCAAGTGGGGTCCTGCTCTATAAGAACTGGGATGAAATCAAAGGCAAGGCTGCGGAACTGGGGCAAAGCATAGCCGGAACCTGGGAGGCACTAAGGGCTAGCGTTACAGGCACATGGGACGGTATAAAAAACGCGGTTGTCGGCGCCTTCCAATGGATGTATGACCACAACTATTATTTCCAGTGGCTGGTTGACACTATTTCCAAAGCGTGGGAGCAGGTCAGGCACGTCACAGAAACTGTGTGGAACGCTGTCTCAGGGTTTTTGACAAATTTGTGGGACAGGATTAAAACCCAGGTTGATAACGCCTGGAACTTAATTTATGGCGTGATAAAAGGAATAACGGATCGCATCAAGGAGTTGTTCAATACTCTTGTGGATTCAGCTTGGAATTGGGGTAAAAACCTGCTGACCAATTTCATTGACGGCATAAAATCCATGATCAGCCGGCTGGGGGATACACTTTCCGGTATTGGTGAAACACTGGCTGGTTATTTAGGCTTCCACAGCCCTACTAAATTTGGCCCAGGGCGCTTTGCCGATGAATGGGCGCCTAACTTCATGCGGATGTTCGCTAAAGGCATAGAAGATAATATACCATTGCTAAGAAAAGCCCTTGCCAAAGCAGTAGAGGGTATGGGAACAATCCGGCTGGAAGGAGATCTCGCCGCAAGAACGGTTCCGCTTACCCCGGCGGCCTTACAACCGGCGATAATGAACTACAGCACCAGTAATAGAAATACAGCTTACGGCAGCACGATCTTCCAACCAGGTTCAATTGTAATTCAGGGAGCGGGGGATGCCCAGGAGGTTCTAACCCTGCTGGAACGCAAGCTTCACATGTACGGTGTAAGGTTTTAAGATGATGGATTCAGCATTGATCGGAGTCGGTGGTGACATGAGGATATGCTGAAATCCGCGAAAACGCGGATAAGGAAATGAACAGGATTCAAGAAAAGTTTGAATCCATCGCCATGTCCGGCACTCATTACGGGATAGCCTTAATGGACAACTTTATCGGTGGCATGGAATCCAGATTTGAAAGATTGCGTACCACAATCGAAAATGTTGTAGGGATGGTTGGCGGTCTGGGATCGGCGAGTATCAACGACTTAACCAGCAGGGCGAATGTGATGAACGCACAACAGCCTGCCGTTGGAGGCAATCAGGTCGTATATAATCAGGGTGCGAACACTTTTAACATAACCGTGCAAGATGGTGAAGACTTACTACGGACTCTGCACAAACTGGGGGTGAGTATCCCTTAATGTCAAGACATTTATATTTGGCGGGAATTGACCGTTGGGCGGATGTGCGCCGGGATACCTTGCAGATCCAGCAGGCTTTGACATATCAGATAGATACCTGCTCTTTCGAGGTAAAAGGTACAAGACCTCAAGAAGGTGAAGATGTCAAGATAGAAGATACAGACCATGGGATTGGAAAGCCATTATTCGCGGGGATAGTCGTCAATGCCGAATTAGTTGGTAAATCTCCAAATGTCTGGCGCGTAGAATGTGACGACTACACATCTTTAATGGATAGTAAACTAGTCATTGAAACATATGAAGATATGCCCGCTGATGAAATATTTTTAGACATAGCGGCTAAATACTGCCCTGATTTTACGGTAACCGGGGTTCAGGCGGGGGCACCTGTCGTAGAAACTACGGGTGACGCCTTTAAGTACAAAAGACCGTCAGAGTGTTTCAAGTGGTTATGTGACTATGTCGGATGGAATTGGGAGCCCGACTATTTTAAAGACCTATCATTCTACGACGCCGAAGAACTGGCTATGCCCGCGCCGATGGAACTAGTCCCCGGCGGTAAGTTTAAATTCGGCCGTCACAGCATAGACATCCAGGGTTTGCGCAACAGGGTTTACGTAATCGGCGGGAAAATGATGTCGGGTCTCCAAACCGTACAATGGCGGGCAGACGGGGTATCCAGGCACTGGACTTTGCCCTGGGGGCCGCACGAAATCCAATATAACAATGAATTGGCGCGAATTGGAATAGATGAAGTACCTTATACCGTCGGCACCGAATACTTGCATGATGATGTAGAATACGATTATATGCTGTCGTATATGGAAAAGTACATCAAATGCTCAAACAAAACGCCAACCCCTCCAGAAGGTGCAACCTTAAGTTTTGATGCCAAACAAGATATTGACGTTATTACAGTAGTTGACGATTATGACTCTCAAGATGCCGTAGCCGCCATACAAGGCGGGGATGGTGTGTATGAGCATGTAATAACTGACAACAGCCTAACAACTCTTGACGCCGCAGAGGTAGTTGGACTGGCAGATTTGCGAGAACATGCAAACCCCAAAGTATCCGGATATTTTGACACTAGAATCCCCGGTTGGTTCCCTGGACAGCTAGTAACCATAAACCTGCCGGACAGAGGGGTCGTAGGCACTTTTTTAGTGCAAAGCGTAACAATAGCCCCAATAGCGCCATATCCTTCAATATGGTCATATAGGATCAATTACGGTAGCAGATTGAAGGGTGTAGCTGATTTCCTCAAGGCAATGGCGTCTGCTCAACAAAATGTGCCCGCAGAGGGCACAACCATCATTAAAATCCTCAGAAGTATTGACAAGGTAGAAATTGGCGACAAAGAAACGGTTTACGTGTTTCCCGCGATACCTCCATATAAATGCGGGGATTATAGCGTAGATGCAATATGTGGGTATGTGGAATTGAAATAAGGTGGTGGTTGGGATATTGCGGGACGAAGTGAAGGTATCAGGCGTTTGGCGGTTTACCTGGAAAGAATCTGGACAAGTAGTGAAGATATTAGAAAAACCTAACCTAATTGTGCAATCGGGGCTAGAAGCTCTCGCGGCTATTATAGTTGACGAAATCCCGCAAGGAAATGCCATTTTCCTGGCTTTGGGCACAAGTACTACGGCTCCTGCTAAAACCGACACTACGTTAAAAGCCGAAGGGTTCCGTAAGATTCTAACGGATAAATCGCGATTCTCCAACGAAATCAGGTTCAGGTTTTACTTAATGACGACTGAGGCGAACGGTTTGTGGAAAGAAGCAGGGGTGTTCCTGGCCGGGACAGAAATCGCGAATAGCGGGTGGTTACTTAACAGAATCATACCTTCCGGCAACGGAATCAATAAAGTCAGCAATCAAAGCCTGACTGTGGAAATACGGGTGCCATTACAATAAAAGGGGGTGAGGGAAGAAATGCCACTATACGCTTTCGCGAACGGCGTTACCGTCCTAAATGCTGACAACATGAACCAGTTGCTAGCACTACAGAATTTTCAGCTAATCTATGACGGAAACCCCCGTCAAGATTTTACCGGCGTCGGTGGAGTAGAAAACAGCATAGCCAGCTACAATTATTGTGCAGTGATATTCGGCTCACCAACAATTACTACAATAGGGCGGGTTGCCTTAGAATTAGACAAAGATGGCGTCGGGGCTGATGTTGTGGTTCAATTACGAAAGGATATGGACGTAAACACTGGCGCGATGGGGACCTTGCTAAAACAGGTGGTTATCCCGAGGGAGTTTATACCAATGACAAAAGGTTGGGTGAGTGTGCCGATGGGCCTTTCCAATCTGGCGACTGGCACTGGTTATTATCTTGTTATTCAAAAAGCCGGGGATTCTAACAACAAAATTGATATAATCGGCACCCCGGATGCATTTACCTACTCTTTCCGTCGATCTGGCGCTAGCGTGGCATGGCAAATGATGAGTAATCACCTTCATGCAGTTATTTATGACGGTGGCGAGGAAGGGGATTTAAGACATTGCATTTATGGCGACGTCGGCTTCACAACTCTTGAATATGATGCGTTCGGGCAGGTTTCTAAAGTTTATCGTTACCTCCCGCCAGAAGGTGGATCTTCCGGAGGAATCCGCAACGTTCAGACGTTTACATGGGAAGGTGAGTGCTTGAAAGGGGGTACAGTCGGATAATGTTCGGAGTGCTTGAAGGTTTGTTGGGGTTTTTCCGCCGGCAGGTAGGTATCCGGACAGACTCTGCGAACGCACAAGGGAGTCTTCACGCTAAAGTAAAACACCTAGCAGATGTAAAACTAGGTGACATGTTGGTAGATTGGAAAAATTCAGTGCCGAGAGCATCATTAACCACGGCGAATTCAAGTAACTACGTTACTGTATGTAACATCAACGGTTCTGGATTTCTTACGGGAATAGCGGCGTGGCCTGATGGAACCCGCATTGCCATGGGAATGTTTAAAGTTACCATTGACGGTGTGGTGATTCTTCAAGATTTTGTCCTCGGCAGGAAATATTATGCGATATACGATAGTCCCACTCCAAGAGAAGCAATTGACAATGCGGCCAATTCCTTGCCATTTTTCCATAGATTTAAGTATTCCTTACTCGTTGAAGCTAAAAGTCATAGCGACAGTTCCAATGTTAATTGTGATTGCGTAGCAACGTATATAGTTGTTTAAAAGGGGGTAAAGAGTCATGATACTAAAACAAGTTGGCAACGAAATCCTCAAGATGGAAACAATTAAGGTGGATGGCGCAGAAGCGGTTACTATGGGGACTCATTATTGCTTTACCCGAAAACTAGCTATCGAAAGTTCGCTAGAATCGGCAAAGTTGGACGATAAGGGAAATATCATCTCGCCAACCGCGTTTGTGAATGAAATCTTGCCATTGAGAGTAAGGTTGCTGGATTGGCAGGGCGGGCAGGTAAAAGATGACGTCACTGTTACATTACTCGCGGAAGATAGCGAATCCACCCTGGAATTGGTGGATGGGGGCGGGGACTTTGACTTTCTCTCAGAGGTTCCCGGCGAATTTACCATCATAGCGAGATACCCCTTTTGTGATGATGGAAAACTGGTGGTGACTGTGGATGAGTAAGCCGGTATTGAAGATAGCAACGACCCGGGAGAAAATCCAGCAAGAGCAGGACAAATTTGCCGTTGATACTTTAGATAGTAAGAAAAAGGGCGGTAAGTTGACGCTGGAAGATGTTTATGATTTGAACCGTCTGATATTGAAACAATTACAAGAATTGGGGGTAAAAAGCCGTGGCTAACATTGAGGAAATGTCGCCGAAAACGGGGAGGATGCTTAAAGAGGATAATAGTATTATAAATCTGGCCGATAAAATTGACGCAATAAACGGCGTCCTGGACGCAATCGTTAACGGTACCGCACCGGCTGTTACGCAATTAGCCGAGGGCACAGAATTAGTTGGAGAAGTCGGCATTGATCAAACTACAGACGGCACTACAAATCGCGTAGTTGCCAAAATCTCACAAACAGCCGGGGAGAATCTTGTTCAACTATCGGGCAGTAATATTCGACAAGCTGTAGCCATAACACCCGATGATGACAACGACCTGACAGATGTAGTATACTCCCTCACCTGTGCGGCAGATGGCGTAGCTTACGTTGATTTTGTGGACGGAGGGCAAAACATACCCATTAACCTAATCTCCGGCTACTGGAGTCCAATCGTGGTAAAAAGAGTGAGAGCCACAAATACAACGGCAACGGGGATTGTGGGGCAGGTAGCATGATTGGAGTAGGTATACCTTTTAAAAGGCCGCCATTGGGCATTGTAAAAAATGGGTTAGTGGCGATGTATATGCCTTATAAGCAATACGCAGAAGGAAAAGCGGGACAGACGCTTTACAACGAGAAAAAAGATTACCTGCCAGTTACAAACGTGGTGGCGAATGGGGACTTTAGCCAGGGAACGAGTGGCTGGACACTTGGAGGAGGTGTAACGGTAAGCGATAAAAAACTTGTATTTAATGTTGGAGCCGTACCCTCTATAAAAAGTTTTACACAAGTAGATATTATAGTTGGGCACAAATACTATTTTGCATTCGAATTAATAGAAAATACGGAAGGGGTATTGTTTTTAGGCTCAGATGGCTTTACACCAACCTACGTCCCCATAGTGAATAATACAAATACATTGGGCAGAAATTCTTTAATAGTCGAGGCTGCATATAAACATAATTTATACTTAACCACTCAACAATATATTGGCTTTATAGGCAAATTGACTAATATTGCACTAATTGACCTCACCGCAACATTTGGTGCAGGCAACGAACCCACACTTGAACAATGCGACGTGATATTCCCCGATTGGTTCGATGGCACTCAAAACATGCTGTTACCGTTAACCAATGGCAGATTAGGCAGTTCAAGCGATCCCGACACCAATGACCCCACATTCAAAGGGCAGGGCTTAACATTTGATGGGGATGACTTCGTTGCTATACCCAGAGTAACCTTATCTAAGGGAGTCACCTTCGTAAGCATCTTTACGCCAGACAACATATCCGGCACTAGGGTTCATTTAGGCTCAGATGACGACACCTACGATGGAATTGGGTCTGGCAAAATCAGGGCAAGCGAATCCTACAATAATGTTCAATGCATTGTAGCAAGTAGTATGACTCTTGAGGACGACAAACCTTATTTTATGACAAGCAGAAGGAGTTACGGCTTATTTGATATAACCGTGAACGGGATCAAGGATAGTTACCCGACCCCCGACGATATTGCGTATAATCCAGGAAATTATTCAATACGAAGTTTAGGTTGTTATACACCTGGATCCGCATGTTTCAGCGGCAATTTGTCCTTTGCCGCAATTTACGACCGCATCTTAACCGATGCTGAAATCGAACGCAATTACCGTGTTTTAAAACGTGAAATGGCGAAAGTGGGTGTAAATGCAAACGTACATGACATCTACGGGGCATCTTGGGATAAGGGAGAAAATCCCACCCTAACCAGGACTGACGCCGCTGTCGGTATGGTTGCGGAAGTCGGAGTAGACGATGAGATTGTACGTAATGATTTTGACAATACGCCGTTATTCGGTGGTATCCGAAAAGTTACAGATAGTTATGGCAACGTTTTTTCTCGCATTCCAAAACTGTATATCCGTAAAATCGACACTGAAAATCTAAAAACATGGCAAGTAACTTTGACCAAAAGACCAGGATTCTATTTGCCCTGGTGCTTTTGGGATTTTACTAATCAGTGTGAATTGCCTTATGTTGACGTGGGTTGCTATAAAGCATCACTTAGCGCAGAAAATAAGCTGGAATCCAAACCCGATGCATTCCCGTTAAGGAGAAAAAATATTGTGCAATTTCGTGATTATGCAGAAGCAAACGGCCCAGGCTATCAGCAACTAGACATTCATGTCGTCGATGTTTTGCGTACTTTGTATTTTATCGAGTTCGCCACATTACACTCACAAGCGGTAATGATGGGTTATATCGCAGGGCAGTATTCTGATGCTCATTTAGCTACAGTCACTGAGAATAATACTAACCGTTTCATACTCGCAAATAGGTACGCTAATCAATATCGTGTTAGTCAATATATTTCAATTGGCACGAACCGGGGTGGGGATCAGATTTGTACAGATAGGAAAATTACCAGTATAGATGTTTATGATGATGATAGCAAAGCGGTATCCTTCGACGGTGCTTCGGTAAATATCGCAATAGGAAATTTTTTATATAATTCCGTTTGGAAAAATGGATTCAGTGCAGGAATTACCGCCAGTAGTGGTAGCATAATCGCTAATGATGGTAAATTTCCCTGTTCGTATCGGGGTATTGAGTCACTTTTTGGCGATATGTTTCAGTTTGTCGATGGTGTAAATATAAAAAATCGACAATCGTGGGTTTGTAAAGATGCGCGAAGTTACAAAAGTAACCTATTCGCAAATCCGTATGAACAGCTAGGATATATAAATGGCAGTGCCGACGGATATATAAAAGAAATGGGCTGGGACGCTAATTTTCCTTTTGCCGAATTTCCAGTAGTAATAGCCGGTAGCAGTACGATTTCAAAGTATTACTGTGATTATTATTATCAAAACGTTGGGGAGTTTATTGCTCGCTTTGGGGGGCGCTGGCACAGCGGCTCGGGTGCAGGGCTGTCGTACTGGGTCTTGGACAGTTCGTCCGGGGGTGCGGGCCTGGACGTCGGCGGGCGGCTTCTTAAAATCCCTCTTTAGCGGGGGTCTGGGGGCGGCCAGCCCCCAGAATTGATTCCAAAAGAGATCTTTTAATATTTATGGGGTATGGGGTGCATGTTTGCTCGCTTTGGGGGGAACTGGAACAACGGCTCGAATGCAGGGCTGTCGTACTGGAACTTGAACAATTCGTCCGGGGATACGAACCTGAACATCGGCAGGCAGACTCTTATTGGTAAATATTTAATTTTTGCACCTTATAGCCCACACCGCTTGGTGAAAATTCAGGCCGATAAAGAGCATGGTTTAGTAGGCTACTCGAAACACCATGAGGCCAATAAGAAGGTGATTCTTTGAAAAGAGAGGGCTATATATTTGAAAGAATTTGTGAGATAGATAATATTAAACAAGCTATAATGAGTGCTTCCCTTGGGAAACGCAATCAAAACAGAGTTAAAAAAGTCATTGATCGTATAGATATTGCCGCTAGCAAAATACAAAAAATATTATTGAGTAACAATTATGTGCCATCACCATATATAATTAAAACTATTTATGATGGGGCTAATAAGAAGGAACGTCAAATCTATAAACCAAAATTTTATCCTGACCAGATAATTCATTGGGCATTAATATTACAAATACAACCCATCATAATGCGTGGCATGTATAAATATAATTGTGGAAGCGTTCCTGCTCGTGGCACTAGTTATGGGCAGAAAGCACTAAGGCAATGGTTGGATACCGACCATAAAAATACTAAATATTGCTTGAAAATGGATGTGTCTAAATTCTATCCTTCCGTTGATAACGAGATATTAAAACAAATGTTTCGGAAGAAAATTAAGGATGAAAGTTGTTTGCACTTAATTGATACTATTATTGACAGCAATAAAGGATTACCGATTGGTAATTATACCAGCCAATGGTTTGCAAACTTCTTCTTACAAGACTTAGATCATCTTATAAAAGAAAAATTGAGTGTCAAGTATTATATAAGATACGTTGATGACCTGGTGCTGTTGGGACCGAACAAGAAAAAATTACACAAAGTGCGGAAAGCCATAGCGAGCTATCTCGAAAGTATACGTCTAAAACTAAAAGATAATTGGCAGGTATTTAAGGTCAATAATCGTGATATTGACTTTCTTGGGTTTAGATTTTTTCGTGATAAGACTATCTTAAGAAAGCGGAATGCTTTAAGGATACGCCGAAGAATCAGAAAAATAAGTAAAAAGAAAGGACTAAACTACAAGGATGCTTGTGCAGTAATTTCTTACTGGGGGTGGATTAAACACAGTAATAGCTATAATCTTTACAATAATTACGTTAAACCAGTAGTAAGCCTAAAAAAGGCAAGAAAGGTCGTGAGCAGGCATGTCAAAACCTTATATTTACGCACCAATCCCTGAATTTGACCAATATACGCAATACGTTAGCCAAATGGTGCCGGTGGACATGGGTGATCATTATTTCGTCGGCGTCGAAGTCCATACCGCTTCAGCGGTGTTTAACGAGGACTTGGAAAACTTACTCCTTGAAGAAATGGGGGTTTAAGCGTGACAAGAGATGAATTTTTACAGTTAATGCTGGAGAAAGGCAAGATAGATCAAAAACAAATTGACAAGATAAAGGCAAAGGACGCCGCACTGGAAAGCTATAAGTCAAAAGGCGCGTCGCTGACGAAAAGCGAAATGCAAGCCGTGCTTGATTTGGTTTGTGGTAAAAGCGAGGGCGTGAAGGGTACGTAGGGGAGTTTTGGTAAGGTAATGCAATTTTAAAATAGCGAAAGTGGGTGTGAACATATGATTGCTATATTCCCGGAAAAAATTGAATACATTTTGTGTCCCTGGCTAAAGGACATGCCCGACCCCGGCAAGTTTAAAATTGACGTCACTCTGCCGAGCGGTGTGCTTTTAGGGATACCTAGCCCCGCGCCGGATGGAGCTAAGGTGTACATCCACGATTTTTCGGACAATGACATGGCTTACCTACGGGAATTGGAGGGGGTCGTGTCGGAGAAAATACCGGAGAATTGGGAGTTTGTAGAAGATCGCTACAAGATCATCGAACAGGACAAGGGATAATCTTAAACTATCGAAGTAGCGATGGTTAAATAAACGTATACGAAAAACCCGCCGGGTTAATCCTGGCGGTTTTGCAACGCAGATCAACCAAGAAAGGAACGGGATAAATAATGGCTAACTATTTTAACTTAACACTGGACACTACAGGCCCTGCAAACCCATCTATCTCAATTGCCAGCGGGGCAACATTTACGGGTGATCAGGTCGTCAGTTTGACGATTGGCACATCTGACACTCCAACCACGGGGTATCAGATGAAAATCTGGGGTAGTGTGGATACTGACTACAGCGAAGATGTACAGGCTACAGAAACCGGCTCCAACTGGATAACTTACGCTACCACGAAGCAAATCAAGCTCTCTGCTGGCGATGGGCTTAAAACCGTATATCTCAAAATACGTGATGATGTGTACAACCCATCGGCAGAAGTGTATGACACGATCAACCTTGACACAGATTTGCCGACGGTCTCCATCACAGGCCCGGACGTGTCGAAAATATCAAAACAAACGGGTAAAGACACTTGTTCCTTCTCTTTCCAGGTTAATGAAGTTTTTGACGAGTACAAGGTAAAAGTTGTTGCTTCTGTTGCGGCAACCCATGATACTGGGACTCAAATCCCGACAACCAGCGGTTCCTCGAATATGTCTGGTAGTGCTGGGGATTATCCTGCTAACACTGTCATTAACTGCTCCATCAAGGGGGCAGACCTTGAATTTGTAGCGAGTGGCGACGGTTCGAAGATCATCAAGGTATTTGCGAAGGACAAAGCCGGCCAGTGGAGCGTGTAAAGGAGGGATTGAAATGTTACGGGAAGGTGATCGGGTTTTTGTGATAATTGACGGCCAGCCCACAAAAGCCGTATTAGTTGAAAAACTATTCGGCGACACCTTTGAGCGCTGGTTTGTAAGATTGCTTGATGGCAGTCACATAATTGCACGTGCGGATTTGATAAGTAGGGATTATAGCTAAACTTCGGCAAAAGGAAAGGAGGTGCTACAAATGCCCGAAGTTACCTATAGCCCCGGCGTAAATCAGGGGTCTGTGTCAAACAAAGTCGGTAGTACCAGCTACACCTTACTTCAACAACCCCCCGTGGCGTATATTTACACGGGACATATGACATCCGGCGATAGACTTTATTCCTACTTCGCCCTTTACTCAGGGGTTGCTATTCCTCGCGGGGCAGTCATTAACTCAGCGTATATAAAGATTCAGGCAAATACAGCGACCAATGATATTAACTGTAAACCCACAATCAGGTTCGAAGATTCCGGCAACGCCACAAAACCCACAACTTCCGCACAGTGGAACAACAAAGTCAGGACAGCGGCGAGTGTTGACTGGCAACTGCCCGAATTTGTGGCTAATGATTATTACACCTCACCGAACATTGCATCAATTATTCAATCTATCGTAAACCGAAGTGATTGGGTAGAAGGCAACGCAATGATGATGATGTTGGAACCTTTGACGTATACGGATGACGGGTATAGAAATCCTAAAAATATCTGGGATTTGACGATAAACTACACACCACAAACAGCAACAATAAACTCCGTAACTTTTGATAAAACCAGCCCTCAAATGGTAGGAACGACGATAAAGATAACATGTAGCGCGTCTGGAGGCGTGGCCCCGTTAGAGTATAAATTTACGGATGCTACTACTGTATATGAACAGACTATCCGCGACTATGCAACAACCAACTACTGCAACTGGACGCCCAACGCTAAAAGAACCTGCACAATTAAGGCATATGTAAAATCTGCTGGTAAATTACAAGAAGATGCCACAGCAATAGAATACTTCAAAATAATCGGCCCTCCAACTATTACGATTCTGGACTGGAGCCGAGCTAAAATATCTAGCCAGCCTGGGGCTGACTCCTGCGAAGTGGAGTTTGTGGCGAATGAGGACCTCATTGAGTGGGAAGCGCGGGCGGGAGGCAGCGGAGTAGGGCAAGGCTTACTAGTAGGTAGTGGTGAGGCACTCGACAGACATGACACTGGCTATTTCGACGTTGATCACGATGAGTTAACGCAGGGCGATAAAGTGTACAGAATCAACATATACGGTAAAAACGCTGATGGGTTGTGGAATGGTTATGAATAATCACTTTTTGTTGGATTTAGACACAACCGCGCCGAATGTTGAAATCTACGCGCCTTATTTCACCACCCCAACCGCTACTGTCTATATCTTCATTGAAGCGGATGAGCCTTTGGATAACTGGCAGGAAATCTATACCATAGACAGTGAGGGCACCCGCCGGGACTATATCTTCTCTTTCGACGGCAACGCCCAGTTTACGGGTGCAATCTCAATGATTGACTACCACCCGGAGGGGAATGTGGCAATTTACGCAAGGGTTAGGGATACTGTCCACAACACCAGCCATTTAGTAGAAAAGACGATGCTAGTTACATTGGGCGATAAAATCTATATGACCATTCGGGATTTCCTGCCATTAGATACTTCTGTGAGGGATTTGCTGGCGAGCAATATTTCAGCGCTGGTTAGGAGGGTATAGCGTGGATTGTCAATCAACTTATCAATCTGGCAACACAATTCGATTTGAAGCGGATTTCCAAAATCTATCGGGTGAGTTCTATGATCCTTCGCGAATCACCTTCTTTCTGTACGATTATCGCTATAATATCCTTTCCTCTCAAGTTCTGTCTGGAGGTAACAGAATAGGGCAAGGAAAGTATTATTACGAGATGTCTTTGGACATCGGCGATTATATCTATGAATGGAATGCGGAGAAGGATGGAAAGATCAGCTTAGTGAGAAAACCCCTAACAACCAGATTTGTTTAAAATATAT
>Ga0265295_1007212_pt1 | contig 12951 bp, 10 predicted proteins | sample Munlansysbiofilm_FD_192503 | JGI IMG/M metagenome (GOLD analysis project Ga0265295, IMG submission 192503) | Leachate microbial communities from a municipal landfill in Southern Ontario, Canada - Methane capture system biofilm | ecosystem: Engineered > Solid waste > Landfill > Unclassified ... | reverse complement strand
TTTTCCGACTCGTCGGGAACCCGGTTTGAATGCCCGGCACCCATCCTGTCCACCGACGACATCCAGGCCATTGCAGGGCGCATCGGCACCATCGACGGCATCGAAGCGTCCACGGTCCCGGCGGGAAAGAACCTCGCCATCAGGGTGACGAGCCAGCGCGGACTCGACCTCATCGCCGAACCCGACCGGGACGGCGGGAAACTCGCGGCGACGCTCGATCTGCGCCCCGATCCGAGCGCCGCTTCGGAAGATGTCGCCGTTTCCATCAGCGCGCCGCACAAAGGCAGCGTTTTCACCAGCCGCGGCGTCGAACGCGGCGTGCCGCTGGGTTTGAAAGGCGTCTTGAGCTTCGCTGATGATTCCGGCGCATCCGGCGCCTTAGCGCTCGATCCCGCCTGGGACGTCCTGACCCTGGCGCGACGGATCGGCGAAGCCGGGATCATCGATTCGCTGAACGCCGCCTTGTCTGAAAATAACGGGCGCGTGGCGCTCAAGCTCGTCCTGCCCGCCCCCGCTTCAGCCACGCTCGACGGGACCGATGACGGTTTCTGCTCTCAGCCGGTCCTGAACGGCGATTTCGCCGCCCGGGCCGGAACCCTGGTCATCGCCGGTGCGGACGGTCGCGAGATCGGGCGGGCCGACATTGGGGAAGGGATGGATATGAACGCCGTCGCCGAGGCGGTCAACACCCCCTCCCGCCCGCTCGCCGACGCAGGCATCACCGCCCATGTCCGAAAAGCCGGCGCGCTGTCCTGGCTGGAAATCGCCGCCAGAACCGGCGGAGCGCTTCTGTTCCAGGGCAGCGCCGTCGGAACCGAGCCGGGGCAGCTCGATTTCGCCCTCAATCCCAGAGACTCGCTGCGGCTTATTCCCGCCCCGTCGCGGATCGTGCCCGGATTGGCCAATTATCTGGGCTTGAACGATCTGTTCATCGCCGAACCTTCGGACGCTTTCGACGCCAAGGCCCCGACCGGCGTTTTCGCCTCGACCGCGATTCCGGGCACCGCCATGGCGCTGGCGCTCAACCCCGCCGATGGCGGTTCGCCGTTCGACGACGCCGGCACCGTCGCCGCCGCCGCCGAAATGCTTGCCGCCCCCCTCAACATCGCCGCCGCCGGGGGGCTGCCGCGCATGGCGCAAAGGCTGGACGACTACGCGGCGGCGATCATCGCCGCCATCGCCGCCGAAGCCGCCGCCAGCCAGGGGCAAGTCATTTTTCGCCAAAGCCTGCTGGACGGCCTGTCCGCACAAAAGAACGGGCTACCCCTGATCGATATCGACGACGAAATCCGCACCCTGGGCCAATATCGCCAGGCGCATCAGGATTCCGCGCGCGTCATCGCTTCGATGACGCGGCTGATCGAAGGACTGGCGGCGTAAGCTCGGCAAATTATGCCCCCTCACCCTGGGCAAGAACCGCCGATCTGGGCACAAAAGGGCCGCTAACATCATGCGAAACAAGGCCCTATTCATTGGCACTGTTCTTGCTTCTTATTTTGAAATCTTTTCGGCCGGCAGGGATTGAACAGGACCATGGACGTCAGCGCCGTTTCTTCCCCAACCTCGCCCACGCCTGCTTCCGCCACCAGTTCGGAAACGGGAGAAACCGGCTTTGCCGCTCTGCTGCAAGGCGCGTTTCCCCGTCTGTCCATGACCGGCCAAGCCAACGCCGCGCTGGAAAAGGCCATGGCCCGATCGACCCTGGCGTCGTCCCAATCCCGGACAACCGGCCCCAGCAACCATCCCGCCCAGTCCCAGGCGGCGTCTTCCTGGGCGTCCGCCCCCGCGTCGCGCAGCGTCCAGACCTCTACCATTTCCGCCTCATCCGACCGCGCCTCGACCTCGGCCCCGTCCCGCAGCATGACGACGACGTCCAGCGCGGATAGGACCGCATCCACAAGCAACGGCGGCGGGACCGCATCGTCGGCCAGCAGCGCCCTTTCCGGGCCAACCGCGCCGGCTCAGGACAAACCAGCCGGCGGAGGTTCGCACGATGACGACGCCGCTTTGCTTCCGGGCAGCGGAGAGGAAACACCGCCCAGCGATGCGCCGTTGAACGACGCCGCCGCGCTGGCCCTTGCCACACCGCCTGCGGCGGCAACGGTTCCAACCGCTCCCCAGATCCAAGGGTCGGCAGCGACGGGCGCAAAGCCTGTTCAGGAACACGCGCCGGCTGTCCCCTCCCAGCCCGAAACCGCCCATCCCGAGGCGGATGAGGACATGGCGGCACAGCTTCAGAAAGCGCAAGAATCCGCTCCCAAAACGGCGGCCCCGGAAAATACGCCGGCCGCGGGAGCAGCCCAGGCCGCCGGTTCCGGTACGATCGCGATCCGGGCCGAAAACACGTCGCGCGCCGCCGCCGACACGCTCCCCGCCCAATCAACCGCCGATCTGGCCCCCGCCGCCGCCGTCTCCGGCGGCGACCAAGCCGCCACGGGCGGCGATGCCGATAACGCTGCCGGCAGAGGCGGCCAGGACCAATCTCAGACCAATCAGGCCCAGACACAGGCGCAGCAGCAGCCGGATTTGAGCCGGGTCGCGCTGGCCGCCGCGCAGCCGGTTCAAACGATTGCCGAACCGCCGTCTTCAAGCGCCGCCGCCGCGCAGCAGGCCCAGACGGTTCAAGCCCTGTCCCCGGCGCAAGGAACGACCATGGCCGGCCTTGCCGCCGCCAACGGACGGCTGGGCGCGACCGCAGCCACCACCACGTTCGCCACCGCCGCGCGGATGAACCCTGTGGACCAGATCCGCGTTCAGATCGGCAAAAGCCTGGCCGGCGGCATGGACAGCATCCATGTGCGTCTGCATCCCGAAAGCATGGGACAGGTGGACATCAAGCTGGAAATGAAAGGCGGGCAAGTGACGGCTGCCGTCACCGCCGACAAACCCGAAACGCTCCAGCTTTTGAAGAACGACGCCGCCAGTTTGCAGCAGGCGCTGAAGGACGCCGGACTCGACGCCGATTCCAGCTCGCTTTCCTTCCATTTGCGCGGTGAGCAGCAGGATGCCCGAACGGCCCGGGGCGATAGCGGCGAAGCCGCCTTGCCCGACGACGAACCCAGCGAACCGATCGAGGCGGCGATCGAAGCCCTGACCAGCGGAATCGCGGACGGACTTGATATCCGCGTTTGAAAACAGGTGCAAAACCCGCTGATTCCGCAGGGGCGGCAAAATTTGCCGACTGTTAACGTCAGATTCACTTTCCCGGTATAGGGTCACCTTCTCAAGGTTCAGATTGTGCGGCCGGCAGCCGCGCGCGAGGGTGGTCCGTTGAACTCTTTTCTGCAGTCCCTCAAGAATCTCGGCACCACGCGTCTGATGGCGATCGTCGGGGGCGGCGTGGTCGTGCTCGCCTTCATGATCTATCTGGTGGCGCGCATGTCTTCGCCGCAGATGGAATTGCTTTATGGCGGGCTCGATCTGGCCGACGCCAACGGCATCGTCAGCCGGCTGGAAGCCCAGAAGATCCCCTTTGAACTGCGCCGCGACGGCACCGAGGTATGGGTTCCGGCCAACCGCAAGCTGGAACTGCGCGTCAAGATGGCGGAACAGCAGCTTCCCAGCGGCGGCTCGATGTCCACCGGCTATGAGCTGTTCGACAAGGGCGACGTGCTGGGATCGACCTCTTTCGTCCAGAACGTCAATCTGTTACGCGCGCTCGAAGGCGAGCTGGCCCGCACGATCCGCTCGATCGACAAGGTCAAGATGGTCCGCGTGCATCTGGTGATGCCCAAGCGCGAAGCCTTCAGCCGCGACGAGCAGGAACCCTCGGCCTCGGTCGTGATCAAGACCGAAGGTAATTATCGGCTGAGTCCCCAGCAGGTCCAGGCCGTGCAGCATCTGGTTGCCGCCGCCGTGCCCAAGCTGAAGCCGTCCCGGATTTCGATCGTCGACGACCGCGGCACATTGCTGGCGCGGGGCACCGACGACCCCCAGACGGTGATGGCCCAGACTGCCCAGGATCTGAAGCTCAATACCGAGCAACGGCTGCAACGCACCATCGAACAGCTTCTGGAACGTTCCGTCGGCGTCGGCCGGGTCCGGGCCGAAGTCTCGGTGGAAATGGACATGGACCGCGTCGCCACCACCAACGAGACCTATGACCCGGACGGCCAGGTCGTCCGTTCCCAGGTGACGGTTGAGGAGGCGGAAGAAACCAACGACGCCGAAAGCAGCTCGATCAGCGTCAGCCGCAACCTGCCCGACGCCGGCGCCAATTCGCCGGGCGCGCGCAGCCAAAGCCGGCAGAACCGCACCCAGGAAACCGTCAATTACGAAATCTCCAAGGTCGTGCGCAACCAGATCAAGGAGATGGGCTCGGTCAAGCGCATCACCGCCGCCGTCCTGGTGGACGGGCGCTACGGTCCGCCCGCCGAAGGCACGAAGAAGCTGACCTATATTCCGCGCGATTCGGCGGAGATGGAGCAGTTGAACGCCCTGGTGCGCACCGCCATCGGCTACGAGCCCAATCGCGGCGATCAGGTCGAAGTCACCAACATGCCCTTCGTCGGCAATGACGAGCCCGAACCCGACATGGCGGGCGAACAATTGTTCGGCATGGACCGCGACTTCATCGAGCGCGTCGCCTCCAGCCTGGGCCTGTCGATCGTCGCTATTCTGTTTCTGCTGCTGGTGCTGCGCCCGCTGGTCGGCCGCGCCATCGATTCGATGTCGGCCTCCCCCGCCGCCGTCGATGGCCGCCGGCTTCTGTCCGACCATGGCGGCATGGCTCCGGCCCTGCTGGGGCCGGGCGGCGCACCGCCGGTGCCGGCCCCGGACATGCTGAGCGAGGAGATGGACACCGTCGACGAATTGATCGACATCGACAAGGTCGAGGGCCGCGTCAAAGCATCCTCGATCCGCAAAATCAGCGAAATCGTCGAAAAACATCCCGAGGAGGCGTTGTCGATCATCCGATCCTGGATGTATTCCGATGCCTAAGCAACGCCGCGCCGGACGGCGAGACGCACAACAGGGAAGCCGCCCCTTATGAAAGAAGACTATCGCACCCTGAGTGGGCAGCAGAAAGCAGCGATCCTGATGCTGGCGCTGGGCGAGGAGCAATCCTCGCGCTTGTTCGCCATGATGGACGACGAAGAGATCAAGGAACTCTCCCAGACGATGGCCAGCCTGGGCACGATCAATTCCGGCCTGGTGGAGCGTCTGTTCGTCGAATTCGCCGACCAGATTTCCGCGACCGGCTCGCTGGTCGGATCGTTCGAGAGCACCGAGCGGCTGCTGCTGAAGACGCTGCCCAAGGATCGCGTCGAACTGATCATGGAGGAAATCCGCGGCCCCGCCGGGCGCACCATGTGGGACAAGCTCGGCAACGTCAACGAAACCGTCCTCGCCAACTATCTCAAGAACGAATACCCGCAGACCGTGGCCGTGGTGCTGGCCAAGATCAAGGCCGATCACGCGGCGCGGGTGCTGTCGCTGCTGCCCGAGAATTTCGCCATGGAAGTCATCATGCGCATGCTGCGCATGGAGGCGGTGCAGAAAGAGGTTCTGGACGGCGTGGAAAAGACCCTGCGGACCGAATTCATGTCGAACCTGGCGCGCACCGCGCGGCGCGACGCGCACGAGATGATGGCCGACATCTTCAACAACCTGGACCGCAACGCCGAAAACCGTTTCATGAGCGCGTTGGAGGAACGCAACCGCGAATCCGCCGAACGCATCAAGCAGCTCATGTTCACCTTCGAGGATCTGGTGCGCATCGACATGGCGGGTATCCAGACCCTGCTGCGCAATATCGAGAAGGACAAGCTGGCGATGGCCCTGAAGGGGGCGTCGGAGACGGTCAAGGAACTGTTCTTCAAAAACATGTCCGAACGCGCCGGCAAGATGATGCGCGAAGATATGGAGGCCCTGGGCCCGGTGCGCCTGCGCGAAGTCGATCAGGCCCAGAATCTGATTGTGGTCACGGCCAAGGAACTGGCCGCCAGCGGCCAGATTTCCATTTCCGAAGGCCGCGAAGACGACGAGCTGGTGTATTAAGCGATGGGCAAGCTCGACAAATACATGTTCGATCTCGACTTCGACGCACCGCCGCCGAGGCCTGAGGCCGTCATGACGACTCCGGACGCCGGACTGGAGGCGGAGAGCTTCGATCTGGACGGTTCGGAGGAGCTGGATTTGCCGCCTTCGCCGCCGGTTTTCTCTGAAGAAGACGTGTCGATCGCCCGCGAGCAGGCGTTCGAGGCCGGACGTCAAACCGGCCTGCGGGAAGCCGAAGAAGCGTCGGCGCGGCTGGAAGCCCTGTCGCTGGCCAACCTCGCCGAACATATCCGCGCCCTGGACAAGGCCCAGAAACAGGCCAGCCAGGAACGGCTCGGCAGCGCCGTGGATCTCGCCTTGGCGATCACGCGGAAAATCCTGCCGGAAACGGCGCAACAAAACGGCGCGGAGGAAATCGTCGGCGTCGTCCGCGACTGTCTGGCCCGCATCGACGAGCCGGTGCGCGTCACCGTTCGCGTCCATCCCGATTATCAGAACGGCGTTCGGGACAGGATGCAGACGCTGGCGGAAGAGAACGGCTTTGAAGGCAAGCTGATCGTCGCCGCCGATTCCCGCATCGCGCCCGGCGACTGCCGTGTCGAATGGGGCGATGGCGGGGCGGAGCGCGATCAGGAACGTGTCTGGAACGATATCGACGCCTTGATCGCCCAGGCTCGGGACAGGAATGGCGTTTCCGGCTCCGAGGCCGACGACAAGACCCCGCTTTGAGCATTCTGGGAGGCATGAATGCCGGATTTGGAATTGAATGAACTGAAATTCGACGGTCCCGAGGAAGATTTCCCCGACGGTCCGCGTTCGGCGCGCGACCTTGAAGCCGTCTACGACATCCCGGTCAAGGTTTCCGCTGTCCTGGGAAAGGCCACCATGCAGGTCAATCAGCTTTTAAAGCTGGGACGGGGCGCTGTGGTCGAGCTGGACCGCAAAGTGGGCGAAGCCATCGACATCTATGTCAATAACCGGCTGGTCGCCCGCGGCGAGGTCGTGGTGGTCGAGGACCGTTTGGGCGTGACAATGACGGAAATCATCAAGACCGACCGCACCTGATCTTCAACATAAAAATTAAGAAGCGAACCGCATGCCGGCCGCGGCAAAAAAACAAAAGGCCGGTTTAGAGGGATAACATGCAGCTTCTGATTATCGGCACATTGGACGGACAGGTGGGCGCGGCGAGCAAGATCGCCATGGCGCGCGGCGCCCGGGTAACGCATGTCGACAGCCTGGACGCCGCCATGGATTCCTTGCGGTCGGGCGATGGCGCCGATCTCGTCATGATCGATGTCCATTTCGACATCCGCGCCCTGGTCGATGCCCTGGCCAGCGAACGATTTTCGGTTCCCGTCGTCGCCTGCGGGGTTGCAGCGGACGCCGGCGCCGCCGTGCGCGCCATCAAGGCGGGAGCAAAAGAATATATCCCGCTCCCGCCCGATGCCGAGTTGATCGCCGCGGTGCTGGCCGCCGTCACCGAGGAAAGCCACGCCATCATTTTCCGCGATCCGGCGATGGGCAAGGTTCTGCGCATGGCCGAACAGGTGGCGCCGTCGGAAGCCTCGATCCTGGTGACGGGCGAATCGGGAACCGGCAAGGAGCTGGTGGCCCGTCTGATCCACCGCAAAAGCCGGCGCGGCGGCAAGCGTTTCGTTGCCGTGAACTGCGCCGCCATCCCTGAGAATTTGCTTGAATCGGAATTGTTCGGCCATGAGAAGGGCGCTTTCACCGGCGCGGTGGCCCGCCGCCTGGGCCGGTTCGAGGAGGCCAGCGGCGGCACGCTGCTTTTAGACGAAGTCACCGAGATGGATATCCGTCTCCAGGCCAAGCTCCTGCGCGCCTTGCAGGAAAAGGAAATCGACCGCGTCGGCGGTTCGCAGCCGGTCAAGGTGGATGTGCGCATCATCGCCACCACCAACCGCAACATCGAGGAGGCCGTCAAGGCGGGGACCTTCCGCGAGGATCTGCTTTACCGGCTCAATGTCGTCACCCTCAACCTACCCCCCTTGCGCGAACGCCCGCTCGACATCACCATCCTGGCCGAACATTTCGTCAGGCGCTTCTCCGAGATGAACGCTCTGCCTCAGCGCCCCTTGTCGGACGCCGCGCGGCGCATGCTGCTGACCCATTCCTGGCGCGGCAATGTGCGTGAGCTTGAAAACACCATTCATCGCGCCGTGCTGCTGACGACCGGCGACACCATCGAACCGGATTCCATCCTGCTGTCCGGCGCGCCCATGAGCGCGGCCCAGACCCAAGCGGCTGCAGGAGCGGCGGACGCAAGCGGGGATTCGGCCAGCCCCCTGGTCGGGCGCACGGTCGCCGACGTCGAACGCGACCTGATCATCGACACGCTGAGCCATTGCCTGGGCAACCGCACCCATGCGGCCAACATTCTGGGCATCTCCATCCGGACCTTGCGCAACAAATTAAAGCTTTACGCGGATGAAGGAATCCCCGTCCCGCCGCCGGGCGAGGCGGAACGGAGCGGTTTCTGACATCCGTTTGAGCGGGAGATAGGAACGAGTGGCCGAGAACGCCGAGCTATCCACCACAACAGGCGCGACGGAGACGACGAAGGCAGCGGGCGCAGGGCTGAACCTGGACCGGATTCTGCACGCCCTTCGCCGGGGCGATCTCGCCTTCGCCCTGGCCGTGGTCATGCTCCTGGTGGTGCTGATCCTGCCCATGCCGACATGGCTGCTGGATATCTCGCTCGCCTGCTCGCTGACCTTCTCGGTCATGATCCTGATGACGGCGATCTTTATCGAAAAACCGGTTCAGTTCAGTTCCTTCCCGGTCGTTCTGCTGATCGCCACCCTGATGCGCCTGGCGCTCAACCTCGCTTCGACGCGCCTGATCCTGGCGCATGGGCACGAAGGAACGGCCGGGGCCGGCCGGGTCATCCAGGCTTTCGCCGGCTTCGTCATGAGCGGCAGCTTTGTCATCGGCATCATCGTCTTCATCATCCTGGTGATCGTGAATTTCATCGTCATCACCAAGGGATCGACCCGTATCGCCGAAGTGGCCGCCCGTTTCACCCTGGACGCCATGCCCGGCAAGCAGATGGCCATCGACGCCGATCTGTCCTCGGGCCTGATCGACGAACCGACCGCACGCCAGCGCCGTAGCGAGCTGGAGGCCGAAAGCTCGTTCTACGGCGCGATGGACGGCGCGTCCAAATTCGTGCGCGGCGACGCCATCGCCGGCATCCTGATCGTCATCATCAACATCATCGGCGGCATGATCATCGGCATGGCCCAGCAGGGTCTGTCCTTTTCGACCGCTGCCGACTACTACACCAAGCTGACCGTCGGCGACGGCCTGGTGACCCAGATCCCGGCGCTGATCGTCAGCCTTGCCGCCGGCATGCTGGTGACCAAGGCGGGCCTGCGCGAAGCGACCGACCGGGCGCTGTTCGGCCAGATCACCGGCTATCCCAAAGTGCTGGGGATGAGCTCCGCGCTGCTGGTCGCCATCGCGCTGCTACCGTCCATGCCGATGATGCCCTTCCTGTCCCTGGCCCTGATCACCGGGGGCGGCGCTTATTGGCTGGAACGCGAAGCGAAGCAGCGCGAGACGGACAAGGCGACAGCGGCCCAGGCCCCGACGGACGCACCGCCGGCCGAAGAACCGATCACCACTGCGCTCAAGATCGACAGCATCCGCCTGGAACTGGGTTACGGGCTGTTGTCCCTGATCAACAACCCCCGTGGGCCGCGCCTGACCGACCAGATCAAGGCCCTGCGCCGCGCCATCGCCAGCGAACTGGGCTTCGTCATGCCCAGCGTCCGCATCCAGGACAATATGCAATTGCCGGCCAACACCTACGCCATCTTCATCAAGGAAGTGGAAAGCGGACGCGGCGATTTGCGACCCAACATGCTTCTGGTCATGGACCCCAGGGGCGAAGACATCACCCTGGCCGGCGAAAAGACCAAGGAACCCACCTTCGGGCTGCCGGCGGTGTGGATCGATCACGCCAACCGCGAAGAGGCTTTGTTCCGGGGCTATACGGTCGTCGATCCCGCCACCATCATCACCACCCATCTGACCGAGGCGGTCCGCGACGACATGCCCGAACTGCTCTCTTATAACGAGACGCAGAAGCTGCTGGACGAGATGGACAAGGAAAGCCAAAAACTGATCGCCGACATCATCCCGGTTCAGTTCTCCTTGAGCGCCATCCAACGCGTGTTGCAGAACCTGCTTTCCGAGCGCGTATCGATCCGCGATCTTGCCTCGATCCTGGAAGGCGTCGCCGAAGCGGGCGGCCATACCCGCAACATCATGCTGGTCACCGAGCATGTCCGCTCGCGCCTCGCGCGTCAGATCTCGGAAGCCAACAGCAGCGACGCCGGCTACATTCCCCTGGTCACGATGTCGCCGGAATGGGAACAGGCCTTCATCGATTCGCTCCAGGGCAATGGCGAGGAACGCCAGCTCGTCATGCCGCCATCCCAGCTTCAGGAATTCATCACCAAGGTCCGCCAGACCTTCGAACGTTTCGCCATGCAGGGCGTGTCGCCGGTTCTGCTGACCAGTCCGGCCATCCGCCCCTATGTCCGTTCCATCGTCGAACGGTTCCGTCCATCGACCGTGGTCATGTCGCAAGCGGAAATTCACCCCAAGGCCAAGATCAAGACGATGGGGCAGATTTAATCCATGCGGCTCAAATCCTACATCGCGCCCAGCATGTCCGAGGCCATGCAACTCGTCCGCCAGGAATTGGGCGAAACCGCGATCATCGTTTCGACCCAGCGCGCGCCGGGCGGCAGCGGCATCCGCATCACCGCGGCGCAAGAAGGCCCTGATGCCGACGCCGATGTCGGCGACATGCTGGCCAAAATCGGACGCAGTTCCGCCGCCGAAACCGTGCGCTCCGCGCTGACCGGCCATGGCGTGCCCACCCGCCTGGCGGAAAGACTGGTCAACGCCATCCACGTCCATGGCATCGAGGACCCCGTCGCCGCCTGCGCCGAGGCCTTGACCGCCGGATTCACCTTCGCGCCCTTGCCCGAATACGAAGCGCCCCGCCCCTTCATGCTGGTCGGCCCCCCCGGTTCGGGCAAATCGGTCGCTGCGGCCAAACTGGCGACCCGCGCGGTGCTGGGTGGACGGTCCGTCGGCGTCGTCACCTGCGACACGATCAAGGCCGGCGCCATCAGCCAGCTTGCCGCCATCACCAACATTCTCGGCATCGATTTACTGTCCGCGCGTGGACCCGAACCCCTGGCCCTGGCCGCCGGACAGGCCCGCGAGGGCAATGATATCGTGTTCATCGATAGTCCCGGACTGAACCCGTTCAGCTCGTCCGATATGGATTATCTGTCGGCCCTGATCCGCGCCGCCGACGTCGAACCGATCCTGGTCCTGGCCGCGGGCGGAGACGCCGTCGAAACGGCCGAGATGGCCGAGGCATTCGCCGCCATCGGCGCTACCCGGATGGTCGCGACGAGACTTGACATCACCCGTAGGTTGGGGTGCATCCTGGCCGGAGCGGACGCAGGACCCCTGATGCTCGCGGGCATGAGCGCGACCCCTCATGTCGTCAACGGCATTACACCGATCAGCGCGGATATCATGGCCCGGATGATTCTGCCACAACCCAACAAGCCGTCGCCATCCGGCGACCCGATCGCAGAGGCCCGCTTATGACCGGAATTACGCCCTCTCCGGCACCTTTTCAATTCCAGCGGTCGAAAGGCCGTAACGTCATCGCCGTGGCTTCAGGCAAAGGTGGCGTCGGCAAGACATGGTTCGCCATCACGCTGGGACATGCCTTGACCCGACGCAATCAGCGGACCTTGCTGTTCGACGGCGATCTGGGGCTGGCCAATGTCGATATCCAGTTGGGGCTGATGCCGGCCAACGATCTCGTCGGCGTCCTGACCGGCCGATTCACTTTGAATCAGGTCAGTGTCAGCCATGCCGAGGCCGGATTCGACGTCATCGCCGGCCGTTCGGGCTCGGGTTCTCTGTCCAATATTCCGTTGTCGCGTTTGCAGATCTTAAGCGACGATCTCAATCTTTTGGCCTGCAATTATGACCGCGTGATCCTGGATCTGGGCGCAGGCGTCGATCGCACCGTCCGGGCCCTGGCCAACAATGCCGGTCTGATCCTGGTCGTGACCACCGATGAGCCAACCTCGCTGACCGACGCTTATGCGTTCATCAAGGTCACACAGATGGAACGCCCCGGCACCGATATCCGCATCGTCGTCAACATGGCCAATTCGACGCGCGAGGGCGAGCGCATCTACAACACGCTCCTGAAGGCTTGCGAAGGTTTCCTGAAGATGTCGCCGCCCCTGGCCGGCGTCATCCGCCGCGACATCAAGGTGCGCGAAGCGATCCGCAACCAGACGCCGATCCTGACGCGCTCGCCGAACAGCGAGGCGGCCTCGGACGTCGAGGCCATCGCCGAAAAGCTGTTGCAAGGGTAATGCCGTCGGTTCCGCCGCCCCTCTGGCCGACGACGACGCTCATACCGGCGGGTGGCGCAACGATGACGGCGGGCGTGATCGGGAGCCTGCCGCCCGAGATTCTGGCCCGGCTGACGCCCGGAACCACACTGGAAGCGCGCATACTGTCCACCGGACGCGGACCGGTCACGGTCCTGCTGCCGGGATCCGAACAGCCGGTCAGCCTACGTCTGCCCATGTCTGTGCCTGCGGGCGGCACCTTGCTGCTTCAGGCGATGGCACAGGGCGGAGAAGGTGCTGTACTGAAGCTCCTGGCGGTCAATCCTCCCCCTTCCGCCCCGAATAACCCGCCGGCCGGAACTGCGGGCGCTAATCCCCCCGTCCCCGGTCCATCCCTTCCCGTTCCACCACCTGCCGGCGCGACGACACCCGTTCCCGGACAACCGGCCCCTTCCGCCGGCGCGCCAGCCGGTGCGGCTGGACCGGCGAACGCGGCTCCGGCCCCCCTTGGCATTATCGC
>Ga0265295_1007211_pt1 | contig 12952 bp, 10 predicted proteins | sample Munlansysbiofilm_FD_192503 | JGI IMG/M metagenome (GOLD analysis project Ga0265295, IMG submission 192503) | Leachate microbial communities from a municipal landfill in Southern Ontario, Canada - Methane capture system biofilm | ecosystem: Engineered > Solid waste > Landfill > Unclassified ... | reverse complement strand
AGTATAGCATCAGAGAAATCAAGGACTACCTCGATTTCGCCTGCCGCTTCTCAAAACAAAATGGCAACCTGGTGAATTTCGCTGAGACCCATGACAACGAACGGCTGGCCAAACGCTCCAAAACCTGGGCCAGCCTGCGCTGCAGCATGAATGCGCTGCTGGCGCCGGCAGGCGCATTTGCCATCACTAACGGCGTGGAATGGCTCTGCACCGAGAAAATCGATGTGCACGAGGCCAGAACCCTCAACTGGGGGGCTAAGGATAACCTGGTGCGGGAAATCAAACAACTCAACCACATCCTCAAAACCCAGCCCGCCTTCCAGGCCGACGCCGAACTGAGGCGACCGCTGAGCGCCGAAGGCGAGGCCATCGCGCTGCTGCGCATCCCCAAAGACACCAAGCAAAGCCTGCTGGTGATTATCAATCCCGATGAGCAGCGCGCCTGCAGCCTGCAATGGAACAGCCTGGAGTTCAAGCTGCCAGGCGCCAAGGCCTGGGACCTACTCGAAGAACGCTGGCTGGAACCGGGGCGTAGCGGAGCCAAATACAGCCTCGAACTGCCCCCGGCAACTGCCTACTGCCTGGCCCAAAGCAAACCCGAAAAAGAACCGCCGGCCGGCCCCAGTGCAAATCAATACCAGATCATGAGGGACATAGTACTGGACACCTTCACATTCCTGCATGGCTGCAATGACTGCCAGAGCCTGGACATGCCCGCCATGCTGCGCAAGCTATACCAGAACCCGGTGGAATTCCTCCGCGAAATGTATGGCCCCAAGGTCTACCTGCCAGTCATCTTCTGGCAGGCGCAGCGCGATGAAAACCGCGTGCTGCCGCTGCCGCCGGAACACCACCTCCTGGTAAGCAATGAAAAACCCTTCGTGGTGAAGGTCTCACTGCAGGGAAACTGCCTGCAAAAACACCGCGCCATACCCCTGGCCGACGGCAGCTACTGCGCCCTCTTCCAACCCATGCCGGTCAACTCGCAAACCCGACTGGCCGATCTGGAGATCAACCTCTTCAGCGAAGGACAGGCCTGCCGGCGGCATGGCAGCCTGGCGCTGCTGGCCAAAAAACCCCTGACGCTACGCCTCAGCCTGCCGGCCAGCCAGCTGCAGCCGGAACACTGCGCGCTGGCCAGCAACGACCTGGGCGGCTACGCCATGCCCCGGGCAGCCTGGGCCGAGCTGCACAGCAAGTATGACGCTCTGCTGGCCGCCAACCTGGACCCCCAGGTGCCCGTCGAGCCTCGGATACTGCTCACGCGCTGCCGCGCCTGGCTGGTGCACCGCGACTACTCCCGCGAGCTTAATATGAGCTGTCAGGATGACTTCAGCGTGCTTGACGCCCAAACCATGCAGTGGAATTTCACGGTGCCCTCCGGAATGGGTGACAATATCGCGCTCAGGGTCTGCCTGCAAATGAGCCGCAAAGACAATGCCCTGCGACTGAGCTTTACCAGAGAGCAAAGCGCCGCTGACAAGCAGGATCAAGAGCTTGACGAGCAGGTGCCGGTCAGCCTTATCCTGAGGCCCGATATTGACGACCGCAGCGCACACTCCATCACCAAGGCCTTTCACGGCGCCGAAACCAGGTTCCCGCAGGCAGTGCGCAACAAGTCTGCGCAGGCCTTCGAGTTCGCGCTGGCTGACGGGCACCTGCTGCACATGAGCTGCAGCGCCGGCTGCTACTCGAGCAGCCCGCAGTGGTCCTATCAGATACCACACCGGATTGAGGCGCAACGCGGCCTCGAACCGGCAGCCGACCTGTTCAGCCCGGGATACTTCAGGGCGGAGCTTACTGGCGGCCAATGCGTACACTTCGATGCGGCAGCGCTGCTCAAAGGCAGCAAGAACAAGCCGGAGCAGTGGCCCAAGGCGCCAGCCCAGGCAAAAACGCGCGAACTGCTCGACATACTGCGCGACTCGATGCAAAGCTATGTCGTGCGCCGCAACCAACATCATAGCGTCATAGCAGGATACCCCTGGTTCCTGGACTGGGGCAGGGATAGCCTCATCGCCTTGCGCGGCATGATCTCCGCCGGAATGCTCGATGAAAGCGCCGACTGCATCAGAGAATACGCCAGCCTGGAAAAAGACGGCACGCTGCCAAACACCCTGGCCGGACACGAAATCGCCAATCGCGACACCAGTGACGCGCCGCTCTGGCTCTTTGTGGCCGTGGCCGACTACCTCGCAAGCGGCGCGCAAAAAGACTTCCTGCAAACAAAATGCAAAGAGCGCAGCCTGCTCGATGTGCTGCTCTCGATCGCGGAAAACTACTTGGCAGGCAGCCCCAACGGCATCAAGACCTGCTCCGAAAGCGCCCTGGTCTTCAGCCCGGCACACTACACCTGGATGGACACCAACTACCCGGCGGCCACCCCGAGACAGGGATACCCGGTGGAAATACAGGCGCTGTGGATACATGCGCTGCAGTTCCTGGCAAAATATGACAAGCAGAAAAAATGGTCCGCTCTGGCTAAAAAGGCGCGACAAAGCCTGCACCAGTACTACCCGGCAGCCGAAATGGTCGGCTTCGCTGACTGCCTGCACGCCGAGCCGGGCCAGCCAGCCAGCAAAGCCATCCCGGACGACCATTGCCGCCCCAATCAGCTGCTGGCAGTGACCCTTCGAGCCTTGGACAACCACCGCCTGGAAAGACAAATACTGCGCGCCACGCAGGCACTGCTGGTGCCCGGCGGCATACGCTCGCTGGCCGACCAGCCCGTGCAGTTCCTGCTGCCGCTGCAATGGCAGGGAGAACTGATCAACGACCCGGGAAAACCATACTGGGGACAATACCAGGGAGACGAGGACAGCCGGCGCAAACCGGCATACCATAACGGCAGCGCCTGGGGCTGGCTGCTGCCCTCATATTGCGAGGCGCTCTACATCAGCTTCGGCAAATCCGCCATGCTCGCCGTCGAAGCCCTGCATAACCTCTCGGCGGACACCCTGCTCAAAGGCTGCCTGGGACATTTGCCAGAAATACTGGACGGCGACGAGCCGCACCATATACGCGGCTGCCCAGCACAGGCCTGGAGCTTGAGCGAACTCTACCGCGTACTCAAACTGCTGGAAAAATATAGAAGCTAAAAACGCCTTAAATCAATTGCCGCTGCTGTCCGTAGAGCATCAAAACCAAAGGAAAGGAGATTAACATGGCTAAATATTGCAGAAATAGGGGACGCCGAAGAGTCACCTTTGTCTATCATGGCAAGCCAGGCGAGAAAGTCTTCCTGGCCGGCGACTTCAACGACTGGAACACCGAGAACAAACCCATGCTCGACAAAAATGGCGACGGCACCTACCGCGGCATCTGCATTTTGCATCCCGGCCAGTACGAATACAAGTTCTTCGTCGACGGCATTTGGTTCCTGGACGCCTGCTGTCCCAACATCAACGCCAACGAATTTGGCTCGCACAACAACTTCATTGAAGTAGAATAAACCTAAACTGTAGACTTTAGTGTGTTTTAGTGTGTCTTAGACCGCGTCCAAAAAGGGGCAAGCTGGCATCTAGCCGATTTTTGTCCCACGTATGTGTACAGCCTTTAGGCTGCTCCCCGCTTCTGCTCCCGCTCCCGCTCCCTGCCATGCGCCGGATTCGGGGCGCCCCTACAGGGCGCCGGATTCGGGGGGCCTTTACCCAGGGTAAGCGAGGCTCCTGCGGAGCCTCGCTTACCCTGGGCTTCATTAGGCTGCCCCCCTCTCCGCCATTTTTAAGGGGAAAAATTACCCAAAAGGTACCGTTTGGTACCGTTTGGGCTTTTTTTTTGCCATTGACGCTTTATTTTAGTCTGTAAGCGGCATGACGACAAAATGAGGTGCAAAATGGCAAAGAGCAAGAAGACCGAGAAAGTTCGTGAGAAGTTTGATTTGGGGACTTTGTACCAGAAAGAGCCTGGCGGTCTCTTCTTTTTCCGATACCAGATCAACAATAGCCGCAAGACTCGGAGCCTCAAAACCAGAGATTATGAAGCCGCGAAAGAACAGGTGCAGCAGTTCCTTCCCACCATCCGGGCAACAAGTGTTGAAGTGTTGGCTGCACATGTCAATGAAGCCAGAAACCTGGAAAAAGCAAGAGATACACTTCTCTTAGCAGAAGCATGGGAGCAGTATTCCAAACAGCCTGACCGCGCAACACCCGCAACAGTCAGTGAGCAGCTCTCCTACGAGACAACCTTCAAGGAATTCGTCAGCTTCCTCGATAATCCCCTGCTCCAAATCCACCAGGTCACTCACGAAGATGCCCTTGCATACGCAGAACACCTGAAAACAAAAGAGCTGGCCGTCGATACCCATAACCGGAAGATCAAAAGACTGCGGAAAATATTTAATGTCCTGAAGCACTATTGCCATAAAACAACCAATCCATTCCTGGCCCCTACTTTGTTCCGGAAAAGCCGTGAGGAGCAGAATCAGGGCATCAGACGCCTGTCATTTACCCGTGAGCAGGAACTGCAATTGCTGCGTGTTCTGGAAGATCCCAAGAAAAAGGTCTTGAACAAGCCAGAGATCAAAATCATTTATTACCTGGGCATGTACACTGGGCAACGCATGAAAGACTGCATCATGCTTCGCTGGAATCGCATCAACCTGCAACGGCGTACGATCGAAGTCAAGCAGTTCAAAACCGGCAAGGAAGTCAGCATCCCCATCGCTCCTCAGCTATACAACGTTCTGCTGGAAGCGCAGGCCACAAAAGAGAAGGACCACGATTTTGTGTGTCCCAATGTGGCGAAACGCTACAGCCGTGAAGACAGTCGCGGCAAGAATGTCGGTAATAATCTGGTCAATATCGACACGCTCCGGGTTATCAAATGGATAGGCTTGGAGCCATCTGTGAATATCGAAGGCCGGAAAAAGGCAGTCACTGTATACGGATTCCACTCGCTGCGACACAGTTTTGCTTCGCACTGTGCTGAAGCCGGAGTGCCAAAAGCGGTCGTGCTCTCCATCCTCGGAACGGACTCTGACATCGTTGACAAATATTATACGCATATCGGAGAAGAAGCCCAGCACAAGGCGATGATCGCGATAGCAGGCGACATCGGAGTGCTTTCCCCCCAGGATAAAATCAACCGGACACTCGCCTATCTTGCTTCCCTCCAAGAAACAGATGAGCTGAGCGAGATCAAACGGCTGCTGACTGAAAACTAAAATCAGGGCATGGCGCATGGTTATCAAAAGCTCGACTTAGGGTCAGATATTTGTCGTTTTTCTCTGACCTTAACGCCGTATGTTGTTTAGTATGTTGTTTAGCATTTTAAGCATTAATTCTATGTGGTTTCACTCGGGTTTGTACAGTATCGATTGCATACTGTTTCATGATGTCGTTCAGACAACGTTCCTGAATTTGCATCGATCAGAGAGGTCACCCGGATCAGCGTGTTTGCGAACGTGGTTCATGATCCGGATAACTCCTTTCCAAAGTTTGAATTTCTAAACTTCCAACATTGAGTGTCTCCATGAATCAGACGTCAGAAACTGGTTGCGTCAGCGAGGCAGTGTTTTAATGATCCGTCAATCCTTCAAAGCCCCCTAATCCATTTTTTGAGGATTTCAGAATTTACATCAAACACTTGAGCAGTGACATTCCAGAAACGGGTATTATAATAAAGTCAAATCTTTTTCGCTTTCTTGCTCCAAAGAAAACTTTGACAAACTTCAGTTTTTTTTGTTGCGGCAATCTTGGAAAATGCATTCAATCGTTGAAAGTTAGTTCACATATGGAGAATCCCCACGATACTTTGGATATGGAATCATACATAAGAAAACTACGGGATCAATAAATTTGAGCACAGACATGAATACAAGTTTACGTTGCTTTAATTCCACAACACCACCGCCACCCCCGACAACTTTAACAAAAGGCGAATTATGGCAGTTTAATATGCCAACTTCCAAGAATTATGGGGCTTATTTTCCCTTGCTATTTTTTCGTCAGTTCAGATTTGATATCACAAGTTTTTTGGCGCATTCGGTATATCAGCATTTTACTGTAACCCATTTTTATCAACCGCCTTTTGGAGGTGATGATCTGGTTCCAATGATTCAACATGTTCGAACTGCTGACTTTGGATACAATCTGAGATTCCAAACACATAATTGGTGCACAGAAGTGTATATGCAACTAAATGGCGAAAAACATCCATCCGATTATCAACTTCCCCATTGGCCTCATCTTTGGACTTATTTTGGGTATCAATATGAGTCGAAAATTAATTGGAACGAACAGAATACTTTGAACCTGTTAAAAGAGAGAATCAGCACCTTGCAGCCAAATCTGATTATTGTCGACTTCCAAGTAGATTTATTGAAATGGCAATGTTTTCAAGAGACACTTCATACTGCACAAAACGAAGGAACAATTATTTGGCTTTGCTGCCATAAACAGCAGTCCGTGCGACCCAAAATTTCCAACAATATCGTCGACATTTCTGCGAACACAAGTATTGAAGGCGATGTCTACTTCAAAGCTCATATACATTCTTTTGCGTACCATGATTCGAAGCCAAAACAAGTGGCTTTTGAATTGATTAAACAGCCAAAGATTCGGCGCAGTAAATATGAAAAAAAAGTTGAAGAAATTAAACAACGGACACTGTCTGGAGAACCGGAAACGAAGATCGCAGGAGATTTGAAAATCAGCATATATACCCTCAGGCAAATCAAGCGGCAGTTTAAAATACGCAAAAACATGCCAGTGAAGGCCAAACGCCGGCAGGGTTTAGACGCAAAGATCATGAGACTTTGCAAAGATATTTACGACTCTTTGTTACCTTCCCGGAATCAAAATAGTGCTGATAGACAAAAAGCCCCCACCAATGATCATGTCACTCCCAAATTTGCTAAGCTTCCGATGGCCCCACCCAGCAAAGAACGCATAAAAGAGATTGCCAGCAAACTTAAAGTGGCCCCGAGTTACGTTAAAAAGAGAATTGATATTTATATTGAGCAGCAAAATCGAGAACAACAGAACTCAAATGCTGAGCCAGTAAAACCGGAACCTGATGAAGTAGCTAGCAAAGGTCAAAGCTTGCCGGAAAAGGAATGACACTGGAATGATCCGTTAACGTAACTGGTTCCAAAAAGTGCCTGTTTATGCGAGTGTTTCGCCTTGCATATCCGTCTCTTTTCTTGCCTTCAATACAGTATCATTCAGCCATTATTTTCACACCTTGAAGCCCATATTACTGTGGCCAGATACTGCAAAAACAGATTGGTGAATTCTTTCCATTTCGCATGTATCTGAAAATTATCAAGACTTGATTTTGAAATGGAATACATGGACTGAATCTGGCAGTATTTATCATGGAAATACGATGCTGCTGATTCCTGTATATTTAAGAATTCTTACTGTTTTTCCCATCTGTTTTTCTGCCATATAGTGTGAAAAAATGCATACGTAAAAGGGTGATTATCCAAGACAATTTTCATGCGTTCATGATTATTTATTTTCTCTTTTTTTCAATTGAGAAATGAAAAGTTCTCTGATCTTTTTTTCTGGTTTTGTATTCACTTTTGCCAGATAACTTGCCCGCTCAAAGGCTGCATCGAAGCTATCCTTATCATGCCTTGAGATGACATGCGTATTGGGCTGACTATTGCCTTCGTAGTCTTTGTCGCAGAACTCCACTAATCCGGAATGTGTGTTCTTGCCAGTCAGCGAACTTACCTTATTGGAAACAATATTTTCCATTTTCTTGAGATGGTTATATGGGCTCTTCGTCTTTGAATGATCAAGAGTCAGGGCCACATGAAAATGGGGTTTGTCATGTGTTTGCTCTCTGACCGCAACGTAATAGGGAGAGAGGCCTTGCCTGCGTAGGTATTTCATAAAGTCTGCTTGTGAAGTACTGAAAATGCTGTTGCTGTCCGTCGCACAATTAGCAGGAAGACGAACATCATACCTGACCATCATTACTCTGCTCTTCTCTGCAATGGCATGATCCAAGACTCGTTCTATGCTATCAAGGATTTTAGTGTCACAGCCCAAATTCCTGTTTTTATTTGTCAAGATTGGATGTTCATTGTACTCGGGTTCCATAGTGATCTTTCGACGTTTCTTCATAATAAATACTCCTTTTGTTTATGGGGTTCAAGTAATTGTTATTTTTTATTTTTTTCTGTAACTATTATATGTAGAAGATTGTGCTGAAAAACATGATTTTTTTTTGATATCCTGGTAGTTGGCTATATGCTGACTATCCAGGAGAATCTGCTTATCTTGTGGGAAATATATATGATACAAGGACAATGGTAATGGTGATATAAAGGGGAGATAGGAGATGAAAGGGGAGATGGAGATATTACCATTTACCAGAATTTGAATCGATACAATCTGCAACAATAACGGAATAGTATCATTCAATAATTCCACCATTCTGTCAATTGTCTTTTGTCCGAAATAATGACCTGCAATATCTGGCAAATTTCATGTTTGTTTAGTATGTCTGAAATTAATTCATATGATGTCATCCACGATAAAAAAAATATGAAATTCACATCGGGAAAACTGCTTTCTGATGACTGGATTAACAAGGAACGGATTTATTGCTTTTTAAAATTAAATGACGGCCTCGATCCTATGTCGCTTAACTGCAAAAAAAACATAGGAGAACGAAATTATGGAAGGCTCGAAATTATTGCGTCCGAAAACCGTCAGCCTGATCAACAACTTGCTGCAGCCATGGATCAAGGAAGGCATCATAGCAAGGATCGAGGCGAACTTTATTATCAGTAACTTGAAAAATCTTGTCAAGAGAAACGAACTGCAACCAATCATTCCACCAAGGCTATTGAATCAGCAGGAGGTAGCTGATATGCTCGGTCTGGGATTGTCCAATTTCAAGAAGTTAGAAAAAGAAGGAGCGTTCCCATTTAGGCGGAAACTGCTTGGTGGTTCAGTAAGATACTGCAATCTGGATGTCATTGATTTTATTAAGGCCACCCAGGACGATATTGATGCTGAAGATGGCATTGAGGAACTGTCAGAAATTGAAGCATAATGCCCCAACACATGGAGCAAAAAAAGACTCTATACTTACATATATACAAAGGAGAAAGAAATGCAAAATTCATCCAATCCAAACGATAGAAAAAGTAATAATTCCAAACCGGAAAAGCCGATCAAGATGGCAACCATCGAGCAGGTGAAAATGATAGAGAAAATATTGCCGATGATGTTCAAGAATGTGCATGATATTTTCCATGAATATCACGTCACATCCCTCTTCCAGCTGACACATAAGCAAGTCAGTGAGATCAAGGCGAAATTTGACGCTTTTATGAGGGAACATCCTGAACAAGCCTTTCGTGTTCATGCATATAATTACCATTGAGAATTGCCCAGCCTTGGAAATGAATTCCTGTTGAGTCAATCGTTCCTGTATCACAATTTTTTGCATCGAAAGGAAGGTTGGGCATCGCAAGGTGCCTTAACCTGATGCAGTTCGTAGAATCTTGCGTATATATAACATTCATAGAAATGAACATTTCGTCCCTCGTGGAGGCCTCATTACCCTTATTGGGGTAGTGGGGTCTTCGTGTTTTTAACCATTCCTCACACAGGAGACCACATCATGAAAATCACTGTCCCCAAAAATGCCTTTCTCGAAGCCATCACCTCTTTGGCCAAAGTCGCTACCGGAAAATCTGCTATTCAGAGCTTCAATTTCATCAAAATTAAGGCGGATTCCAGCAAACAGACAATGTCAATGACCGCTGCTGATTTTGACCAGATCATGTGCTTTGATCTGCAGACCCACGTTGAAGGCAATCTGGATGTCGCAGTTTCTGGGCAGCAGTTGAAAACCCTTGTAAAATCACCGAAAAAAGATGGAGAAATGACGCTCGTGTTTACGGACGGCTTTCTGGAAATCATTGACGACGGAAGAAGCCTGGGGCAGCTGCCTCTTACCGATGAAAAGGTTTCTTTCTCCAGTCCAGAGGCTCCAAAAGATGCCGAAACCATTATCCTGCCTGCAAACTTTTCGGCTTTTGTCAACGATGCCTCAATGTGCGTCAGCAAAGACCCGACCCGCGTTCAGATCCATGGCGTCTGCTTCAGCAAAGACGGCATCACTGCCACCGACGGACGGGAATTGTATCATGTGCCTCTGCCACTTGCCGAACTGCATTCTGAAATTTCGGTGATTATCACGCCTGCTTTGGCCTCCATCAAACGCCCATGGCGTTTCCTCTCAACCTGGGTGAAAGATGACCAGCGCTTTGTCATCATTCGAGGAGATGGTTTTTCGTATTTTGCCAAAGTTTCTAATGGAAAATACCCCAATTGGCGGAACGTAATCCCCGACGAAAAGGATCTTGATGTGTCCATCCAGTTTGCTGATCCACAATGCCTGCATCTAAAAGAGTTTCTCCAGAGCATCGATCAGCGCATTGGAGAATATGTTGAACTCGCTTTTGAGCAGAATCAGATCACCGCCACAGATGCCGCCAACAGGAAACTTGTTCTGCATGTCGAAACCAAAGGTATGCAGAGTCCAGGTTCTGTTTCGATGAAGGCCGAATTCTTTGGCAGAATGTTTAAGCTTGGCCACAACAAGCTGCTTCTCGCTCCTAGCGAACAAAAGCCCATGAAAGCGATTGGTGGGAAAGGCTTTTACCTCTTCATGGGAGCCATTCCAGACAATCCGAAAAATCAATCTGCAACTGCTCCTGTCCAAGAACCCAAACCAGTCGAAACAGAAAATCAGGCTCAGACTGTCATTGCCGAAAAATCCGTAGAAAATCCCCCACAAACCAAGGAGATTGCATCCCCAGAAACAACGAAAATCAAGCCTCCAGTCCAATCCCACACAACCCCAAAAAATCCCAGTATCAACCAACAAACCAAAGGAGTCCCAACCATGGAAAAATCCATCCCTTCACCGACCGCAATCACTGCTCCTCAATCCACTCCGGAAAAGACGGAAGCGGAAATCAATCCCATCGAGGAGGCAAATAAATACCTCGACTTGATCCGTGACGACATCAAAAATATCAACGAAGGATTCCAGCTGGCGGCTCGCAAGCTCAAGGAAGCTTTGCTTCAGCAGCGCCAGAAAGAACGCCAGTACTTCGATGCCGTGAAGAAACTGGAACGCATCCGTCAGGCGAGCGGATTCTGAACCAATCCGAAAAAATCTGTTGTCAATTGTCAGGCCAGTGGAGGAAACACTCCTCCACTGGCCTTTTTGTTCCCATCGAAACCAAAAAAAGGAGATCGCCATGTTGAAAATTAACGCATCCTACTCGAAGAAAGTGCCTGCTGAAACTGAATACAGCAGCCAGAGCTACCATTGCACCATCGAATCCGAGCTTCCGGATGGATTGACCCACCAGCAGCTGCAGGAGCGCATCCATGCGACCTTCGCGATGGTCAAACAGGCTGTGGAAGCTGAATTGCATGGAGGCCAGCAGCCTGTTACAACTCCCACAACACCCCCTGCAACCATCCAAGTTCAGCAGCAGCCTATCGTGGATCAGCAGAACGTGAATAGTGCCTACCAGCCTCAGAACACCCAGAATCCCAATCGCAACAAACAGCATACTCGTGCATATCAGCCCGCTTCTGGAAAGCAAATCGATTACCTGCTGAATCTGGCCAAGCGTGTGGGTTGGAAAGCTCAAGACATCCTCAATCACTGCCAGGTCAATCGGCTGGAAGAGATTGATAAGCGCATCTGCTCGCAACTCATCGAACAATTCTCAGGGAGGGTCGCATAATGGTAAAAGCAAACTTCACCCTGGAGCAGCTTCGTGCAGCTCCTCATCTCTCGTACTCCGCTTTGAACACGTACCTGAATATCTGCCAGTTGCAGTTTTTCTTCCGGTATGTTGCAAAGCTTGAACCTGAACAAACTCCGGTGGCGCTGCCATTCGGAAGCGCATTTCACGCTGCTTTGTCGGAACAAGCACAAGCTGCGAAGCAAGGCGAAAAACTCACTGTCGCACAATTGACGGATGCTTTCGCCACTTGCTTCACAGCCAGCTGCAACGGATCGGAAAATGTCGTTTTCAAGCGGGAAGACACTCGTGATGATCTGATCCTTCTGGCTGCCAAAATGCTTGACGCTGCGCTTTCAGACTGGCGCGATTACTGGAACGTTGATGCCGTCGCTCTTCCATTCCAGATTGAGATGCCTGGTGTAGACATCCCTCTGATCGGAGAAATCGACATGGTTGTCTCGGAAAGCAATCCCTTTGATAATGACCCAGAAACGCCCTGCATCGTGGACTTCAAGACCGCAGCACGAATGTGGCCTGATGACAAGGCTGGCAAGGATCTCCAGGCAACCGTCTTCAGTTACGCGTTCGAGAAGCTGTACCGCAGGAAGCCGATGTTCCGGTTCGACGTCATAACCAAGACCAAGAATCCAGCAGTCAAGCGCTTTTATACCGAGCGGCAGCAGAACGATTACAACCGTCTTGAGAAGCTGGTTCAAGCTGCGCAAAGTGCCATACAGGCTGGCGTGTTTCTTCCCAATGAGACCTCGTTTGCCTGTGGGGATTGTCCGTATGCTGGCAGTTGTGCGCAATGGCATTGCAGCGCAAAACCGACCGCAGTCAGAAGGGAGGTGGCAGCATGATTGAAATTCTGATTGATTTACTCAAAATCCTGATCGAAGGCAAAAAATAAAAAGGAGGAAAATACCATGGGCCTCATTCTTGGTACACATGAAAAATTCGTAGGGCGAAATGAAATCGCCATGGTGCAGACGCCTGGTTGCACAGACACGTGGCATCCGGTTCCGCACATTCAGGTTGTTGAAGCACTGGAAAGCAGCATTCGAAAGCAAGGATGGCGGATCAACGACGAGCAATATGGCTTGACGCGTGACAACCAGAAGCTTTTCGGTGTCGTGTCCATTGCTGACTCCGACAATTCCGATTGGTCTCGCACCATCGGAATCCGCAACTCGCATGACAAATCCCTCTGCG
>Ga0265295_1007210_pt1 | contig 12953 bp, 17 predicted proteins | sample Munlansysbiofilm_FD_192503 | JGI IMG/M metagenome (GOLD analysis project Ga0265295, IMG submission 192503) | Leachate microbial communities from a municipal landfill in Southern Ontario, Canada - Methane capture system biofilm | ecosystem: Engineered > Solid waste > Landfill > Unclassified ... | reverse complement strand
AAAACTCATCATTATTGTGAGGACTTAAACCTTTTTGAAAAAAAAGTTCACTTCTTGCTCGTTCACAAAAATTTAAATAGTTTGAGTGATAAACAACTCCACCACAATCAGTAGATTCATAATAAACCCTTATTATCAATTTTTATCTCCTATTTTATGGACTTTTATAAAAACTATTTTTAAATAATGTCTAAGATAATGCCCATTTTTTTTAATTTATTAATTCTTGTATTATCATCTTCTTTTATGAATTTTGCATAAACTTTTAGAGTAATTGATAAATCTTTATGACCTAGCATTTTACTAACCCACAAAATATCAACACCTTTTTCAATATTTGAAATCATATGACTTGCAAAAGTATGCCTAAGATTATATATACTTCTTTCTTTAATACCTATTTGCTTCAAAAGGTTTCTAAATCTCAAATTTAATACATCATGTGAATAAAAAGGCTTTTTAGAATGATTTAAAAGTAAATAGTTATATGTACCTGAAATTTCTTTTAACTCTTTTAATTTTATTTCTAATTGAGGTAATATATCTATATATCTTACACTTGCTTGAGTTTTAACATCACCTACTTTACCTCGCCAAGTCGTTTTATCAACAGCAATTCTTTTTTTATTAAAATCTATATCATTCCAAGTTAAAGAAATAAGTTCTCCTGGGCGAATACCAGTATGTAGAATTATGAAAATAGCATAATAGAGATTTCCAGTTGAACTTTCTAAAATCTTTAATATCTCGCTTTTATTAAAAGGATTGATTACATCATCTTCAATAGTAGTTAATTTTTTAAATTTTTTATTTATAGTTAGTGGTGATTTTACCCTACTTAATGGATTATATTTAATTATATCATTTACTAAAGCCTTATCAAATATAGAATAAAAAACTGAACGATATGTAACTACAGTAAAAACTTTATATTTTTTTAATAGTTGATTTTGCCAATTTTCCAATTCAAGTGGAGTTATAGAGTTTAATAATTGATTTCCAAAATAAGGTTTAATTTTTATATCATAAAATGAACTTCTACTTTTATATACATGTTCTCTAACTGTACCTTTATAAACTTCAAAAAATTTAACAGAAAATTCATCTAATGTTAAATCTTTTTTTAAATATTCAATTTCTTTATTTCCAGTTAAGGCTATAACAATTTCAGGAATAACTATATTTTTAATATGAGTCAAATTTTTATCATTTGCAGTAAGTAAAGTCGATTTTCTAATTCTTTTATTATTGTGATAAAAATCTAACCACCACTTATTATTAAGTGATTTTATATTAATTTTTAAATCCCCATAAACAATTTTGACTGTATTACTCATATAAGACCTTTTAGAATTTTAGATGAAGTTTCACTAAGTTGTAATTTTTCTTCTTTTATTGTTTCAATAATTTTTATCTTGTGGTTTGGATTTTTTTTAAAATCAAGTATTGCATCTGGAATAAATTCTATCTTTTGATTTTCATTTATGAAATAGTGTTTATCTTCAATAAAAGTATTATTTTTAATATAGTTATCTATTGTTTTCTCACTTTTATTTAAAAATTTAGAAACAGCTTTTTTAGTATTTAATGAAGTAATAGAAATTTGTAAAAGCTCTAGTACATTATTTAATTGATTTTCTAATATATTTAATTTAGCTTCAATAGTCATTTTAAATCCTTTAATAAGCTTTGTTCTATTATAAATGGCACGTCATAACAAGGCTTTTCTAAGGCTATAAATTTAAGGGGAACGTGTGCTAACGCCTTACACTCCGTTTCAGTTGTTCCAAAATTAAAAGAAGAAGTATATTCATTCAAGCTAGTTAATTGTTCATCAATAAATCCTCTTTTTATCATTTCATTTTTAACCACTCCAAAATGGACTAAATCAAGACTATTAATATCAGTTTTTTCAAGAATTTTGTAGTAATTATTTAACTGATAATCTTTTAATTTACTTGGTATTACGGGAACTAAAATAAATTTATTTAATTTTTCAGAATGTATATATCTTTCAAACTGATTGACAAATGCTACAAGAGCTTTTTTATGCTCTTTTTTCTCATATTTAAGAGTAAATGTCTCATTTAGTTTTATTCTACTTTTTAAAATTAAATCTGTACTTTTTTGCCATATTGTTACATCTTCAATATCGCCAGTTTCGTAGTTTACTTTCATATATGAGAAAGTTGTATTATCAAATAATCTATGAATTTGATTATTTTTAATTAGTTCTGTAACTTTGAGATAATCATTTTTATAATTTTTAAAAAAATATCTAATTTTTCTATAAATAACTAAAGGAGCTAAAGTACGAGAGCATAAAAATCTTCTAATATTATGTTTTATATACCAATATGAAGCATATTGAATTGATTTTTCATTCTCATTTTTAAAAGTTTTTGTAACATACTTCATAATATAAGCTATTGCACCACCTGCAGAGTTATAAAAAGTATATTTAAAATCTAAAGATTTTTTATTATTTCCCCATTTTACTTTGTTTGTAAAATACTCATAGAACTTCTTTTTTATATTTAAAATATAATCTACTGGAACAAATAACATAGCGTGTAAGTGTGGAACACCTGATTTATGCGGTTCATAAACTCTAAAATAAATAAGCCCATGTCCTAGTTCTTTTTTCATTCTTTGAAATAGTCTAAGATTAGTAAATTTATTAAATATTTGAGTTAATTCCTTTGCAGTTTCATTTGGTTTTATTAATAACTCTTTACTTTCATTTTGTTTATGAAACTTTGAGGGAGCAGTAATTGTGCAAAATATAGGTTTTAAATTCATATCTTTGGCATACTCAAAGATACTGTTAATTCTATTGTTCATTTCTGCAAAGTATTTCTTAGGATTAAGATTTGCACTGTAAGTAAAATCTAAAGCAGACCTTGACTCCTCACCAAAATCAAAAAATCTACTTTCAATAAATTTCTTTTGTAGTTCTAGTTTAGTATCTATGACTTGAATATCTTGTGATGTTATACCGTACATTTTTTATTCCTTTCTAGGTGTAGTAACTTTTTTAAAAGTAATCAAGAACTTTTGATTATTGCTCCGCTAACGCTACGCAATAAAATCAAAAGTTGTTTGAATACATGGATTACTTATACTTTCAAAATATAATTCAAGTGTTTTTTGTCTTGAAATTACTTTTTTAATATCTTTTATAAAATATACTTCTAAGGCATTATCTATATCTAAACCTTGAAACGTTGTTCTATTTACTCTTGTAACTAAAACTTGAATAAATCCATTTCTACTATTTACTAAAACTTTATCTTCTATGTTGATTTTTTTCATTTTTAAACCTTTAAAACTTAACATCTTCAAAGTTAGAGAAAAAATAAACACTATCATCAATAAGCTCTAAAACAATCGTTAAGTTAGTATCTTCTAAAATTTCACTTTCATATTTAAAGAAATATCCAATATATGGAATATCAGCTAAAATTGGCACTTCATTATCGATTGTTCTTAAATCTTTTTTATTTAAACCAGTTAAAAAATATAAAGTTCCACTTTTTAAATTAACAGATTGTTTGACTGATTTTTTATTAGTTATTGGATATAAATCTTCATTTTTAACCACATTTGAGATACTTAAATCTAAATCCAAATAAACATTTTCAAAGCTATAAATTGAGGGAGTTATTTTTATTTCTGTTCCTACATCTTTATAATCAACAGTTGCTATATTTCTTGTGATAGTATCTTGATAACTAGATGATGAAGTTTTAAAAGGAATATTAGAACCAACAACGAATGAAGTCTCTTTATTATCACTAAGAGTAATTATCGGGTTAGAATGAATTGATACAATTTTTTTATTATTTAAAAACTTTAGATAACTATAAAAGCCTTTTGATTTATTATCAGGAATGACATTAGTTACACTAAACGGATAAGTAATCAAATTAAAAAATAGATTAGAATTACTATCTAAAACAAGATTTGAAACATCAGAGCCAAGTTCTTTAACCTTAGTTAAATCTGCTTCAATAATTGTAATTTTTAATTTAAGTTGATTAGGATATTTATCAATATCATTTATCAAGTTTTTTAATGAGTTAAATTCATTCTCTTTTGATTTAACTATTAATATCTTTGAAGATTTTATAAACTCATATTTAACATCATAAACAGCTAATAAATTCTCTATATCTTCAAACTTAACAAAGTTGAGTTTTATTGTTCGATACTTTTCAAGTTCTAAGAAATCACTAGGTTTTTGAACATAGTAAAACTTGTCATTTTTTATAAGTTCTAAGCCTTTTATATTCAAAGCTTTTTCAAATGCTTCTAACAAGAAATCTTCTTTATCATTTATGATAAAAACAATATTTTCATTTTTTAGATTTTCATCAACTAAAATATTTTTTTTATTAGCTTCACTTACAAATATTGCAAAATCAACTAAATTAATTTCTAATTGTTCCGCTTTGATATTTGTCAATAATACTAAGTGGATTAAAATTAAGATTATTACCTTTTTCATTTGTCCGTACTCCTTGTAAAAAATTAAATGTATCTTCATCGGCTATGAAATACACATTTAATCTTTTAGTTTTTGTTTCTATGTAAACATCTTCAATCCCTAAAATATATTTTCTTAGAATTGAATATGGTAAAGATAGAGTCTCTTTATCTGATTTCAAATAACAAAAATTTTCAAAGCAAATGAATTTAAATAATTTCTTAGATACTTCATTTTCATTAATTTCATTAGATTTTATTGATTGTTTTTGTTGCATTTGTGTAGTTTCTTTAATTTCAGACTTTGGTGTATATTTAGGAACTGCAAACCAAAATTTATAAACAAAATATACAAATATCAAAATAAAAGCTATTACAAAAATAGCAAAAGCAATAATTAGTTTTTGACCGACTAATTTTTGATTAGATATATTTCCACTTGTGTATAAATCAAAATAAGTATCATTTATTTTAATTTCAGTAGTTGAGAATTTTTGAGTCATTCTGTAATCTGTATAATTGAAATATCTTAAAACATTTTTAGAAATAGCCTTACTTCTTGGTTGGGCTTTTATAAACAGCTCGGGAATATTTCTATATTGAGTATTAATCAAAGATTTATTTTGAGTGATTAAAAGTATCTCATGATTTAAGTGTCTATGATAGGTAAACCACCAATTTTTCACCTTGTCTTGGTTATCAAAATAGTTATGGCTTTCATCTATTATGAAATAAGCATTTAGAAGATTATTTTGTTTACAATAATCTTGTAATATATCATCTAAATTATCTTGACTTTCATATTGAAGAAACATTTTATAAAGGATAGTTAGATGAACATATAATTTATTAAACTCTAACTTCTCATTTTTTATCTTACTATCAATATATCTTTCAAATTTAAAACCAGCGATATTATTATAAATATATTCAATATGATTGAACTCTTTAGCTTCATTTGAATTGATTTTTATAATCCTATCTATTGCTAATAAAGTTTTACCACTTCCAGGAGTTCCAGTAAGTAAAGTAAGCATAACTAAGACCTAAAATAAGCTATTAAATTGTTAGCTACAAATGAAGCAATAGCAAAAGATAATAATACATTCACAGCATCAATAACTCCAAGATAACAAACTAAATTAATAGCTTGAAAATCAATACGAGCTAAAGCAATATTTAAAAACATATCTATTACAAAATATAATAAACCTACAAACGAAACGACAAAAAACATTTTTAATAAATAAGTAATTTTACTCATCTAGAACCCCTTAAAAAGATTAATAAGCCTAAAAGAGAAGCTAAACTTATAAAAATTCCCCTAATCAATCCTACATAATTATTTAAAACTGAGAAATCTACGAGTGTATAAGTTCTACCCATTAAAGAGACATTTATATCACTAGGAGCAGAGCAAAAACCACTATTAAATATATTGCTATAATTTGAAAAAACAAATCCTAATTCAGAACCTACCATACTATTTAATTCGCTTACATCATCAGGATTATTTGACTGACCCTTTAAAATTTCATCAATAGATTTTAAATAAGGTTTATCAGTTTCATCAATTAAGCCTTTATTTAGTGTGTCATCTATTTTTCCTAATCCATTATTTAAAGCGTCTAATACTTCACCATTACCAACACCATTGCCATTTTCAGAGCCATTCCCGTTACCATTTGCTAAATTGTCAATTTTTGCACCTAAGCCATTCATTCCATTTTCTAGGTTACCTAATCTACTTAAAATATCATTTCTTCCCTCTACATTATCAATATTATATTTATCTACTAAATCTTTTAAATCTTTAATTTCACTATTGTTTTTTTGAATTTCGTCTCTTAAACTTAGTTCAGTTTCATTAATTTTTGATTTTAACTCGCTAGTTTGAGTTTCTATATTCTCTTTAAATTTCGTATCTAATTCATTTTGTAAAGCTAGATTTTTAGCCTCTAAATTATCTATTTTTTGAAGTAAATCATCTTGATTGATTGCTATTTGTTGATTTTGTAGAAGAAGTTCACTTTTAACATCTGAAACCTTTCCTAGAACTTCAGATTTTATATCACTATTTTCGTTTTTTATTTCAGTTAATTCAGATTTAATCTCTTCTAATTTAGGAGTAAGTTCACTAACATTTCCACCATTATTTCCACCCTCTCCATTTGAACCCGAACCATTTGAACCACCATTATAAGTAGAGCCATTACAATCATTTCCAACACAAGTACGAGCAGGAGCTAATAGTTTTACAGTACCTTGATAATGGTTAGTTTCTTCACCACCTTTTGCACAAGCGTAACTTTGCCATATATAACCCGCATCTGTAACAGTTCCTTCAAACTTATATTTTCCAATAAACATATTCAAATATGATGAACCTTGATAAGTTCTCCAACTTCCAGTTTTATTGTATTCTTCCCAATCAATACAACTATAAGTTGATGTTTTAGCATCAAAAGTTCCAGGATTAGCATCTTTAACAACATACCAACTACCAGTTGAACCATCGCAACCATAAAAATTCCAATTACCGTCAAAATTATCCATTCCTTGACATCTATCCAAAGGACTTCTTTTATAAACTTTTGCCCTTTTATTATTATGTTCTAAATCAGGAATTGAAGAATTATCATTTGATTTAGTTCCTAAAAGATGATACATTCTGCAATATAGATAAAATTCAGCAAAACCAATAGTAAACTCACCCATATTATCGTTATAATATAATTTATAATTCAAAGACGGCTCAACAGAATAAGTATTTTCAATAATTCCAACTTGACCAACAAAACAAAAATCAATTAAATTTAAAAATTCAGTTTCTGAAATATTAGTACCCTCAGAAAATTTTTCAGGATATTTTGAAGCAAAAGCTAAAGAAAACAAAAAAATAAAAATAAGAACTATCTTTTTCATATTAATTCCTAAACATTCTAATAACAGCCATAAAACCAATTAACACAACAGTTATTTTTAATGTTTCAGCTGTTACAAAATAAAAAAATTCCATAAGATAACCTTTAGAAAGATATTATCAGTCCAATAGACATCAAAAAACTCAAAGCTACTCCCCAAATTGCCATAGAAAAATGAAAATCACTCTCTTTCATTCCCATTATCAAGCCGTTTTCATCAGGTGTTATTGGATTAGTAGGATTAGAACCATTTCCACTACCATTATCAGGGTTTGTTGGTTCAGGTTCAGAAATACTACCTTTTAGACATTTTTTAAGTGTCATATCAAAATAGTAATTCCCTTGTGTAACAGTTTGTGGATTTTTTGTATTATCCCAAGAATAGGTAATAAATTCACCATTTGACATATTTCTCATTGTATAAGTAGTTTTTGAACTACCTGCAATAACTGAATTTTCTTTAATACAATAATCGGAAGTACCATTATTAAGAGGAAAAGATACAGTTAATAACCAATCAGAAAATAAACATTGCGAAAATAAGACAATTACAAAAAATTTATTCATTATGAAATCCTTAATAATAATCTTTATTAATACCCACGATTAAAAAAAATAGTGGGTATTAAATTTGGCTTTTTATCTTCCAAAAAATCCAATAATTCTTTTCCAACCAAAAGCCACAACGGCAACGGCTAAAACTGCACCACCAGCGATTGCTAAGTTAGCTATAACTGAATCTGTATCTACTGAACCTGTAATACTAGGCATAAGAACTCCTTTTTTAAAATATTGGGACTTACATCAAGTACGGTTTGAATGCCCTAACTTATGAAATTACTTTATTTCAACAATCTCATTTTCATCTTGAATATTTAAGATATCACCATCTTTTGAGTTATAATTTATAAATAAATTTTTACCTACTAATTCATTATATTTAGAAATCAGCAGAGGTAATTTATCATCTGTTGTTGGTAGTTTTACAATTTGTGAGCTTGCCCTTTGAATTGGGATTTTAACTCCGTTTAGTTCTTTTAAAAAAGTTGATTTCATTATAAATTTAAGTTGAATACTTGCCCCGTATGGTCTTTTCGTATCTTGCATAATTCCACTCGGTATAAAATTTATACCATCAAGTGTTCCATACAAAAAATTACCATGTTCAGTTATTTGAATTGGCTTGATAGTGTTATTTTGTGTTGTTTGTTTTTCTGCTGACATTTTTTTATCCTTATTTATGAATTTAATCGATTTATGCAATCTTTTTGCTACGACTAATAAAGTTTCTACATTTAACTTTAAAAACTTATAGTAGAGATAAGTTTAATATATTGATTTCTAATAAGAATTTTTCTAATATTTTAAGAAACTATTAGAGATAATTCAAATTATTAAAAATTTTTAAATATTTGGATTGTTAAAATACCAATAAATAGAATAAATTCTAATTATTAGAAATAATTCTAACGTTAATTTTATTAAATAAAACTTAAATATTTTATAATAATTAGAAAATATTGGTTTATTTTTTAATTATTAGAAAGAAGAACATGAAAATAGATAAAGAAGAAAGAGCAAAAAGATTTAATATATCTCTTGCAACATATTATAATTGGGAAAAAACAAAACCTGATTTGATAAAAATCATAGAATTAGGACTTCAAAAAGAAGAAGAAATTTCTAAAAATCTAGAAAATATAAATGACATTTATCCTATAATAGAAAGATTACAAGAAGATATTAAAAGTTTGAAAGAAGAAATCAAAAACAAGAATTAGGAGATAAATATGATATTAAAAATTCTTCAAAATAAAATATTTACATCATTTGTCAAATATTTTATTATGTTTATGCTTGGATTTTTAACAGCTACTATTTTGCTTGGGCTTAGATTTACTGGAAACATATAAAAAAAGAGGAAATATGGATAAAAGAAATTTTAAATATGAAGTTTTACTTATAATTAATAAAAAAAATCAATCAGCATTGTTCAATTTATGTGATGATAATAAAAGTTTTTTAAAAATATTAGAAAAAGAAAAAATTAAACACCATAGTGATAAATTAGAATTTAAAGAAAAAAAATATTTATATAATTTAAAAACAAATTTAATTCAAAATAAAGAAGAACGATATTTTCATCTTGAAATAAAACATGAAAGTGAAGAAGAATTGAAAAATTATACCAATTTTTTAAGAGAATTAAAAAGAATTTTTAATGAACATAATTTTTATGTTGAAATACTTCGAAATGATTTATATCTTTATTATTCTGAAAAAGCATATATATTAATTAATAAAGTTGAAAATCATATGAGAAAATTCATAAAATATTTTCTCATTACTAAAGTTGGAATTAATTGGATAAAAGAAACTACATCAAAAGAAATCGAGAAATCGATAAATGATTATGAAAATAGAGATATTGAAGATGAATTAAACAGATTAGATTTTATCCAGTTAGGATATTTTTTATTCAATGAATATAGTAAAAAAGATATATCATTACTACAAAAATTAATTAATGAAAAAAAACAAATAAATGATGAACTATTAAAAGAATTTATTCAAATATCAAATTGGGAAAAATATTTTAAACAAAATATAAAATGTGAAAATAATTATTTAAAATCAAGATGGGAAGAACTATATAAATTAAGAAATGATGTTGCACATAATAAAAACTTTACAGAACATAAATTAAATGAAGTCACTAAATTATATAATGAAATTAATGAAAAGTTAGGAGAAGCTTTTAAAAATATTGATAAAATAACAACAATAGATAAAGATGAAGTTCTAAGTAATTTTGATGAAATAGATTTTTCTCCATCTTTTTTAAGAGAAGCAATAATTTTGGCTGAACAAAGTAAATATCAAAAAAATAAAAATATATATGAAACAATATATCCAACATTTGCAGATATTATAGCTAATACACCTAATATTGCTAATATAGCTAATATAGCTATTGCTATGAATAAAAATATATATAGACCATATTATCGAGGATATCCAAATAAAACATTAGAAGATAAAGATATACTTAGATAAAAATAATTTAAAAATTAATCTTTCAATAAAATTTTAATACTTTGCAATAAAAATATATTTTGTTACAAAAACTGTAACAAAATATCAGATAAATACAAATAATATTAAAAAAAGTGATGAAGCTATTATCTTTCTTTAATATAAGATATATCAAAAAATAAATTTATTAGCAAATGTCCAAATTAATAACTAAATAGTATAAAAATATCTTAATTATTTAGAATTATTAAATATAGATATAAAAAATAATTATCTATTCTACGGCAATCTATATAAATAAAGAGTTCCCATAATAAAATCAGACTCTTTAAATTTATTATAGTGAAGATTTACAAAAAGATTACATTTCCTCTAAAATATTTTTATAATATGTCAGAGAAGAATGTTCCCATTTCCATGCACCATATTTTGATGCCTCTCCAATTTTTGAACCTACAAATTTATCATTAATTGTTAAATAATTATGTAATTTTGTTTTATGTATACATTTAAAATTATATGATTGGTTTAAATTATCAATAAATTCATTTGATATATTTTTTAAATCATTATCAACTGTACCTAAACATAAATCTTCCAATGTCCCATTCAATAAATTACCATCAGCATCAAATCCAGGAAAAATCATAAATGCTAGTCTTTTTTCTGTACTTGCATAAGAAAAAGGCTTTAAAGGTGGATTACTAAAATTTCTTTTTAGTATATTACTAACACTTGTTACAGCACCATTTGCATCAGTTTCAGCATCTCGAACTATTACTATAGTTTCAACAATATCATAATTATCTAATAATTTTAATATTTTAATATAGTCTTCTAATTGTTTAATTCCACCAAAATCTAAAACTTGAATATGATCAATTTTATAATAATCTAATGCGGCAATAAAAAAGTGTAATGCATCAATACCCTCAACTAGAAGTAGCTTTGTTTTTTTTATTTCAATTTTCTTCAACATATTATCTAATTTCCATATCATTGAATAAAGCTAAAGATAACAACTCTTTAGTAAAATGCTTACCGAAAATTTCATTATCTTTTCTATCTAATCTTATATAAGAAAAATCACTAATATTATTTTCTTTTATAGTTTCATTTACATAAGATAAAAATTCATGACTATGAGTTGTACATATCACTTGGCAATTAAAATCTTCACTAGCTTTTGCAATCCCTTTCCATACTTCTTTTATTACAGAATAATGCAGACCATTTTCAATTTCGTCAATCAATATAATTCCATCCTCATTTGTAGCAATTGCTAAAATTATTGAAAATAATCTCGTTATTCCATCTCCCATACTAGACAGAGGAACTTTTTCATTTTTTCCAATATCTGCATAAATCATAGATGTAGGACCAATCTTAATTGTTGCAAGAGATTTTAATGTAGGAACAAAAATTTTTAATATTTCTATAATTCCGTCTGTAGAATTTTTAAGTTCTAGTCTTCCAAATCTTTCAGAATTCTCTTCATAATTAGATGCTATTCTTGCTGGAAAAAACATAACAGATTTTTTGTTAATATCAATAGGTTTTTTTATTTCAATATTAAAACCCTGCTGTTGAGCAACTGTTATATACATCTCTCCGAAAGAACTTGAACCTCTTAAGTATTCAACTTTTAAAGCTTCTGTAGAAATATTAGTATTCATTTGTATATTACTCATTTTTCTAATATAATTTTTTTCAAATGAAAGAGCAATACCTTCTTCTTGATAACCTTTTAGATTACTATTAATATTTATATTAACTTTCTTTTCTAAGTTAAAATCATAAAAAAAAGAATTAAAAGTATATTTTATATCTATTGGAATAAGATTTATTCCTCTATAATTGTAAATTTTATGAAGTACAGTAAAATCATTCATGTTGAATAACATAAATAAAGCCTCTAAAATTGATGTTTTACTACAATTATTCTTTCCACCAATTATGGTCAATTTAGAAAGATTTTTAACAGTAAAACTATTTAGACCTTTAAAATTATTTATTTTTATATTATGAATCAATATCTTCTCCTACAAATAATGGTTATCTTATCAAAAATAATTGAAAACATTAATTAAACATTTATAGAATTATTTAACAATTTAAATTTTTTCAATACTTATTTTGTAGTTAATATTAAAAGTATTTTTTAAGACAATCCTTATTATGTATCTTTAATTGATACTCATCTTTAATAATATTGAAAATTTTTTCAATTAATATAAAATATATCAAAAATCAGTTTATTAATAAATGTCTAAATTAATGACTAAAGATTATAAAAGAATCTTAATTATTTAGAATTATTAAACATAATATAAAAAATAATTATCTATTTTACGGAATTTTATATAAATAAAGAGTTCTCATAATAAACTCTTAAATCCATAAAAACTCCATATTAACAATACTTTATTTTACAGAATCATAACTTTATTATATATTGGAAAATTATTATCTTTTGACAATAATTTATAATTAATTTCTATTTAA
>Ga0265295_1007209_pt1 | contig 12954 bp, 7 predicted proteins | sample Munlansysbiofilm_FD_192503 | JGI IMG/M metagenome (GOLD analysis project Ga0265295, IMG submission 192503) | Leachate microbial communities from a municipal landfill in Southern Ontario, Canada - Methane capture system biofilm | ecosystem: Engineered > Solid waste > Landfill > Unclassified ... | reverse complement strand
AATGCTGCGGAGTCGGCTCTGGCGGCTGAGGGAAGCAAGGAGGAGTAATCTCCCGGATCTTTTTTTTCCGAATAGGACTTTTATGAGATGTACTGCGATTTGGTGTACGGGATTAGTGGAGACACACAAGAAAAAACCAACCGCGAACCGCAAATCAGAGATTTGCTCTCCGCTTCGGGTCTTCAACCCTCGCTTGAATTAATGTGAAGATTCGGGAAGGAGTTTGTTGGGTGTGGATAGATGAGATAAAACCAACCGCGAATCGGCGCGAATCCCGCCCTTCGGGCTCCCAGAATCGGATTTGCTTATCCTCACTCTCGCAAGTCTCTCGCAAGGCAAAGCCTTGCTCGGCTGAGGCCGCCCCTACGGGTCAGCCCGCCCTCGACTTGCTCGTCCCTTCATCGGGAACGTTCGGGCAAATCCTGTCGCCGCCCCAGCGGCTCCTGTGGGAGAAAAAGGTTTTTTTATTATATTTCGGGGTGCGGGGCCGCGACTGTGGGCCGTCCCTTTAGGGGCGGCCTCAGCAGAGCAAGCCCCGGAGGGAAGCGAAAGGGACTTGCGACTCCGGCGCTGAGGCGGATTGACGGCGCAGCCGGCGATCTTAGCCGAGCAAGTCGATAGACTTGCGAGTCGGCCCGCGGTGGGGTATCCTATTTTCTAGATTCAGGTTTAATTTTTGCCAGACTCATCTGATGCGGGATATTCAGAATATCGGGGTATACAGAATTAATGGCGAGTTGCTCAAGTCTCAAAGATATTTTTTCTTCAGAATATGTGCAATACGGAGATGCGTCATATCAGTACTGGTGTAAAGTTCATCTACTACAGACTGAATTGAACGTTCATTATATAGCCCTCTGTTTTCCCCGTCGGTATCCACACCATAATAATTCAGCAGACTTTTACAAAGCCATCCTTTGTATTCCTGGGACCCGTAGTATTTTTCCTCAATAACTTTCAGGCTCAGATCCTGAAAAAGATAATAATACAAAAACTCCGGAACCAGATCCTCCAGATCCCGGTAATCAAAAAATTTATAGGTTTTAAACATAGATGACACCAGTTTATGAATAGTTGGTATATCGGCAGCAGACATTATTAAATACCATGTTTGGCTTATTTCCGAAGTAACTCCCTGATTTTTCCAACCACAACATCAGGTGTTTTCTTTATTTCATGTTCCCAGATCCTCAAAACTGTCCATCCGGTATTTTGCAGTTCTTCATTAACCCGCAGATCCCTTTCCACATTCTTCTGTAATTTCTCATTCCAGAACTCCCCATTTGTTGCCGGTGGACGGAAACAAACGGGGCATTTATGCCAGAAACATCCGTCAACAAAAATCGCCAGTTTTTGTTTTGTAAAAACAATATCAGGTTTTCCCGGGAGGTTATAATAAACCCGATATCCCCGGAGTCCTGATTTCCACAAAAGTTTTCGGAGTTTTAACTCCGGAGATGTGTTCTTGCCATGTATCCGAGACATATTTTTCTTTCGTTGTTCCGGGGTGAGAACATCAGTCATTTGAAGAAGATAGCATGTCACGTATTTTTTCTGCAAGTCCTTTTGCCATCAGGGGGGGAACGGCATTTCCAATCTGAATGAACTGTGATGTTCTCGAACCCTCAAAGATATAATCATCTGGGAATGACTGGATCCTTGCTGCTTCACGAACAGTAATCGATCTTGCCTGATTAATATCCGGATGAATAAAATAGTGCCCGTCCTTCGAAAGATGGGACACTACTGAATGAGAATATCCATCAGGATTGACAACTTTGAATCTGTCAAGAAATGATGATTTATTTTTGTGAGACTGTAATTTTTCCGGTAGATCCGTGTATCTCATCCGCTTCCCTTCATTCCAAGCCCTGATAGCATATCTGTATATTTCCCTATCCTGGTCAGAGTTTGCCCGGGATATATGATGTAAAATAATATCCATATCGGGAGCACGTAGTCCGGATTTCTTCAGGTATTCATTTGGTTTTGCATTATACTCCTGAACAATCTCACCTTCACCTGCCTGAAGGGAGGGCAAATCCTGCAGAAGGAGGTCCCTGATTGTAGCTTTGGAAGGGTGTTTTTCAAACTCCGGAAAATCATGTTTTTCCGGTTTTCTCCACCCAATAAATATTATCCGTTTTCTCTCCTGAAGAACACCAAAATCGGATGCATGCAATATTTTCATATCAACATTATATCCTGCGTCTGTCAGACCGGATATTATATCGTTGCATCTTTTACCGGAGTTCATAGACTGTAAACCGGGAACATTTTCAAAGACAAATACACGGGGATGAAATCTATTTAGGAAATACAGGTATTGCTGATACAAAAATCCCTTTGGATCCTGATAATCCTTTTGAATCTGTTCCCACCTTCTCATCATAGAATATGCCTGACAGGGTGGCCCTCCAATAATAATATCTATATGCCCGTTTATCTTGTTTAGTCGTGACTGAATCGTTTTGGCTATCTCATCTCTGTTTTCGAATGTGATTTCCCGGTTAATTACACTGTTATCATCAATTCCATGTTCAATACAATCTAACAGGAACTGACTACGTGCCTCTGGTGCAGCATAATTTTTCATGTATTTTCTGTATATATCCAGATGACCACTTTCTCTGAGTTGATGGAATAATATTCTGGTCTGGAGGGATTTAGCCGCATCCGGATTCATTTCCACATGAGCAATGAAGTTAAAATCAGCCTGAATAAAACCCTCTGTGAGACCCCCCGCTCCGGAAAAAAGATCCAATACATTGTATTTTACAGTCATGGTTTTAAATCACTTTCACTTATGGTTTAGGACGTAAGTATTAATATCATTTCAAACGATCTTCTATCTCAACCTTAGAGATATTCCTGGTAATTATTCGTAATTTTCATTGCATTGACTGGTTTATGAAGAATTTCCCGTCTTACCATAATCGGATGGAAAATGTCGGCATTGCTGAGGATTGCAGCTCTTTCTTTTTTCAGCCCGTCATAGATTTTTCTAATAGCCTTGTCTTCAAGAGATTTACCACCTTTCAATACTTTTACCCGCATATCCTGAATATGCAAAGCGGCATTATATGATTCTTCCAAATCATATTTCTCAGCATCCGAAACATACTTTTTTAGTATTTCGTGAATACGATTCACATCAGACATCCTGAATGGATGTTCTGTTCGGTACAGATGATAACAAACCTGATCAATCCGAACACGATCGATGTGATGTAACCACAATCTGATGGTATTTGGATCCTTTGCTGTTAATCCGGCACTGGCAAGAAGCTGAAGAACATATTCCTGCGCCTCATCCTGACTTAAATTTCCCGATTTGTGAATGAATTCAATTGCCTTGAGAATATAACGGATCCACGCAGTCGAATAGAAGTACATCGCTTTATAATTTTTCCAGCTATAAGGTCCACGCTCAAATGTAATGTCATTCTGATGTTCCATCATATAACGGAAGAAGATCCCTCTGAACGAGGAGTAAAGGTTTGTTTTTCCAATAACAATGTCTTTATTTGAGAGAGTTTCAGCCAACTTCGATTGGGTCAAGGAGTTATCAACTCTGATATCATCAAATAGACTCTCTTTCAGGATAAGGACGTTAGTATCCATCGGGATGAACAAACCTCTTCCATTTCCATCTACACAAAGTATAATAGTAGTTCCTTCCGGAATTATTGTTCCAAAAGTTACTGCCTCTTCTGAGTCATCACCGGATGCAGGTAGTAATGTATTAGGAACACACCTGTCTGATTTAAATGCAGTTATATCTTCATCCCGGTAATATTCTTCAAGAATTACCTCCGATTTTTCTGCATCTTCCAATGGAATTTTATCAAGGATATCCTGCAGACAGGGTGGTATCTGCTGATTCTCTGATGGATGGATAACCGGACGGACAATGTGTTCAAGAAGTCTTCTGTCCAGAATTTCTTTGATGTGTTGAATCCCGTAAGGATCATTGATAAATATAAATTCTTTGATCGGGGATCCCCCTAATTTATATGACATTGATGGATATCTGGATGAAATTACATATGTATGGGTATCTTTGTCATTTTTACTTAATTCCTCTGAAAGCCGGCTCCAACAGGATACTTTCAGATTCCATGACTGAACCATCTTATTCTCGTCAATAATTTTTTGAAAACTATTTTTCTCAAACGGACTGACCACGAATATTACATTACTTTCGGGCTCAAGTTTAAGAATTTGTTCTGCTGTTTCGATAAACAAATCACGTAATGGATTTTTATCAGGGAAATAATATTTTTCAATCAATTCTTTAAATAAAATTCCAACAGATTCCGGTATTTTCCCATCAGAAATCCGTTCTGCCAATGTATCATTAATCCAGTCATAACTGAAACCCGGATCCTGAAATGATTTCCGTGCCACAAACGACAGGGAATGGCGTTCATCCTTAATCTTCAACGGGGATGCCAAAAGACTTCGGATAAAAAACCCGAAAACAGCTATAAATATGTCTGATTTGTCATTTAGTAGTTCAGAAAATGCCTGATAAAATTCTGGTAAATACGAAATGTATCGAATTTGAACTTTATCCTGTTTTGAAGCAGGTATTTGCCCTGATGATATGGGTGATGGAAGTTCCGGGGATTCAGATGTTTTTTTTCTGAATTCTTTAAGAACATGATCTGAATCCAGAGTTTGAATGATTACCGGAAGTGAGGAAAAAACATTCGTTTCCTGATCAAGTTGATAATACTGCCTGTATTCAGGTTCTGTGGAAAATAAAAGAACAGATGATGAAGTGGATTTCAGGAAATCCAGCATATGCCGGCTTGCCTGTCCGGAATATCTTATATCTGCGATATACGTGTCCGGATTGGTAATAATTGTCAGATCAGGATTCAGATTTCTGATTGTATCAAAGATTACACCAGGTTTCATGCTTGTATCTTCATCCGGACTCAGAATATAGAGATTGGCATTCTGATTGTCCACACCGGCATCCTGTCCTGTATAAACTGCAGTTTTTAAAATATCCTTACAATATCTTACTGAATCTGAATGAGCAAGAACTTCTTTCATCCATGAAACCTTATATGAAAACTTTTTTCCAGACCACTCAGTGCGTTCCGTAAATGTAAGATCCCATATTCCATTCTCATGATATAGTGATTTTTTATCGGAGTTTTTCCGTGCCTGAGTTACCGACCGTATCGATTCTTTTCCATACTCATCTTCAAGATATTTAATCATAGCATTTTTGCATTTGATTAATGATTTCTTACACGTACACTCTATTGGTCTATTATTCAAACCGTATTTCTTTCTTTTTACATGAATTACGTCTATCTTATGATAAATATTGGACTTAAGGTCATTTTTATTGATTTTTATCCAGTCGGTGTTAATTGGATCATCGTCTGTTTCAATGAAAAATGTTCGTGAAATAATCTCGATCGGATCATTTACTTCCATGTTGGAAGAATTCCCATAGTTTCCAAGAACAAGAATTTTTTTATCAGGATGGTGCTCTATATATTCCGTTAGTGCAATTGGTAAAAAACGTACATCTTTCCAGGGCCATGTAATAAGATGAATCCCCTTTGGGTCCTCACAAATCCAATTCACATATTCTCTCTCTATAGTATTGAGGAGGACATGCCTATATATTGGAATTTTTCCGGATTCCATGTTGACAAATGGTGTGTTTTTTGTGGAATATTCCCGAAGTTCTACACTTTCAGCAAATTCTGCATGACACTTAGGGCAGTAATAATTTCCATCATCCTGCTTGGTTAATGGAGGTGCAGTTTCCAACTTTTGGGAATTGTAAGGTTTCAGACATTCCGGACAAGTCACGCATGTGTTGTAATAATCTCTCATGTATCCTCCAGTTTTTGAAGGAGGTCACACATCTTCCCGGCAGTATTCCCATCACGAACAAGGAATCCAAGTTCGTAATTACTCTCAAGTGCTGTATTTGACAGATTTGCAGACCCGCAATAAATACTATGGCCATCAGAAATGATAACTTTAGCATGAAGCAAAACATTTCTGACTTCGATTATTTTTAGGTATGGATATTCCTCCTTCAAATCATATAACCGGGTAACTGCTTTGGTTATTTGAAATGAATTAGGATTCCTGTCTATGTACATGTAGACAATAACTGAAATTCCCCGATCCAGAGCCTGTTTTATTTGTGATACTATTTCCTGATTAGTGAGTATATATGCTGTCAGAACTACTTCCTTTTTTGCGTCCAGAATCAGGTTTCTAATCACTGATGATGAAGAACGTACCCCATATCCAATCCATTTATCTCCGGTAGCTACCGGGATGATATCACTATTCATTACTCAGTACCATCGAGGAATATATGACGATCAAGCCATTTGTTTCCATGTTCGCATGATGTTTCAGAAATAAGGAGACAACCATAACATGCAGATCCGTTAACCATTTTTCCTTCCCGTTTTACATCATGACACAATGGATCATTAGAGCATATCATGATCAATTCTTCAGCACGTTTCATTATTTTCTGGAAGGAATCCACAATATCAGTTAATCCCCCCATTCCACCATCGTCTCCCGGAGTAGTATTATAGATTAGAATCCCCCCTTCATTCATCTTTTTATCATAATACACACGCTCCCTGATTGAAGCAACAGAGTAACCGGTAAATTCAGATATTGATCGGATCAATGCATGAGATAAGGTGTGCATCCAGACAAACTCCGGAATTGAGCAGACCTCAAGCCAGTCTGAATTAATCTGTGTTTTATCCGGAGTGAAGTTCGACCAGCTTTTGTATGCAGCGCCATGTGGAATATCATTCAGGGAGTTGTTATTACAATGGATGAAAATACCCTCTCCAAATCCTTCAAATCCGGGGAACCAGAACATTTCCCCATTTTTTTCTGCAATAGAGATCATCTTGGATGGACTTATTTCCTGGTTATTCATTAACCTCCGGTATCCTCTTTGAACCGTAACAGTCCGTATTTTATTTACCCGTCCTATCATCAGTTCCGGAATGAGTTGTGTCGTCTTTGGAAGAGGGTGAAGTTTCCCCATCCTGAAATTTACTGACCCGGTTTTTCCATTTTCATTAAGCAACGACCGGAATTCTTCGTTGATCATATCAATAAATGAATGTTGTATTTCATCTGAACCATTAAGTTTATTTAAAAATGCGTCAAGTCCGTCTATTTTGATTGCCTCAATTATTGTGCTTTTGGATTCTGAAGAGATATTAGGGAGTGAGTGGATGCGCCCAATTAGAGTGTCAGCTGTGAGATCATTGTCTTTCGGGCATAATGCAATTGTTGTTTCCAGAATTAATTTAAGTGACCTTTGTTGCAGGATCCGGGAAAAATCATCATCATATTTAGGAATCGTGAGAAGTGTGACTATATCAGCAATCCTTAATGATACCGACTGTCTTTGGACAACTTTCATCTTCTTATCGCATTTATCATAGTTTCTTTCAGGCTGGCCATAAACTGACGAAGCGCCATTTTTGTCAGACAACATTTCCTTCTCGGGTATTCTTGAACTGCATTTGTGAGCCATCCTGTATATGTCCTGCATTGTGGTCTCCTTATTACAACTCCTGCATCTGATTCTAATGGATGCCAACGAAGAACCGGAGGCAATCCAGTCAAAGACTTTCGATGAGCATCCGGATCTTTCGTGATGAACTGCATAAGACCAATCGATTTCATCCAGATGACCTTCCGGACATGCAGCCACAAATCTGACAGCGCTGTTTTTATCAGAACGTCCACAAACCGGACATTTTCCCTCTTTATGGAGAACGGGATGTTTATGCCCCTGAAGATTATAGCAGATTTGCCATTCCGGGAAGATTCTGGTTACATATACTGCTTTATTTTCCGGAAGCCCCAGTTCAGCATTTGATGGTAATGCAAATATTCGGCATTTATCCGCGGATTCTGTAGATTTTGCCAGATACTGACACAATCGTACATCACTGATCTCAAAACGATCCAGCATATTTGTATCCCAGTAATATTTCAACCCGTTTTTCATTGATGGAATCAGTCTGGGTCCGTTTTTCGTTTCAATAACCGCTCCCGGACCATAGGTAAAGATAAATGAGGATCTCCGAATCGGTTGAGTGTCAGATATATTTGCCATTTTTACACTCCTAAGTTTGTTGTATCTTCAACATCTCTCAGTGAAGTTGGTACATTTTTGAAAACCGACCACACACTATCACTATCATGAGCTTTTTCGTAGGGGGGGTGAGCAGGATTTCCAAGGATTACACATTTCTTTGGTTTCGAGTAGGGGGCAAACTCACTATATGGGAGTTCGCCGCTATAGTTTTTGGATCTGGTTTCCCAAAGTTCGAATTGGGACCAAAGATTATCTGCAATAGATTCAGACCAATCATAAATACAGAATTTACACAGTGATACAAAGTTCTTGAACTCTGCTCTGGCATTTTCCTGCTGTATTAAATGCCCATCATTATTTTCCCAGGAAACCTGAGTTTTAGCAGAATTTCTGAGATATGCAACCATTATCCCGGCCAGGGCTCTCTCAAGACATCCTGTTGATAAGGGGGAAACAGAAACCTGTTCAACTGCAAGATTCATCTGTCTGTGATATCCGGTAAACATTTCATAATGACTTAAATCACGTGGTTTTCCGGGTTTGTAGATAACCGGAATCAATGCCCCGTGTCTACGTCCCACACGCCCGGTTGCCTGGATATACTGTGATGTTGTCTTTGGCTGACCATTCACGATCATTAATGACAGATGTGGAATATCAACACCTGTACCAAACATAGACGTGGTAAAAATTGCATCATGGTTTTCCAGATGATCACGCTTCCCTCCGTTTTCGAGCATCTCAAGAAGTTGGGGAATAGATGTGGAATCTATTCTCCCGGATAACTCGATACTTTTTTCTGCATTGTCCGGTTCAAGATCACGTCTGTTATCATCTCCGGAAATCTGACTCAGCCGTTCAACTATATCTGCCCTGTAAAGTGAGCAGATACCCCCTAACTCACGAATCGAGTTAAAATAACCAACAATTGTCCAGAAATTATTGATGAAGGTGTCTGTTTCATTATCTTTCCCTGTTTTCAAAAGACGTGCCCATACTCTGATAGCCGGAGTGAGTGCCCCGCGACCCGGACAGAAGATTCCCATATACACCTTGCCCGGTTCTTCAGCATCCCATGCTGCATCAGTAGTATATCGGACAAAGAAACTATCTTCATATTGTAATCCATACGGCGGAAATTGTTGTGTTGGTGTATTGAATAGAGCTTTGATCTGCTTTTCGGCGTGGTTCACGGTAGCTGATGATGAGACATATTTTGGTCTTCCGCCGCTCTCCTTTATTAATGCCCTGATCATTACTTCATATAACCCGAACATGCTTCCCAATGGTCCTTCAAGCAGATGTAATTCATCTTGGACGATAAGATCGGGTGGGAGGAATTGAACAGTCTCAACTGAGTTTTCAGGTTTTAGTGCAGCGGCTGAATGATGTTTCGGCATATACGGGCTATCCTTTTCAGATCCCCGTAGATATCCATAATAACGGTTGAAATATCTTACTTTGCCAAAAATAGAGCCGGCACGTGGTTCAAAAGCGAATTGTGCTATTTTATCAACTGTGCATATGAGGATAGTAGGACACCGGTGAAAAATCTGTTCATCTACCGTATATGCAGGAATAGGAATACATTTCTCCCTGAAAAAGGGATTCGTTCTTTCACTATTTATTGGAAGTTCCTCACTCCATTCATGAGAAGCGTTTAAATCACAATCAGGATTCGGACAGTAGATCTCAAAGTCCGGAGAAGCAGATGACTTACCAAATGATGGGGCTGGGAAATAACCCGGACGTGATGGTCTGAAAGCCACGCACTCCCCCATAATTTCAGAATCACGATCTCCGATGAACTTTCTTATAATCTGATCAATTTGCTCATCATTTTTTGGTGAATTTGTATATAATTTTACATTAATTATGTGATATCCTGATTTTTCTGATCGAGTAAATAGATTTCGTGCTACCGAGCACGTCATGCTCATATCTTCCAATTCCACGTGATATGTGGATAGGATTTTTTTCAGTTCATCCCGTTTTAATTCTGTATGGATTACAATGTGAAGATGGTGTTCGCCCGGTGGAAGCCCCGCTTCAGGAATAGATAAACACTCACCGCAAACCGGACACTTGGTAATCTGTGCGGGTTCGGATTTTCTATGTTTTCCTTCAAGAGCGGTAATTGCACCTCTCAAGTCCTTTCCGGAATCTCTCAGGTGATTCGGTGTGACATCTCCGCCTACAAGCATACCTGTTGAGAATCGACCTCTACCATAGATCCAGTCTCCCCTAACCGGGCATTGTTCAGGTCTCCATCCATGAAGGTTGCCATATTTCATGACCCGGAGATATTCTGCAGCAGTAACCATTAAAAGTGTACGCCTGAATTGTTGAACCGTCAGAAGTCTGAGAGTATATCGTGTAATTACTGAGACCCCGGCTCCGGTGTTGCCGGCATTATCTTCCCCGGCGATGGGTTTTGCCCGGATTCTACGTAATGAGATAGTAAATGCCATAATTGCAAGATAAGCTTCAGTTTTCCCACCTCCGGTAGAGACCCATAATAAATCCATTGTATCCCGGTTTTTTGATTCAGGATTGTAGAGGGATTCGATACATGTCAGGAAAAAAGCAATCTGAAATGGCCTCCATACAAAATCCGGTGTACTATCCGGATTTTTCTGTCTGGATTTCCATAGGTTTTGTTGCCACAATACCTTGTTAGCAAAACAAAATGCCAGTCTTGCATCTTCTGACGTGATAAGACAATCAATTCCCTCTTTAATTCTTTCAATGCAGATCGTCTGAGCATTAAGAATGTTCTTTTCTATTTCTGAATACTCTGAAACCCGGGAGACAAGTTTGACTTTATTTTGTTCAACCCATTTGGAATATGAATCGATAAGTGGTTGTAAATATCCTGATAAGAGCTTTGGATCCCATGCTTCTGATAGTTTCTGAGTTGATAACTCGGGTTTTTCATAACCTGCCGGCCAGTCAAGGTCAGGAGAGGAAAGGGCAATCAGAGGTAAAAATTCAGTTCTGACATCACAGTTTACATATGGTTTTGTTTTTTCCGGATCAATTTCATTTTCCGGCCACAATAAATTTACATCAACCTGATCATAATAGTCGACGTCTTTCCAGACGGCTGCACACATATATCCTCGTGCATATGATGCAAGGTCTCTATGAACATAGCTTAAACCGTCTTCAACATGTATTTTATTTGGTAATAATAATCCATTTTTGATATTTACACGAATAGATGGTTGAAACAGAGATCTTTCTTCTTTTATCTCTTTGTTTTTAGGCGGGGGTGGAATTAGCATCCTGTTTACAAGTGATATTATAACGTGGTGTGAAGTGGGAGTTCCTGAAGATGGCAGTGTCCTTACAACCAGCTTGACATCACCGTCTTCTTCGGAATATATAGTCAATTCCTGTTGTCCTGGTTTATTTATCTTTACTTCACAGAATTTCAGATATGGGATTCTTTTCCATCCTTTCGAAGTATCATCATCCACTATCTTACTTTCGGCATGGTAACGTGCCCACGAAACACATACATCAAGGATAGGATTATCTCCGGAAACAAGGAATGAAAGTCCGAATGATTTGGGAGGGTCTTTTGGATTTAATTCATTTGGGATCGAATAGATTGGTTCCTCTTCATACTCATCATCATTGACCAGATACTTTGGATCTGTATTTTCAATGATGTCCCGGGTCAACTCAACATCCGGGGTATTTATCAGATCTTCTGATATCCGGGTTGGTGGGACGATAATACCTGTAACATATTCTTCGGATGGATTTGCAGAGATCAGCTCATATACCCCAAGTCTTGGTCCTCGTAAATCCTTGAGTAATTCATTAATGTATTCTCTGCGTAATCCGTTCATGGTTGATATATTCTCTTTTTGGCAAATATAATCATTCCTACTCTTTTCTCTCTTGTGAAGACGATTTTATTAGGCATCTGCCATGAAACCAGCCTGTTTATCCATTATCTGATTTTTTATCCGAATCTAGCAATAAATAAGTACCGAAAATTGTGCGCTCCCTTTTCACATCATTCCCCCTCTCTCCGCCCCTGTCCCCCTTTTCGTGAATTTCGTTGGCGGGTTGGCGACGAAGTCGACGACCTCAGCCTAGCAAACCGAAGGTTTGCGAGTTGGTGCTTTTTGGTGTGGGCGGGTTGGACGCTGAAAGCGGACGACCTCAGCTGAGCAAGTCGATAGACTTGCGAGGGACGGGGGAGGGCACTTAAGAGGGCCACCCTTTCTCATCTTTTTCTTTTTCGTGTTTTTGTGTGTTTTTCGTGCATTTCGTGTGATGAATTGTACCATCCAAAACAAGCTAATACGCGAAATCGAAAAGAAAAAAATCGGCTAAGATCGTCGACTCTCCACCAACCCACAGTCGGAAAGGTCACCCCTTCGGGTAGTCTGCTTCGCTTCGCTCGCATCCAACCCGCAGTCGCAAGTTTCCTTCGAAAACTTGGTCGCAAGTCTATCGACTTGCTCGGCTGAGCCCGCCCCTAAAGGGACGGCCCGCCTCCGCTGAACCCGGTCCGATGGACCGGGCCGCATCCGCTAAGATCGCCGGCTGCCCCGAAGGAGCGGCCTCAGCTGAGGCGGATCGACGGCTCAGCCGGCGATCTTAGCCGAGCAAGGCTTTGCCTTGCGAATCGATAATGCCCCGGGATCGGGCAAAAATGGGGTGCTCACTCAGAAAGATAGGTTACGAAAAATGCAAAAAAACGTCCCATGTCAGGCAATCAAAATCATTAATACATCTCAGATGAATTATTCAGTCAACTTCAGGTGATACCATGAAAGAAAAAACTGATCAAAAAAATA
>Ga0265295_1007208_pt1 | contig 12955 bp, 9 predicted proteins | sample Munlansysbiofilm_FD_192503 | JGI IMG/M metagenome (GOLD analysis project Ga0265295, IMG submission 192503) | Leachate microbial communities from a municipal landfill in Southern Ontario, Canada - Methane capture system biofilm | ecosystem: Engineered > Solid waste > Landfill > Unclassified ... | reverse complement strand
TATTTCAAGGCAATGGACGGCGCACGTCATGCCACCATGTTTACTTTAAGGCTTGAGCCACAAAATATCTTTATCAAAAAGGCAGGAATCGGGGTGGTGCAGGAAAACTGTATTCGTTGCCACAACGAACTGATTTCCGATTCAAGATTATTGGTGCAGACCGATCTTTACCACCATAAATTTGAAGATCGCCTTTGTTGGGAATGCCATCGTGAAGTGCCTCACGGAAGGGTGAAAAGCCTTTCGAGTACCCCTTATGCACGTGTACCTATGTTGCCTTCGCCTGTTCCGGCCTGGCTTAATAATATGATGAACCAAAAATAAATTTGAACCAAAACAATGAATACTATGAATACAAAAAAGAGAAGTCCTTGGGTTAACTGGACACTGTTTGTCGTAACGCTGGCCGTTGTGTTTTTACTTGGCTTGCTGGTTTCCTCCATCACCGAGCGAAGGGCAGAAGCTATTTTTGCTTACAAACCCAAAGTAAAACTCAATGAATTTGAACCACGCAATGAGGTTTGGGGGAAAAATTATCCCAAGGAATACGAGTCATACCGCAAAACACAGCAAACTGATTTTCGTACGCCGCACGGAGGTAACGCCATGCGTGATGTGTTGGCTGAAAACCCCGAGATGATTGTGATGTGGGCAGGCTACGGCTTCGCAAAAGATTATAATCAGGGTAGGGGTCACTCTTACGCTGTAGATGATATAATCAACAGCCTCAGAACCGAAGGCCCATTGGCACCGGATGAAGGCGGAATGCCAAGCACCTGCTGGACTTGTAAAGGTCCCGATGTGCCGCGTTTGATGAATAGCTTAGGAGGTCCGGCCGAGTTTTATAAAGGGAAATGGGCAAAACACGGTGCTGAAATCACCAATTCTATTGGCTGTGCCGATTGCCATAACCCCGAAACAATGGATCTGGCTATTTCACGCCCGGCACTTATCGAAGCTTTTGAAGCCCGTGGTGAAGATATTACAAAGGCTACCCACCAGGAAATGAGATCGCTGGTTTGCGCTCAATGCCACGTGGAATATTATTTCAATAACGCGAATAAAGAAGAGCGTCCAAATTACTTGACATTCCCATGGGTTAATGGCTTTCAGCCTGAAGACATGCTCAAATATTATGACGATATAGGATTTTCAGACTGGACACACTCCATCTCGAAAGCGCCTATGCTTAAAGCTCAACATCCTGATTATGAAGTGTATTCTACAGGAATCCATGCTGAGCGCGGTGTCTCCTGCGCTGATTGCCATATGCCGTATGTAAGTGAAGGCGGACTGAAATACTCGAACCACCACGTTACAACGCCTTTGAAATATATCTCACAGGCATGCCAGACTTGCCATCGCGAAAGCGAAGGAACGCTGATGCAAAACGTTTACGACCGTCAGAATAAAGTGGCTGAACTCAGAAAGCAAGCCGAAAACCTGCTTACCCGCGCTCACGTAGAAGCAGGATTAGCCTGGGAAAATGGGGCAACTGAAAGCCAGATGAAAGATATTTTATACGATATCCGCGTAGGTCAATGGTACTGGGATTATGTGGCTGCCTCACACGGCGGTTCCTTCCATTCACCTGTTGAAAGCTTAAGAGTTTTGGGTAAATCAGTCAATGAATCACAAAATGCACGTATCAAACTGGCGCGTCTTTTGGCCAGCCAGGGCGTGAACGTGGAAGTGGCTTATCCTGATATTTCTACCAAAGCTAAAGCACAGGAATACATTGGCTTGCCGATGGAAAAACTACAGGCAGAGAAAGATAAATTCCTGAAAGAAGTAGCTCCCGTTTGGAAACAAAAAGCAGCAGAACGAGAAGCTGCTTACGATATCGTTTTAAACGAGCAATAAAATTTCATTCATTTACAGAACAATCCCGGGTTTTAGCAATAGAATCCGGGATTTTTTTGTGGAAAAAGCTTTTGACGAAAGCCCTTTTTTGTTTTGTCGATTTTGAGAAAGCAGGAATTAACTGAATAATTTGGAAATGTAATTGGCGGGGTTTATCAAATTTGTGAAGTTGAGTTCACAAAATTGATATGCTAAAGCTTGGTCTTCGTTTTTGCAATCTTGCTTTAAATGGATTTGCAACCCCAAGATTAAAGCCTATTCTCCTAGAATTTAAATCCAATTTTTCTTTCACAAAAAACGAAAAATTACACTTGTCGATTGGTCTTAATGCAGATACCTCTTTCAGCCAACTAAGGGCTGATAAAATGGGCGTTCTGGTTCAAATGAAGCTAGTGTCGTGTCAACACTGTTTTAGTCGGCCCAAGTCTTGACCTTTTTCGACCTGAGAAAAAATTGCTAGGACTTAACCGACACAACAGCATTGATACGACACTGGCTTGGAAAAGAATTTATGATTGGCAGCGGCTTTTCTTAAAACATTTCTTTACTTTTATCCGGCTTTTATCTCGTTAAAACAATGAAAACCATTATGCCAACCAGTTTTGTACAATTCAGCTCTTTATTGGGCAGGCTATGGTTTTTGCTGGTTTTTTCGCTCTCTTTCTATACACTTATTGGCCAAAATCACGTAACCAAAGAAACGATTTTTGTGGATACTTATGGCCTGGATGAGGGACTTCGGCAGAGTATGGTGAGTGAAGTTGTTCAGGATGCCAACGGGCTTATCTGGATGGTTAGCGGCGATGGGCTGCATTGTTTCGATGGCCATGAGTTTAAAAATTTCAGGGTGCCTTTTGAAGGCAAGGCCAACCATTCTGACAATACTATGCGTAATATTATCGTAAGCGGGCCGAACGAACTGACGATAGCCTCGACTTCCTCGGTCTTGAAATTCAATACACTTACCGCAAAATTTAAGGGTGTTTATCGCGAAGAAACCAGTTATCCTTTATTGCTGAAAATCCGTATTGATGATAAACCTGTCTTTTGGGCGTGGGATAAAATATTGTACCAGGTTGAGGATAATAGCGTAGTTGCTATTGATATAGAATTTTCCGACACTGCGCGGCCTTCGGCTAGTTTCGCTCCGCTGTACTCAGTTTATTTGGCGTCGGGAGATATTTTGATGAGCAATGAAGAAGGATTCCTCCATTTAGAACCTTATGAAAACGACAAAAGCAGCTCTTTCAAAGCCAGATGGTTTAGCAAAGCGAATATGCAATGTATGGCCAACGATGCAGCCGGCAATGTGTTTATGATCTTCAATGGCGAGATACACAGGTTTTTAGATTCGGGAAAATCAATTAAAATCTATCATACCCGGCTCGAAGGTCCTTTGAGATTATTTATTGACAGCAGGAATAATTTCTGGATCATTCAACAAGAGACAAATCGGCTATACTGTTTTGAGAAAAATGAGCTGAAAGAAATTTTACTGAAGACCCGGAACAGGACTATGGCAGATACCACTTCACCCCATGCCTTGTCCGTATTTGAAGATCAAAATCGCAATCTTTGGATGGGGACAGATAATTATGGCGTGCTGATATACGCTCCCGGGAATTTGCGGTTCGATCTGGAAAGGATAGGCTTTACAAGAAGTTTGGCCTGGTCTGATCATACGGTTTGGGCCGGAACTTATAACAATGGATTGTGGCAACTTTCTGATGATCTTTCAAATGCTCGAAGAATAAGGCCAGACTATTTCACGAATGACAATTACATCTTTGATCTTTTTGCAGATAAAGACAAGCAACTCTGGATTGCCTCACGCCGCGGCCTCGATGTGATTGATGATAAGGGTAATATCATCTATCATAATGATTTTGAATGTTCTAAGGCAAAATTCTTTTTGTATGCCGAAGATGCCCTTGCCCTTTCTCATGACAATATGTTAGGTATTTATAAGCTTCGCGGGAAGCCGGACCTCATCGAATCGATTCCTTTTACATCTATTTCTACCAGTTTGAAGGTAAATGACGAGCAATGGTTCGGCAATGTCATTGGATTGTATCAAAGCAACACCAAATCACACCCAGTTAAAAAAACGATATTTGATTCGAGTAATATGATTTCAGTCGGCCAGATTTATGATTTGATTTATTACCAGGATAAAATTTGGGCAGCAACAGGCAATGGGATAATACTATTTAGTCTTTCGGGAGCGAAATTACCGCTTCCGGCCTATTTTGAAGAAATCCAGAATGAGGTAATTTACACTTTAGTTCCAGATGCTGAGAATAGGATTTGGTTTACTGGCAACCAGGGAATTGGGTGCATCGTTGAAGATAAAAAAGACATACTTTATTTCGATTCAGGTAATAACCTTCAGTCGAAGGAATTCAATAGCAATGCAGTTTGCCGATCTCCGGAAGGGAAAATTTATTTTGGAGGAATTCGGGGGATTAATGGTTTTGATCCCCGGCTAATCCAAGATCGAAAAGTCGGGCCTACTGTGCATTTACTTTCGCTTTCGGTCGCCGACACCTTGTTCAATAAAGGAATACCGCCAAAAGACATCAACTTGCGGTTGAGCCGGCGGGCGCCACATATCAGCGGACAAGTTTTTTCTGAGGATTTCGCCAATTCTAAGAGTCAATTATTTTCTTTTTATCTTGAAGGATATCAGCAGGACTGGAGCAAACCATCGACCAATATGCATTTCGACTATCGCGACCTGCCGCCAGGCAACTACCGCCTTTTTGCCAAAGCTGCCGATTTGTGGTATAATTGGGGCGAGCCGGTGGAGCTGCTTTCCTTCTCATTGAGACCTCCTTTCTGGCAAACGCCATGGTTTATTTTTCTGTTCATAGTATTTATTGCGAGCTGTACAGCAATAATTGTAAAAAGAGTGAATTCTGCCCGTTACCGCCAACGCATTAAGTTTCTTGAGCAGGAAGGAGTCATTGAAAGAGAGCGTTTGCGTATCTCCAAGGACATGCACGATGAAGTAGGGGCGAGCCTCACGCGTATCTCCATTTTAAGTGAGCTGGTGCGTAAGCAGAAGTACGACCCGGAAAAGACTAAGAAAGTAATTGGTCAAATCTCTGAAATTGCCGGCAATGTGGTGGATGAGATGAGTGAAATCATCTGGGCAATGAATCCTAAGAACGATCTTTTGGACAGATTTGCCGCTTACATTCGGGAATATGCCTCAACCTACCTGGAGACACCACAGATTGAAGTCCGTTTTCATTTCCCGGCAGAGATTCCTGCTGTAGCTATGTCGGCAGAAATGCGCAGAAACCTTTTTCTCACCCTGAAAGAAGCACTTCATAATATTGTGAAACATGCCCATGCCACCCAAGTGGATATTTCTCTGGAATTTGAAAATCAAAAACTAGAAATCGGCCTGAAAGACAATGGACAAGGATTTGATCCAGAGGCTAATTCAGCGAAAGGCAATGGATTACAAAATATGCCGAAAAGACTGGCCGAATGTAATGGGAGTTATCACTTAACCTCCGCTCCCGGCAAAGGCACCGAGATAAGGTTGATTTGCAAAATGGATCATTAGTATAGTTCTCAAACTATGGAATTCAGACAATAGAAATTAGGCTGATTGACCCATAAAACTAAAAGTAAGCCTTGATATTTCCGGTGACTATCGGGATTAGGAATTTTGTCCGCTGACTTCATATACTACTAAAAGGTGATATGAAAAGGCGTTATATTGCAGTATCTTTGTTTTGAAAAAAAGAAATTTTATGTCAGATCCAATTCGAGTGATGATTGTTGAAGATGATGAGGCCATTCGGGATGGACTGCGGATGCTCATTAACGGGTCTGAAGGTTTTGTTTGTCCGGTAGCCTGTGCCACGGCAGAAGAGGCTTTGCAAGAAATGCCTCAACATCTTCCCCAGGTGGTATTGATGGACATTAACCTGCCGGGGATGAATGGTATTGAATGTGTAATTTATATCAAAAACACCTGGCCGGAAATTCAGGTGATGATGCTGACCGTGTTCGATAATCCGGATGATATTTTTAAGTCGCTAACCGCAGGAGCTACAGGATACTTGTTGAAGAAAACACCTCCTGCCCGGCTGTTGGAAGCCATTAGTGAATTATTGGCTGGCGGTTCGCCCATGAGTGGAGAAATTGCCCGGAAAGTAGTGCAAACCTTTGCCCGTCCGGTGATGCTCCCACGAGCCGGGACAGGATTAACAGCCCGCGAAACAGAAATCCTTTCTTATCTTTCCAAGGGCTTCCTTTACAAGGAAATTGCTGCAGAACTGTTTATCAGTATTGAAACCGTAAGAACTCATATCCGCAAAATCTATCAAAAACTCCAGGTGCGTACCCGCACCGAGGCACTGCTAAAGTGCATGAGGGAATAGTTATTTTTTTGATATAATTCCCAGCCGGTTTGGTCAGATGTTCAGGCAATTCGTACCTTCTGTTTTGCGCTCCACCCATTACCTTCAGAAAAGCAATATCACATTAAAGGGTGATTGACAAGCCTTTGATTCGTGCCGACCTTTGTTTCTTATTAATCTAAAAACTATTATTCAAATGAAAAACACGACTTTTTTCCTCAGCGCGATTTTGATTTCTCTGTTCATGATTTTAGGATGTTCAAAAAAATCAGACGACAATCCCTCTTTAAATATTGAACCCTACATTCAGTTTGACGGCCACAAAAACACGCCGGTGACCCAAAAAACAGATCCTTACAATCGTGGACAGTTGTACAGTTGCTTTTTTGCAACTACCACACTTGATTTGACTGAAAAAACCGGGTCAAGCGAAGCTATTGTTCAGGTTATTCTTACCTATAGTGTCCCTGAAAAAACGCTGGCAGAAAGCGATATACTCGCAAAAGCATTTTTTGATGGCATAGCAGAGGGAAATAAAATCACGGCCAAAATCCTTGGCGAAGATTCGAGGTTGATTACTCCGACAGCAGGATTTGAATTGCGTGGATCCATCAGTGCTGCTGCTGGTATATGGGAATATTTTTATAATGAGAAAGCCGATGCTGCTATTGAAATAAGCAAGGTAAACGGTAAAATTCAATTCCGGTTAACGTCTCCGTTAACTTTCTTTGTGGGCAAGAGGCAGGGCGCAGGCAATCCTGCCTATCCTGAATTCACATCCACCGGCCAGTTTTCGATTCAAATATCACTTTAGCCTTTTTTGATTTTCAGCCAATAAGATTCAGTCAGCTAAATACCTTGTTCTTAAATAAACACCAACTTTTTCAAGATAAGACGAGTTTTAAATTCTATAAATAAACCACCTAAATATCAATGTTATGAAAAAAACGCTACTTTTAATTTCATTACTGTATTTCGCAGTATCATTTTCAACAAAGGCTCAGATAACAGTAACCTCCGCAGATTTGCCCGTGGCAGGCACTATGGTAATAAATGCAGTGGATACCATAACGCCGGTTTTTGCGGGTAATCCCGGGATAAACCAGGTATGGGATTTTTCCAACCTTGTCGCTTCACGTTTTGACACCATTATCTACCGGACTCCTGAAGGGGTTTCGGGATTTGAGAATTTTCCACAAGCGAATATCGTTTATGATTACAGAACTTCATTTCATTGCGAAGGTTGCCCTGTCAATATTTATGCATACGTTTTTTTAAATCAAAACGATAATAATCTATCGATTTATGGAGAAGAAGCTCAACATCAATTTAATGGAGGTTACATTCTCAACTTGCACGGATATTTTACTGATGGCTCCATACTTGCACACCTACCTATGAATTATAGCAACAGCGCAATTGATAGTGCTACCTATGAACTTTATCTGGGATATTGGTACGAAGGCGTAATGTTTGACTCTTCAATGGTAGTGGTCAAGGAAAATGTTGTCCGCACGGTGGATGCAAGCGGTACTTTGATTACGCCTTATAACACTTTTCAGGTGCTAAGGGTTAAAGAGGATGTTACCACTGCCCAAACTAATTATTCATACACGCCCGATGGATGGGTATTTGTTTTTGAAGACACCCATTCTGAAACTATATACAACTGGTACACCAACGATTATTTTTTAGTTGGAACGGTTGATGATGATGGAAAAGGGCCTGGATTTACCTTTTTCAAGTCTTCAACAGTTGTTGGTATTGAATCAAATTATAGGACCAGCGAAATAAATATTTATCCCAATCCTGTTGGCGATCAGCTTACTATACAAACAGATAATCAAATAGAAGAGGCAGCTATTTATACATTAAACGGACAGGAAGTTCTCAGTCTTCGAAACTCTCCACGTCTGGACGTCAGCCTGTTAAATTCCGGATTGTATCTGCTGAAAGTAATTACCGGCGAGGGTGCGACTTTTACGAAATTCATCAAACAATAATCATCAATCAACTCAAATTATTCAAACAAATTTTATAAATTTTCTATACTATTTACCCACATATAACAACAGAACTATGAAAGCAAAATTTGTCTTTTCACTAACTATTCTAACTCTTTTCAGCCTATTTACTAAGCTTTGCGGTCAGGAAATAAAAGAAGTGACCCAACCTCTTTCCGAAGCTGCTACAAAAGGGTTTATCTACGATATAAAGTTCGATCCGGCTGGTACGCACATTACTTATAAAATGAAGATTAAGAAGAAAAGTGATGAAGTATCTTATGAAGAATACAGCTTTGATAAAGACTTGAAGTTTATCGGAAGTCAGCAGGCCCAGGAGCCAAAAAGCGATAAAGCGGATTACGAAAGAACCTCCTACATCGCCTATGTAGGTGGCACTACCTCTTTTGACGTCTTGAGCATGAAACTCAAACTTTTCAAAGTAGTACAATTGATGAGCTGGGATAAGGCACATCAGTATTATGAAGTTAAAAAGACCCTCTCAAAGGAAACCATTAAACCCAAAAATGATGACGGCAAGGTGTATCTGGGATATGCTTCATACAATTCAAGCGAGGAGAAAAATACAGATCTTTTTGTGTTAGCCAAAGCCGATTCAAAGGATAAGTCCGAGAGTGAAATGTTCTATGCACTACTTTTTAATGATAAGTTAGAGCTAAAGTCAATGCCACTAAAATTGGGAGGAAATTACGCTCTCGTTTATGTCGGCCAATTAAAAAATGACAATATTGCAATGGTTTTCGCACCTCAGAAAGGTGCTGGAGATATCTCGCAATATATGCATTTACAATACGATATCACAGGCAATGAAGTGTTTCGGACAAGTTTTAAAAGTCCTGCCTCTGCAATGCTGATCACCGACATGGCCGAAAATGATGGGAAGGTATATTTTATCGGTAACTCTACAAAAAGCGAAAAAGCATACGATGATGTTTTTAGTGAATATGCTCCAATTTTTAACCCCGGTGTTATCGAAGTCGGCGCGAATAAAGTGGACTTTAAATGGCAAAAATCAGCAGAAACTAAAATGGAAAACCTGCACCTGTTAAAGTTTGCCGGAAAGGATCTGGTAATGGCTTCCACCACCCCGACCAATTCTTTCAAAGAGAAATTTAAAACCGTAAAAGGTGATAAAGGCGCCTCCGTTTATAAAGGGAAAAAGTTTAAAGTAGTCCGGTTTTATGTTTCTCCCGATGAAGAGTATTTTGTGGCCGGACAACTCACCGATTGGGGAGCAAACGGAAAGGAATTTCATGATCTTATTTGTTTTCACTTCGATACCAAGGGCAAGCTAAGGGCGCAATATGGACTCGGACGCACTTCTGATGATAAGAAAAGTGAAATATTCGAGGTGCCTCAAAATTTCTTCCAAGCTGAAAATGGTATCTTATACTGGGAAGTGCTGGACGCGAAGGGAGTAAAAGGTTATGCCTCCTTTGCGGATGCCTATGCAGGTGTGGCCACCTTCTATCCGCAATATTTTCCGAGACTTGTTACCATCAATACCAAGGACGCTGAGATGATCTCCTTAAAACAATTGGGTGATGGTAATTATTTTCTAAATAAAAGATTTCCCGGCCATTACAGCAAGGAGGATCACAGTATAACCTATATCGGACAAGACCTGAAATACAAAACCCTCTGGGTGGGACAGGTTAAACTTTAAATCAATAGTTTGGGCTGTTTTAGCAAAAATGTTTGCGAAAACACAAGGTCGGTTTGAAACAGCACACATTAAACCCATATTCCCGAAGGCATTCAGAAAAGGAAGCTTTCGGGAATTTGATTTAGATACGTTTCATACTTTCTTTTCTTTGGATAAATATCTCTGCTTCAGGATTCTATCGTAGAGCATAATTTACCAGAGCGCTTTTGTTTTCTGATATTATTTTTCCAGCTTTTTCTCATCGATTGATCATCATTAGTACACTTTGTGGTTCAGCCATAGCGCAGTATGCTTCAAGGAATACCCAAAGCTTCATAAAACGAATACATATCCAAAAAATAGCTTACTTTGCAATTAATTCAGCCCATTCGTTGTTGCAAGGGCATCTCACATTTTGTTTAATGTAAATTATTTTTTACTGTATGCTTCGTACTTACGCTATTTACTGTGAAAACACGCATACCGAAAAGAATTATCCTTTCGGTACTACACTTGCTGAAATTGCTGCCGATCAAAAAGTTGACCTGGGTTTTCCCATCCTGGGTGCTATGGTCAATAATTCTCTGAAGGAGTTGACCTATATGGTATATAAGCCCAAAACGGTTTTCTTTATCGGGTTTCCGCACAATGACGGCCAGCGGATGTATCTGCGCTCTTTGTCCATGGTTTTGTTTAAGGCAGCCCGTGATCTTTATCCCAACCATAAACTAAAAGTTCAGCACTCGGTGTCCGGAGGATTGTATTGTGAGTTGACGAACCACAAAAATCCTGATTCCTTATCAGAAACTGTAGAACGTCTGCGGCACCGTATGACGGAGATTATTGCACAGGATATGCCTTTTGAAAGGGATGAAATTAGAACAGATGAGGCCTTGAAAATTTTTGAGAGGTTCAATCTCGAAGATAAATGCACACTGATGCGCACCCGGCGCCAGTTTTACAGTTCTGTTTACAGGCTGGATGATGTGGTCAACTATTTTTACGGATACCTGGTGCCTTCAACGGCTTATCTGAATCATTTTGGGCTGGAGGAATACTACAAAGGAATGTTATTGGTGATGCCCGAAAAGCACAATCCCAATCAACTGGTCAAAGTGGTGGATCAGCCCAAGTTATTTGAAATTTTCAAAGAATATAAAGATTGGCTCGAAATTGTCGGCGTGCCGCATATGGGGCAGTTGAATCAGTTGGCGTTGAATGGTGAGGCTGGTGGTATCATTAAGGTTGCAGAAGCTTTACAGGAGAAAAAAGTGGCTCAGATTGCCGATATGGTTCAGCAGAGAAAAGAGGTAAAAGTAGTTTTTGTGTCGGGACCTTCCTCATCAGGAAAGACCACTTTCGCCAAGCGCCTGTCCGTTCAGTTGTGGGTGCTGGGTTACAAGCCCCGGGTGATCTCGATGGATAATTATTTTGTAGATCGCGAATTTACTCCGCTTGATGCAAATGGAGAGTATGATTTTGAAAGCCCCGGCGCCATTGATGTTGAGCTTTTAAGTACTAACCTTAATGATCTGTTTGCAGGAAAAGAAATTGATTTGCCTAAGTTTTCTTTTGTTGATGGCAAACGCTTTTTTGACGGCACAAAACTCAAGCTGGAAGATAACGCCATATTGGTGATTGAGGGTATTCACGCATTGAACCCGCTGATATCAAAGTCTATTTTGGCTGAGCGTATGATGAAGGTGTATGTGTCTGCTTTAACATCGATTCGTATCGATTCCAACAACAATATCCCCACCAACGAAAATCGCTTAATCAGACGGATAGTGCGCGACAGCAGGTATCGGGGCTATTCGGCGCTCGACACGATGCGCAGGTGGCCCAGCGTGCGGCTTGGTGAAGAAGAACATATATTTCCTTTTCAGGAAGAGGCCGATGTGATGTTTAACACTGCCCTGGTGTATGAGCTAGGCGTGCTGCGTCGCTATGCCGAACCCTTGTTAAAGGAAGTGCCTCCCATTGCGCGTGAATATTCGGAAGCCCAGCGGCTGCTGAAATTCCTCTCTTATGTGATTCCTATTGACGAAAAGGGAATACCGCCTACCTCTATACTGCGTGAGTTTTTGGATGGCAGTAGTTTTGACTATTCGTGAGGCGAAGCTACCAATAAACCTTCGTCAACTTCAGGATTTTTATTTCGTTTTATCGTATTTGTATTTCGCGTAAAATGGAATAAAAACAAGGGAAATACCGGCAAGACCGATGATCAACAAAACCGATGCGCCTTGATAATGCATCATTTTAAACAATACTGATAATACGCTAATTGAGCCAAATAATGCTCCTGAAATAAAGGCTATTTTTTTAATCATATCTAAGGATTTTGGGGTTTTGTGTTTATTTTGTCGTCTTTCCGCCCATTTCGGTGAAAACGCTGTCAACCGGTTCCCACAGCTCTATCTTGTTGCCTTCGGAATCCATGATATGAACGAATTTACCATACTCAAAGCTTTCAATCTCGTCGAGGATGGCTACCTTATTGGCTTTTAACTTCTCAACCAGCCCTTCAATATTTTGCACCCGGTAATTGACCATAAATTCCTTTTTCGAGGGTGCGAAATAGTCGCTTCCATTGCTGAAAGGACTCCACTGAAGGTAGTTAATTTCGTCGGGGCGCTGGGCATTCCTGAATTCAAAACTTGCACCCCATTCATTGGTTTCCAGCCCCAGATTTTCAGCATACCATGCTTTTGTCTTTTCAGGATCTTCTGAGAAAAAGAAAATGCCGCCAACACCGGTTACTTTGGGCAGGGTGTCGTTAGTTGGCTTTTGTTGTTCCGGGTTTTTATCTTGTTCATTCATATGCTTAGTGTTATCAATTTTGGAGTTGCAGCCTGCAAAAACGGCAAGTGTTAATAGAAGCTTAAAAGCTCTAATCATCCGATTTATTTTAGATACCTAACCTGGACAAGCCAGAACCAAACAGGAAAAACACGTAATTTTACTGCATGGAACTACTAACAGAAAAATATGAAAAAGATATATCCTGTGTGCTTTCATGTTACGACAGGATAATTATCAGC
>Ga0265295_1007206_pt1 | contig 12957 bp, 11 predicted proteins | sample Munlansysbiofilm_FD_192503 | JGI IMG/M metagenome (GOLD analysis project Ga0265295, IMG submission 192503) | Leachate microbial communities from a municipal landfill in Southern Ontario, Canada - Methane capture system biofilm | ecosystem: Engineered > Solid waste > Landfill > Unclassified ... | reverse complement strand
ACTTTTTGTTTCAGATGGATTAAGATTCTATTCTGAAGCACTTTTACAAAAATACGGTAAATGGATTGAGTTTCCAAGAACGGGAAAAAGAGGAAGACCTAAAATACCAAAGCTTGTTCCTGATAAAAATCTTAAATATGCTCAGATAGTCAAAGAAAGAGAAGGTGGGAAGCTACAAAACATTGAAAAAAAAGATATCTTTGGAAACAACATAGAGCAAAAAGAGATATCAACAAGCTTGATCGAAAGACAGAATCTAACATTGAGACAGGACAACAATAGAATTTCAAGAAAAACTATAGGGTTCTCAAAGAAACTCGAATGCCTATATAACCAGCTCAGATTATACTGCACTCATTTCAACTTCTGTAGAGAGCATGCTGGATTAGTCAAAAATGATAAAGATGGTGTAAAACGCAAAAGAACACCTGCTCAGGAATCAGGATTTGTTGAAAAGAAGTGGACTTTAAGAGAACTATTGACATTCAAGTGTTCAAGAACATCAACCAATTAATACATGACTACCTTAAATCAATTAAAGCCAAAAAATTGTTGTTAAAGCACCATAAACAATCTATAAGAAACAATAATATGAAAAACACAACTGTGACTATTATGCACAGTAAATTATTTCTAAATACTTTTCCAGAAAAAGAAAGCGAAGGTAAATCCGTATCCTTTATAAAGGTTGTTACTTATTAAAGCAAAGAACTAAATCAAACCGCTGATGTTGAAGCTTTAAAGGTACTATTTGAGACATTTAGTAACGGTATGCCCTGTTTCATGAAAAGTACGTAAGCTTAATATTCAGATTTTACAAATAGATTTCGGGAAGATAGTGAGGATTTAGTCCAGCGTTAAAAGGTGCGAGCAATGGAAGAAGAATATAATGCACAGAAAATAGAGAACAAATGGCAAAGCCGTTGGAATGAGAGCAGGATATTCGAGCCTGAACCTGATGAAAGGGAAAAATACTTTATAACTATCCCTTATCCATACCTAAACGGCAATTTACACGCCGGACACACAAGAACATTCACTATCGGAGATGTCATCGCCAGGCACAGAAGAATGCTTGGATATAATGTACTCTACCCAATGGGATTCCATGTTACAGGAACACCTATTGTGGGACTTGCAGAACTTATTGCAAACAAGGATCCACAGACAATGGATGTCTATTCCCGTTTGCACAGGATACCTGACGACATACTTGAAACACTTACAATTCCTGTAAAAATAGTAGAATACTTCAGCGTTGAAGCAGAAAAAGCCATGCGATCAATTGGTTATTCAATTGACTGGAGACGCAAGTTCACAACTACCGATGAAGCGTACAAGAAATTCATCGAATGGCAATTCAATCTTCTTCATGAAAAAGGAATGATCGTAAAAGGCGCACACCCTGTAAAATGGTGCCCTAATGATGATAATCCAGTGGAGGATCATGACATACTTCACGGAGAGGAAGCTACCATCGTAGACTTCACCCTGATGAAATTCAAATATGATGGAATGGTCCTCCCATGTGCAACTCTTAGGCCTGAGACTATTTTTGGCGTTACAAACCTCTGGGTGAACCCCGATATAGAACATGCAAAACTTAAGGTCACAAAAGATGGCCGTGAAGAGATATGGATCGTAAGCCAGGAAGCTTACAGAAAGCTTACCTTTACCGACAGGACCATTGAGTTCATAGAGAAGGTGCCTGGTAAAGACCTCATAGGTATCAAAGTGACAAACCCACTCTCTGGAAATGAAGTCATAACACTGCCAGCATCCTTTGTTAAAGCAGAGAATGGCAGCGGTATCGTCATGAGTGTGCCTGCACATGCACCTTATGATTACCTGGCGCTCAAAGATCTTTATGACAAGGATCTGTCCGAATACGGAATTACAGATAATCTCAGGGACATTAAACTCATTTCACTTATACAGGCCAAGGATTTTGGAGAATATCCAGCGGTGGAAGCTGTTGAACAATTTGCTGTGAAGGACCAGAAAGACCCAAAAGCTGAAGAAGCCACAAAGCTGGTGTACCGTCGTGAGTTCCATGGAGGTGTTCTGAAAGAAAATACCGGAAAGTATGCAGGTGTTGCAGTTTCCAAAATAAAGGACATACTCACAAATGATCTTATTGAACAGGGCATAGGAGAGCTGTTCTATGAATTCAGCGAGCCTGTTGTATGCCGCTGTGGAACCCCATGTGTTGTCAATATGGTTAAAGGACAGTGGTTCCTCAATTATTCTAACCCGCAGTGGAAAGACAAGGTCTACAAATGTATCAAGGGAATGGCCATCATTCCAGAGGAAATAAGAGTTGAGTTCAACAACAAGGTAGACTGGCTTAAAGACAAAGCATGCGCCAGAAAAAAAGGACTTGGTACCAGACTTCCATTTGATACGAACTGGCTTATTGAATCTCTTGGAGATTCAACCATTTACATGGCATACTACATCACGAACAAATTCTTTGCACAGGGAATCGATGTAGATCAGCTGACTCCTGTACTCTTTGACTATGTGTTGCTTGGCAAAGGATCCGTACAGCAAGCAGCAATTGACACCGGACTACCGGAATTACTCATTGCAAACATCAAGTCTGATTTTGACTATTGGTACCCTGTGGACCTGAGATCTTCAGGAAAAGACCTTGTGCCAAATCACCTCTTGTTCTTCCTGTTCCACCATGTCGCGATATTTGACGAGGACAAATGGCCACGCGCTCTTGCAGTGAATGGATTTGTGTCTCTTGAAGGGGAGAAGATGAGTAAATCCAAGGGACCGATACTTACACTTAAAGAAGCCGTTGACAACTATGGTGCTGATGTTTCACGCATGTACATTCTTTCAAGCGCAGAACAAACCCAGGATGCTGACTGGAGAGATGATGGAGTAAAAAGCTCAAGAAAGCAGGTGGAAAGGTTCTACAAACTTGCAAATGAGATAATAGATACAGGTGCAAGATCCGGAATTGATGGAGAACTCAAGCTCATTGACCGCTGGATGCTCAGCAGGCTCCAGCACTGCGTCAGGCAAACTAACAATGATATGACATCCATAAGGACAAGGGGTGCGCTCCAAAATGCATTTTTCCTGCTATACAACGATGTGAAATGGTACCAGAGGCGGGGAGGAACAGCACTTCTTTACGATGTCCTCGATGTATGGGTACGCCTGATGGCTCCTTTCACACCCCATATATGTGAAGAGATCTGGGCTAATATGGGACATGCTGATGGTGACTTTGTATCCCAGGCAGCATATCCTATATTCTGTCCGAGCCTCATAGACAATGATGCCGAGCTTGCAGAAGAACTAATGTGTAGCACACTTTCTGACATTGAAGAGATCATCAAGGTCACAAAGATAGAACCTAAGATGATAACCCTTTACACTGCACCTGATTGGAAAGTTAAAACTTTCAAGATGGCGCTTGAAATGAGAAACAATGACGAACTCAATCCAGGAAAACTCATAAAGACATTGATGTCTGAACCCGAGAACCGAAGATATGGAAAGGAGATCCCAAAATATGTCCAGAAGCTCGTACCGGATATTTCCGGTATGAATATTGAAAGGTTTGAGCTGTTGCTTGGAATGAGCCTTGACGAGATAAGAGTCCTGCAAGAGAATATCAACTGTATTGCAAATGAGATAGGGTGTACAATACAGGTTTATGCGGCTGACGAACCGGAATATGACCCGGAAAATAAATCACGGTTTGCAGCTCCTCTTAGACCTGCGATCTATCTTGAATAAATATAGATGATCTTGAGGATGTATGGAAAAGGAGCTAAATTTAATGCACTCCTGAAAAAACAAAGATTGAGAAAAGCTAATTAGCACCTCAGTAGAGATCTGGGCGCCGGTCCTCCAGTACGGGGATCGTAGCTCTTATTTTCTGAGTTATTCCAAATTCGATCTGATCTAATATCACAGACTCCATGTCACATACTTCTGTTTTAACTTCACCCTGAGCATCAATTATTATAGAACCACCAAAGAACGAAGAACCGGGGTCATTACCTACTCTGTTACATGCAATGTGAGGTATCTGGTTCTCAATTGAGCGGGCTATTGCAAGTGATTTCCATATATGCCCCCGCGGTGAAGGAAACTCAGCAATGGTAACAAGGATGTCAGAACCTTCAAGAGCAAGTTTCCTGGCGATTTCAGGAAAGCGTATTTCATAACATATCTGAAGACCAATCGTGATCTCCCGCTTAAGCAGTCTGATGGGATGAATCTCATTTCCTGATGAAAAATACTGTTTTTCCCTTTGGAAAGGATGTGTTTTACGATACCTTCCTGCAATCTCCCCATCTTCAATACACAAAGCTAGATTATAATAGTTAAAACCATTTTCAGCGTCTTTTTTTTCTATTAAGGAAAAAATAAGGACGCATTGATGCTCTCTTGAGAAATCACACATTTTACGCACTGTTTCGCCATTTTCTGTCTCTGCAGAATTCTCCATATCCTCATAACAGAAGCCGGTTGAAAAAACCTCAGGAAATACCAGAATATCAGCGCCTTTTGCCAGAGCACCCCGTGCCATTGAAAGAGCTTTAGAAATATTTGCTTCTTTTTCACAATGGAGTATATCCATCTGGATACAAGCTGCTTTTATAGTATTCATAATAAACAAAACCTTTTCAACCTGTTTTATGAACCAATTTTATATTTGCTATTAAACAACAAAGAAAATAGCTTATCCAAAATCCGTAATGGTAGTGGATTTTGTTTTTGGAATAAGGCCACCCAGATCAACAGAACTCCTTAATATTTTAAAAAGTATGCAATTGGAATTCTTTACGATTTCAGCATTCACTGTTTTAATTTCATAAGCCGGCTCCCCCACTGGTATTTTAATTTTTGTGATACCTGCAGTATATTCCTTTGGGTTTTTGTCCGTCTGATCAATGACACAGTTTGCTGAAGCAAGATAATCACTCAGGCTCTTTGCACCCAGACCCATTCTGATAAACTCCTCCTTAAATACAGGCCTGTCAAGTGTTCTTGATAAAACATAGGCTGCAACAGGAATCATCAAAGTTGGTTCAACATGTTTTATATGCTCGGCAATGAGGGAATATATATCCTCTTTGTCACTTTGCTCGGTTTCCACAATGCTATAAACCTTGGAAGGAGGGATCTCAACTTCATTTAATATATTAAGATCCTTCAGAGCCCGCAGGTAGCCAGTCATTACAAGACGGTGCTCATCCAGTCCCTTGTTTTTCAGTTCACGTGTAACACCGCTGATAGAAAGCTGTCTGCCCTTAAGAATTTCGTTGATGATAAGATAAATAGTATCAGACATAGTTACTGCACCATGAATGGTAACAAACCAGATATATTTAGCGGTACTTCCCAAATATAATTGGAAATACCGTATATACAGGTAGATTTAAAAGCAATAATGACGTTATTAATGTCCTCCATAATCTGATGGAAACTATAACACTATTGACTTATCATGATATTAATCCGTTAAATAAAAATGTGTCCCCCGTAGCATGGAATAAACATATGAGCGTATTTCAGGATCTACTTTAGATAAAACTGTTTCAAGAAGCAGGAAAATCAAAGTATTTGTGGATGCTATCATAGCAGTTCCAATTGCACTCTGGGCGTTGTGTGATAACACTAAGAAAGAGTCACTTAAAATACCTTCTTTCAACAAGAAGGAAAGACTAAAATCTATTTCGAAACTTTATGAAATCACAACACATTTATTAGGTTAGACTTCAATGTAATAGGTGCTAAAATAGACAAGGTAGTCAGTGACTGCTCATATGAACAAGGGAAAAAGTTCAAATGTGGCTATTTATACCAGGTCCGTTGACATAGACGAGGCAATCAAATGAGCAAACGAACAAGAATTATTAACGACCCCTCAGAACTCGTACCTCTGCTTCAGGTTTTTGGATCCCAGAGACACAAAAAAGTATTTGATTCACTTCTGAGCCTATGGATGACAAAAGAAGAGCTTGAAGAGCTTTTAGATACTGATGTTACTAAAAGCATCAATATTCTTAGGAAAAGCGGTTTGATAGAAAGCCAATGGCATATGCCAGAACCTGGCAAGACGCCTGAAAAGGAATACCGTGCTTCCTATTCTAAAGTCCAGACAAATTTCCAATGCTCTTTTGAAGACATGAGTGACATTATTACGCTCACGTTTCTGCCTTATGAAGAAGTGAAGGATGCTATTGAAGAACTTGAGAAGTTAGTTGAACAGGGAAACGATTCTATGAGCAGCCTTACAAGAGCATTGAACAAGAGTCCTTTATACATTCGTGCAGTTGCCCGCAGATCTGATAAACTCACAGTTATGGGACAGAGACTCAAGATACTTCAGGGTGGAGAAGCAGAATGATAGAACTTCTTCATAGCAAGAGTGGCATCACCAAATTCCAGATACTAATAGAAATAGCTGCACATCAGCCTAATGTACGACAAAAGGAAATTGCTGAAAAAATAGGTGTTACACCCCAGGCAGTATCTGAATACATCAAAGAACTTGTGGCAGAAGGTTTCGTCTATTCTGAAGGAAGAGTTCGCTACAGAATTACAAAAGTAGGTGTTGAATGGGTACTTGAAAATGCCGCAGACATGAAGAGATATGCACGCTACGTAATGAGCGATATAATAAGTCATGTATCTACCTGGACTGCAATTGCCGAGGAAGACCTTGAAAAAGGAAAAAAGGTCTACCTCAAAATGAATAATGGTTTACTTTATGTCAGTACAACTGATGTGACAAACGCAACCGGAACAACAATTTCAAGTGCAAAGGAGGGGGAGGATGTTGGTGTTACTGACCTCATGGGCCTTATTGATCTTGAGAGTGCAAGCATTACAATATGTAAGATACCAAGAGTTGAGCGGGGCGGATCACATAACGTTGATGTAGAGCGCTTAAGATCCCTTGCTAAATCCAAATCATATATTGCAACAGTGGGTGTTGAGTCACTTATAGCCCTAAGAAGAATAGACCTTGAACCACACGTAATGTTCGGGGCAAAGGAATCAGTAATTGAAGCCGCATATCACGGTATTTCATCACTTGTACTTGCCATTGATGAAGAAGTGCCAAGCATCCTGAGCAGACTTGAAGCTGAAGATCTTGAATACGAGCTTGTTGACCTTAGCATACAATGACCAGACGAGAATAATCATATGAGAATAATACTGATATCGGACACACATTTAGAAACTGACAGTATTCCTGCTTATCTTTCTGATGTTTTTGACCAGTACGATATGATAGTCCATGCCGGTGATTTTGATTCATTAGCTTTTTTCAAAGCACTCAATGCTACAGGGAAACTAAAAGCAGTACACGGAAATTCTGATGAACCAGCCGTAAAAGAACTTCTCCCGGAAAAACTGGTCTTTGAAGTAGAAGGAGTCAAGATAGGAGTTATTCATGAAGCTGCGCTTTCTATTGTTGATTATACTGCAACAAGATACATGGCTCTTGAAATGGGTGTAGATGTCCTTGTGTTTGGACACCTTCACAGACCAATTATTGAAAAAAGCGATGTACTCATTATTTGCCCGGGGTCGCCCACAAAACCAAGGATGTCTGATCCATGTGCAATTGAACTGCAAATTAAAAATGGTTCAATAGACACAAAGATCATACCAATAACAGGTCAATCCTGTGGATATATTGATTTTTCCCGCAAACTTGACGAAGACAGCAAGTAAGCTGACTAATTACGAACGTTGACGGTTTCTGTTTTAAACATTACACCCGTGCCTTTCAATGTCATCTGAATCTTATCACTGAATAAAAGAACCTCATCCAGATCCACATTGTCGCCCCAGTCATAAACATAGTCATAATTCCCCTGAACTTGTTTGAACCCAAGGGACATAAGACTCCTGTTTACTTCTGAAGGTCTTGAGCCGTTGCTGTTAAACCAGAGTAACAGATAAGTTTTCATAGAATACTCACAGATTTTACAATGCTTGGGTTAGATATGACACTTTTGGTCCGACAAAAAAGAAAAGGGCAAAATATGGCCCAAAAATAGTATCAATAGCTTTCTTTTAAGGAGCGCAGCGCCTGGGCAACCATTGAAGAATAATGCCTGTTGTCAGAATTATAGTATTCTTTTGCCCGCTGTGCATCGGCAGATGTACCATCAATAGTGCTAAGTCGATCAAGAGTGCATTTTGCAGTTTCTAATACCCATAGATCACGGGTCTGACCATCCACGATATAGAGTGATTCCGGACGCACAGAAGTAAGTACGTCACCCTCACCTGTAGTATAAGTACTTGGCTTACCAACAACCGCAACAAAGGCAGGAGTCTCACATTCAGCAAGTACCTGAGCAGCTTCGGGCTGGTATTGTCCTGCATATATCAGAAAAGAGCCAGTTGGATCTGTAACACGACCACGCCAATATTCTGAGTCCGTACCAATATCTTCTTTCTCAATTAATGTACCGATAATGAATACACGATTGACCTTCGCACCGGTTGGTGTCAAAAGATACTGTGGAGCATATTGGTCATCCCCATCCTTGAAACTTAGATTAGACTCCCTGAACTCCTGAGCAAATATCCTCATGGCAACTTCCCTTGTATAACCAACCATTTAGATCACCTCTGCTGCAGCTATTAACTCATCTAATTCAGACTGCTCCAGTGAGAACACATGACTTATGGACTCTACAAGAAGATACCTATCGATTTTAAATCCGTTTACAATGTAGTATTTGCCCACGAGTAATTTTTTCATTTGCTCAAGCACAACTCCCTGGTCAAGGGCATCTGCTGCAAGGGCAATTGCGTTTTCAAGCGTCATATCAGTAATCTCTTCAACAAGGTCCCTTTTTAGTATAGTATCCTGTATAGAAACTCCATCATCCATAACTGCCTTGATGCGAAGATCATAGACGCCATCCACCTTACCGTGCTCCATACAGGCTCCCTTTGTCAATGCACGATTGCACTCAGGACACCTTTTTATGAGGCCTGAACCAGACTGTATGTCCACCATGGCACCTTTGAACTCAACAGTAGTAGTCCCCACTTCGATATCTTCCTCAAGGGACTCGATGGAACTGCTCTTATTAACATTCAATTGGAATTTACCATTCCACTCATTGACAACTATGTTCCTGAATATGTAGCTTTTACCTTCTTCAAGCGTAGCTGCGGCAGCACTTTGCCAAATTGTGAATTTGATGGTACCGGTTTCATCCCCGATAAGACCCACCTGTGATATTGATTCATGGTTATTATCCCAGAGCTGGACAATCTTTCCCCTGACATTGAGCCACTTTCCATCTTCTGAAATATCAGAAATATTAAGCGTGGGTGATTCTGTCTGGCCTGTGTAAAACTCGCCCCTGTTAATATTGTATGATTTTAAAAAGTAATTAACAACACTTCTACGTGCTTCATCCTTTGGAACCTTGAACTTTGTTATCATTTTGTCAAGGCGTTCTTCAATATCCCCAATAGGGATCTCAACTCCAAGTTCATTGAACCTGGCACTAATTTCTTCTGCTAATTGTTTCATATTTAAATCCTCAAGCCTCTTGTTTGTTTCTTCTTGAGAGGCAATTTATCTGTATGCTTTAACCCTATATAATTGAGTGGTGAGTAAGGTGAAAGTAATATTTATATGAATATGGAATATCTGAGAAAATCATCAAACTCATTTATGAAGGATATCCACAACTTCCTGTGCAGCACCACCTTCACCAATTACAGTAACAATATCATCATACTCCAGGACAATATTACCATTTGCAATATGCGACTTGTCGCCCCGCCTGATCATCAGTAAGAGACTGTCATCTGGAAGTGATAATTCCTTTATGGCTTTGCCTACTACCTTGAGATTTGTAACCTTTGTCTCAAGAATATCTCCTTGCTCTCCAACTTCACACATGGAGAACACAGAGGGCTTTCCAACCATGTTATCCAGAACTATAGCTGCAGTCATCTGAGGACTCATTGAACGTATAGATAGATCCCAGAATGCATGCAAATTCTCAACATTGTTGACCCTTGCAACTACCTGTTCTTCTTTCATGTTGAACTTACTCTTTGCTATCTGAGATACCAGAAGATTTGTATTGTCCTGATCTGTGGTAGCAACTATGTACTTGGCTTTTTCAATTCCTGCAGCCTTAAGAACATTAATATCCTCGGCATCGCCATGAATCACACGTATACCCTGTTTCAACAGACGTTGGCACCTATCTTCGGAACTATCTATTACAACTACATTCTCGCCTCGCTTTTCAAATCTTTCGGCCAGGATTTCCCCAACCTCTCCGCCTCCGATAATAAGGATTTCCATTGGTATAACTCCTAAAATATTGGCTACTCTTCTTGCTAAAGTGCCGGTTGTTATGACTGTAATGATAACGGTCAGAAATACCAGCCCAACCAGCATCTGACCACCCAGTATATTAAAAAAATCAAGTTTAATAGCAAAATAGATTGCAATGGATGTTGGTACAACACCCCTTGGCCCAATGAATGAAATAAATAATTTCTCGTTTCTACTAAGACGAGAATTTGCTGTTGAAGCAAATACAGCCAAAGGGCGTACCAAAACGATCAATAAGAGGACAACTATAACCCCGTTTAGCCCAATATTGATAATATCCTCAAATTTGAGCATGGCTGCAAGAAGTATAAAGATTATAGACAGCATTAGCGTCACAAGATCTGATTTGAACTCTTTTAGAACCTGCTTGTGAGGAATATTAGAAGTACCGATAAATATCCCAAAAACTGCAACTGCAAGAATACCAGACTCGTTGCCCAATAACTCAGAAGCAACATAAGTGCTTATTACCATTGTTAAAGTAAAGATCCTGGCAGTCTGGTCAGTCACAAGGGAACCATTAGAAAGAAAACGTTTCAGGATATGACCACTTACCATACCTATGACAATACCTATAAAAAGCCTCTGGAAAATAAAAAGAACAGCACTGAATCCAGTTAGCTGCGAAATGATCCATTCGAACATAAATGCTGCAAGGATGACACTGGCTGCGTCATTTAAAACACCTTCAATTTCAAGGATCTTGCTAACTTTGTGGTTCACATGTATATTGCGTACAAGTGGGGTGATAACCGTAGGGCCGGTTGCAGCCACCAGAGCTCCAAAAAGTGCTGCCAGCTTTAAAGGAACTGCTAATAAAAGATATGTTACAAGTGTCGCACCAGCAAAGGTAATCAATACACCAATTGTTGTGAGCTTTAAAGCAGTCTTCTGTATAGGCCGGATACTCTTCACATCAATATGAAGACCACCATCAAAAACAATCACTGCCACTGATAGAGATACAATTGCAGTAAGCCCATTACCGAAAATGCGCGGGTCTATAAAATTCAACACTTCAGGCCCAACAAGTATCCCTTCCAGCAGGAGGAACATAATAACAGGAACTTTAAAGTATTTACTAAGTGCCTGGGCGATCATGCTCATAAAAAGCACAGAAATCACAATTTCCAGAAGATGTATCGACTCCACAACCACGCTCCCTGAATGTTCAAAATAACACTTATGTGATTTTAATATATGCACTATATATTTAAATATATAGTGCATATATTCAATTGGTTCAGGAGACGATAAACTTATAGTATTTAATACAGCCAATTCATCTAATCCTTAAATAAATGGCTATACTGCACCAGTATGCTACAAATAAAATGATGATTGTCAAATAAATTTACTATACCTTTAAACATTCCCCATTGTCATACAATAGTTAAAATAGAAAAACATGATAAAGGATAGATAAGAAACAAAATGCATATTAAATTATGTTTTGAACTCGAGTGATTAAAATGGTCTTAATAAAAGAAGAAGATATAAAAGTTCCATTAGATGTGCCGCAAGAAGCACGTGAAACATACATTAAGAATTACATGGAGATTACCCGAAACACTGGCAGATTGATGCTTTTTGCAGGTGATCAGAAAGTAGAACATCTTAATGATGACTTTTTTGGAGAAGGTATACCCTCAGACAACAATGACCCTGAGCACCTTTTCAAAATAGCTGCAAACTCAAATATCGGAGTCTTTGCCACACAGATGGGCCTGATTGCCAGATATGGAATGGATTACCCTGATGTACCATATCTTGTTAAAATCAACTCCAAATCCAACCTTGTGAAAACAAAGCAAGATGACCCATTCAGTAATCAGTGGTACGATATGGAACAGGTGGCTCAGTTTCGCGATAATAGCGGTCTTAAGATACTGGGAATCGGATATACCATATACCTTGGAAGTGTCTATGAAGCCGATATGTTCCAACAGGCTGCACAAATGATATATGAGGCACACAAGTACGGAATGATAACGGTACTCTGGATATATCCAAGAGGAGAAGCTGTGCAAAATGAAAAGGACCCACACCTCATTGCAGGTGCTACTGGTGTTGGAGCATGCCTTAATGCAGATTTTGTGAAAGTAAACTATCCAGAAGCTGAAGGAATGAAAACAGAAGAAGCATTCAAAGAAGCAATCCTTGCAGCAGGAAGGACAAAGGTTGTTTGCTCAGGTGGCTCCAGTGATGAGCCGCAAGACTTCCTTAAAAAACTCCATACACAGATCCACGTTAGTGGTGCACAAGGCAACGCAACTGGAAGAAACATACACCAGAGGCCACTGGATGAAGCTCTTAGGCTATCTAATGCCATCTATGCGATAACTATTGAGAATGCTTCTGTTGAAGATGCAATCAAGATATACAAAGGCGAATAATTAGCATTTTAAAGGTGCATTGGTTTAACCATGCAACCTTTTTTTAATTTTATTTGTTTTGCAACTATTCAGCCTGATAAAAACGCTATCTATAACAATCTTGACAAAAAGTTGAAATGTAAATTTCAGTATGAACATTTATTTTGATTGTTACTATTGATTGCTTTTTTGATTCTTAGATTGTTAGTG
>Ga0265295_1007205_pt1 | contig 12960 bp, 11 predicted proteins | sample Munlansysbiofilm_FD_192503 | JGI IMG/M metagenome (GOLD analysis project Ga0265295, IMG submission 192503) | Leachate microbial communities from a municipal landfill in Southern Ontario, Canada - Methane capture system biofilm | ecosystem: Engineered > Solid waste > Landfill > Unclassified ... | reverse complement strand
GCGCTGGGGGAGCTGCTCTGCAGACAATGTCCTGAGGATTAATTTCCAGCTTATGATGGCACCGCCGGAACAGCTTGAATATGTTGTTGTGCATGAGATCTGTCATGTAAAGGAAAAGAATCATTCAGATATTACTAAGTCAACGTTTTACACGTAATTCTTTAAAAAATAGGGTTTTATTCTATTTAAAAATATTCAGTTAAAAATTGATGAATTGAAAAATAGTTAATTTCTACAAGTGAATTTTTTAAACTTCTTTTTCGGAAAATTAAAACATTTCATTGCTTCTTCTATCTTTTTATTCCGGTCCCAGTCCGTTCATTTTTAAATAAGGATCTGTTAAGGGTTCTTGTAATTTCATGATGTAATTAACAAATAATTTAATAATGAAATTATTAAGGGTTTTTGTATTTATTGTTTTCATTAAATTTTCGTAATCAAGAGAACTCCGTCCCCACCGTTGACATTAAATTTTTCACTTTTTCTTTTTGTCCGACTCTTAATTTATTAGTAATATTTTTAATTAAACTGTCATACTCAATACATCAAAAGGTATCACAAATATCAAGCTTCCATTCTCCCTCTGCCTGTTCTCCTCACAATTCAATGCTCGTATCAATCAAAACATAAGTTTTGATCTTAACGTTCTTTATTACAACAAGCATATTGAAAAAGATGAAGAAAAAATGATAAATCTGTCATCTTTGGAGAGAATTGAAAGTATAAAATCTCATCAAAATTGAGAGAGGAAGTAAGACACTTAGAATTTGGAACTGAAAGAACAAGAAAATCATTATTGTTCTTATTTTTATTTACATTCATTTTCTTCATAAAATATTATCTTATTATTTAAATCTAAAATTATTTTATTTGCGTTAATAAGCCTCTTACGGTTTGGTAAAATAGTCAAATATGCTTCAGTGTGGAACATTAACCCTGTACAAAAAAGTGAAAAATCTACTGGATCTAATTCACTTGATAGTGCCCATTTTATGACTAAACCAGCAAAAGTTATGATTGGAATAAGCTCATACAATCCACTCGTTATTTTGCTTTTATATATCCACATTTTTGTTTTACTATTAGGCTCAAACAATGAAATAAATAAGCTAGGTATAGAAATAATTATAAACAGAAGTATCAACAAAACGAGTAGCTGAGTAGAATCATCAAATTTAGATAAAATTTGTTCAAAAAAAGGTTGAAAGTTTGGAATCACGGTAAATAGATGCATTTGAAAACTATCTACATAAATAAAAAAAGAATAAAGCATTCCTAAAAAGGGAGCTAGCATTAATGTAATGCCTGCAATAGCAAAACTTAGAGATGCATTAAATTCGTTATTAAGAGTATCTGCTTGCTGATTTGCACAAAGTAGCATAAATTCAAGTTGTTTTAAATCTCGATTTATTATATCTAAGCTTTTGCTATTTATAATTGCATTTCTAATTTCATCATTCAAAGGATATTCACTTTCTTCGATAGGTATTTCTCTATTCAAAATTCTATCTGATATTATTTTAGAAAAAGTATTTAAAATACTATTTTTTTTGTCATTTTGATTTACGTAATCTTTTTTTGAAACATTTTTAAGCCACTTTTTTAACCAGTCAGGATAAAAAACTAAACAAATAGACAAAACTAATAATGTTAGAAGAAATATAAAATGTAGAGAGTTACGAATTCCATTAATAACAGATTGTGTAAGTAATATGCTAAAAAGAAGACAAGGCAAGATAATAGGGTACTTAATTCGTTCATTTTTAATTAATTTGTTATATACTATTTTCACATTATATCCTAAAAACAATAAAATTGAGAGAAGATTAATACTAGAATTAAGAGCGATCATTAAAGAAATAGGGGAAAAAACAGGGAACTTACTCAAGAAATATGAGGCAACTAACATTAAATAAACTATAAGTGAAATAAAAAAACCATTAGAATATTTATGTTCAAAACCTCTTTCTTCAATTCGAAGTAGAAAGAATAGATTTATAAATGCTAACAGGAATCCAAAATAACCTAAAGTAATCCCCAAAATAGACCCATATGTTAATGAAGGTTCACCTGTTAGATACAAAAAGAAGAATAAAAAACATAAGAATAACCATTTGGCAAAGTCATTAAAAGTATACGACTTCGTATAAATTTTATGACTATAATAAAAGATGCCGGCAGGTACAGTGATTATTAAGAAAATAACTAATACACCAATCAAAACAAATTCTGCTTCCATAATACCATCTTTTTAAATGCTAATTTTGGACAAAAAAGACTTAGAATGAAAATCATTGAAAATAATAATAATGATTTAGATTTCAGGTAAATTACGCTAGCTATACCTAATGTATATCCGAATAAACTTATAAATTAATGGCATTTATTTGAATTGTTGATAGTATGTATTATATTTTTTCTACAAAATAGTTTAGTAATAATTTCTCCAATTCAATATACTTTGACAATATGTATTCGGCAATAAAAAATGTCAAAACAGTCACCACAATTTTAAAATTAAATGCAACAATAATATTAGCATATTCCTCAAGAAAACTAGATGTTTTGGGAACAAGAGAAGTTAAATACAGAGAGCCCAGTATTGTGAAATACTTACAACTGAAATCAATTCCTTTATTAATATTTTTCCTGCTAATATAGTTAGTAATATGAAATCCATAAGTTGCCTGTAATTCAGAAGCAATAAGAGCAGGAACAACGAGGCAAATTAACATAAGAAAACTAGATTTAATCATAAACATGTCATTAGTAGCTAAGAACACAGCAAAACTCTCTCCACGAGCCTCATATCCTACTGTCAGACATGTAAAAATTAACGGATATAAAAACCAAATCACAGAAAAATAATAATAATAATATCGGTAATACAATTCTCCCGTTTTACAATTAAACACTTTGCTTACAAACTTTTCAAGTACAATGTCAGTTGTTCCTTTTTTTACTTTTATATGTTCTAGCTTATTTAGATAAGGTATAATTTTATTTGTTATTCCAGATTCAAATTTTATTCTATATACAACATAAAAAAAATATAGGATATATGTAACGAAAATCATTAATGTATAGTGATCTATTGTTATAAAGAAATTTTTATTACTTAAAAAAAATTCAGTCATATGAATTACATCATTATTAAAAGTATAATTTACCTCTGGAGGCAAATTCATACCATAAGCAGTCGAGTAAAAGAATATTATAGCCCAATAATAAGTTGCATACACTAGTAAAATGTGAAAAGTAAAAAAATAAACAAAATATTTTGGTTTAAGAAATCGTTCTTCTGGTTTTAACTTCCTAAAAGTAATGTAATTTAAAGGAAAAATAAACCAAAAAAAAGTTGTTCCAGCAAATAAAAGAGATATAATAAATGTTATAAAATTTAATGAAGCAATATTTCCCAAAAATAATTCGTTGAGTTGATCAGTTACAATTGATGATTCGAATACAGAACGAATAAGCCATATTGTTGACCAAATTAATACAATTAATAGAAAAACAAGCCTGATAAAGATATCAAATACTCCAATTGCCATTTTCAGTGTTGGTTTCATCATAGTTAAATATCCACAACGTTACTAAAATTATATCATCTGTAATTATAATAACCAATATCAATCATACTGTTTTACCAACGCTTTCAAGGTTTGATAGGTAAACGTATATTTACTTGTTACTTTTATTTGACAACACTAAAGACATTTTATTCCTATACTTTGGTAGTGAATTACAATATTTTATTTATGAAAGAAATTGTCTGGATAATAAAGGTGGTAAGATCTGATTTTTTTGTTTCAAATTCTATTGGTTGAATTTTGCTTAAATCTCTATTTCAGTTCGTTTGTCTCTGAGACTTCCAATTTTCATCACTGTTGTTCAGTGAGAATTTAATGTAAATATTTCTTTTGATTTTATTGTGCGTCTTTAACATTTTACTTAATAGTTCAATTTGCAAAATCAGAATAATTTCTTTCTTTCAGCTACAATTATTATTAATCTCCAGCCTTAGAGAGAATATATAAGAAATTTATCGGTTGTAAATAGCTGATATATAAGCATGATCTTTTTAATGAGATTTTAACAAAAGAAGTTATTATTCTGAAAGAAAAAATATACAATTTAAAGAATATCGAGCCTAAATAATTTACTTTATCAAAAGATGTTTATTCTTAAATATCTACAAAACTAGTATGAAGTTAATATTATTTATAAAAAAATTATTAAAAAATATAATAAATACTAACAATTTAGTCTTAGTGCTTAACGTTTTGAAGATTACAAATAATTCTTATTTTCTTTTAATTGCTTTTCTTATTTTAGTAATAGGTTTGTTTCTTTTTGCAATAACAGTTTTGTTTCCTTCTGTAATAATACCAGTTCCCTACATCGTGTACATTACTAAATTAGTTCTTCCAATTATTTTTTTTGTGGTATATTCTATTAATATTCTTATTCTTGTTTATACGTTTTATTCCAAACATAATAATATGCCAAAACGTGTTCTCAAATACTCTACTATTAAAGGAGTATCTAAATTCTCAAGTTTCTTTTCAAATATCGTGGAACATTATTATCCATTACTCCCCATTTGTATGATAACAACAGGTATTGCATTGGCAACGTTATCCCTATGTAACGAAGTTTTTCTTTTATTAGGGGCAACTTTATTCATCCAAGGTTTTTTGGTATATTTTATTCTTATTAATCTGAAAGTTACCTTTTATAACATGGGAACATATAATAGATATAACAATATAACTAGAGCTAATGATATCTTAACTAATTATATTTCTCCAAAAGAAACTAACATGAAATATTTAGCTATTAAAGAATTTACGAAGCACTTTCTAAGAGTTCTAGACGGAATTGATTTTCATTTTGAAGCTGTTTTTGACAAAGGGATTAATATTGATTGTCTGCAAAATAACGAAAATATTACAGTGAAACAACTAATGAAACGTTATCTTCCTATATACTTAAGTTATTGTAGTGAAGCAGAATTAAATTTATTTAAAATAAAACTTAATTCAATGGCAAATCTAATAGATAATAAAAATATGATAGTTTCGTTAGACATCATAAAGATAGTTCATTCAATTCATCAAGATATAGTTAAATTTCTTAACCAGCACTCTTATGTTGTACCTAAGAGCACTCTTGTTTCCAATTTAATATCTAAAGCTAATGAAAAACATATGACTATTGTGGAAATTTTCCTTTCGATTTTTGTTATTACAGGATTATTTAAATTTTTTATTCCTTCTGAGATTCAAAATAAGATTTTAGACGCATTAAACGGAATTATTAATAACCTTTCAGGACATGATAAATATATTGCACTTATTCTTCCTTTTCTTGCATCAATACCTGTGTTATATAAGTTTTTAAAAGAATTATTTGAATAATACGTGAAATGCAATTATTTTAAAAATTAACAATTTAAAAGCTAAGAAATTAGGAGTTTTTTGATGGAAAGTTACGAATGTAGCGGATATTGGTGGATGCCTAATTCTCCTAATAACAAAGTGTTTGGTACATTGAAGTTTTTACCAACTGAAGGAGCTGTACTTGAATTAATGTGTTTTTTTAACAAAAATATTTCTTTTGAAAAAAACGAGTTATCTGGTAGATATATCAAGAGCACTGAAATAATATTAGGTTTAAATTCTGAAGGTAAAGACATTACTTTACATAATTGTACCTTCATTGGACGTCATATGCTATTGGAAAAAGATATAAATATATTAACATTTAGAGTTTCTTTTATTTTTGTAGGATTTCATTTCGAAAAAAAAGAGGATATAGAGTTCAAATCTGTATCTGTGAACTACCATCATTTAAATGAATGGATTGGAATTAGCGGGATTAAACAAGAAACTAAATTAAGTTCCGAAGGGAGGCCTATAGAGTTAAATTATAACTATAATCCGCCTGATAAAATTAAAGTAAATCTTAAGGATTTTTGCTTAGAGATGGGGTGGGATCTTAACTCAAATTTTGATCCCTACGAACTAAAGGTTAGACAAACATCATTTGTTAAAATTGAACTGCAAAATTCTACTTCTTTTGACTATTTCTTAAATATATTCTATAACATACAAAATTTATTATCCTTAGGACTTAGAAAGGTTACTTTTCCTTTGATTATGGAAGGGAAAAATGAAAAATTCTACTACAACCTCGTACTTAAAGAGGGAAAAGTGTATCCTAATATAAAAATATTCTTTTCAGCACTTGGTGAAAATGAGGATAAAAATTCAATAGATTTAAATCAAATTCTTTTTTCATATGGGGATATTGATGTTTATTTTGAAAATTGTTTGAATAATTGGTTTAATAAAAAAGAAGATCTTGAACCAGTTTATAGGTTGTATTTTGCAACAATGTATAACTCATCAATGTTTTTACAAAATAAATTTTTAAACTTGATACAAGCTTTGGAATCTTATCATCGAAGAATTTATGAAGGAAAATATTGTACAGATGAGAAGTATAAAGAAATTTATGTAAAGATGTTGGAGTCAATTGCTGATAACATTGACAGTGATTTTCGAGAAAAACTTGAAGGTTATTTGAGATATGCACATGAATATTCCTTAATAAAAAGATTAAAACTAATTATAAGAATCTTGCAAGAAAATGGAATCTACATTAATCCTTCATACTATAAAAAAGATCTTTTAATTTCAGATTTAAGTGAAATTAGGAATGAGTTAACTCATCATGATAAGATATCTGAAAAATCTAAAGATTTCGTGAAAATGAGTGAGTATGTTGAAATTATGCAAAGAATCATAGAAGCATGCCTACTTTTAGAATTAGGATTGCCTAAAGAAATGGTTATAGATTTAGTTAGAAAAGGAGATCGGAGAAACTTTTTTAACTTCAAATTATCTCAATAACTTGTGAAAAAATAAAAAGATAAACCACATTTTTTTTCCATTGAGCTCGGTTCAAAACTACTCTCAATCCTTCTATGTTAATTTTTGAGAGTAGAGAAATCAAAATTATCAGAACAAAATGGAATAGATACTTTTGGTCAAAAACATGAATAAGAGGAATTTTGAAACCATCTCAATAACAGAGATAAGAAAAGTACATTGCGGATATGCGTTAAAAGAGAAATTGTTTAAAAAATAAAAAATAATGTGAATCTTGGTGACAATCTGAAGTGATAAAGAGTTTATAAAATTCAAAAAACAAAATTAATATACAGAATAACCTAACTGAATTTAATGGAATTTCTTTATAAGTTGGCCGTAAGAATTGAGATATTATTAAAGGAATTAATTAACGAGATAGTTTGGAGATCTAAAAACCCCAAAGATCTGACAATACTTTGTTTCATTGTTTCTTCAATAGTGTTTGTAATTACATATACACATCCCGTTGCTCAAGGAGATAATGTACTATATTTCCTCAGTTCAATTTCACAAGGACTTGCTGCTATTTTTTCATTAATTTTTGTGATAACAGTTTTTGGTGCCCAAATGGCAAAAAATTACACATCTTTTGACTATATAGTTGATAAATGGACAATTAGGTTAATGATACTATTTAGTATAGGCATTATTTTTCCTTTAGTTCAATTAATAGCGAACTATAGTCTTCTACCATTTGACAACGTTGCTAATTTAAATTTATCTATTAATTTATTTTTAGCTACTTTTTGTGTTTCATCCATAGTACCATACTCGATAAGAGTTAACAGAATCATGAAATATGAAGGTGGGATAGCAAATTTAATAGCGGATACTTCAGAAGCTATTGACTCTGATCACAAAATAAGTGCCTCTAACAATATGGGTGAATTGATTAGAATTGGTAAAGATTCCATAAACAATAGACAATGGGATAAAACTTATATTATTGTCGAAAAAATTGAACTTTTAGGAAAAGAAACTGTAGATAAGCAATGGATAGATTTTGTTTTATCTACTACAAATGGATTAAACGAAATATGTAACGAGAGCTACAACAAAGGTAGACACATCAATATTTACTTTATAATCTATTTTTATTTTTTGCAACCTATTTTCAATAATAAGTTGAAATTCTCAGTACAATATGAGTACATCAAAGTTATAATTCGAGCAATAAACGCATTGGGAAAAATAGGGCTAGAGAGTATAGATAAAAAATTGGATGGAGTTCCTCTCTATTTTGGGAGGTCATTACAAAATAATCTGATAACTACACACTTTATAGACTTTGATAGAGAATTTAGTCATTTAGATTATGATTCAGCTTGTTATTATTTAGATATAGATAATGTTAAGCCTAGCTTTCATAGAATAATAGACTTTTTTTCTTTATGGAGTTTTCAAACCGAATTTCTAAAAGCTAGTTTATATACTGAATTAGGTGATTACGGCAAATTTTGGGGAAACGAATCTTTTAACATTATTGGAATTAATAAAAAAATGACAGATGAACGCTATTTAAAAAAATTTGAACATTACGGTATAGAACGATTTTCCAGTTTGCCTCAAGAAATTATGATGAAACTACTTGAAATAGGAACTGAAGCATCAACTAAAAGTAAGCACCCTCAAGAATTTGCTATAGCTTCTGCTACAATATCGGAAGCAGCAAATATAGGAATAAAAGCAATCCATGAAAATTTAAGTGACGGTACAGTTTCAATGTCGTCTTATTGCATATATATGATTGGTCTAGTTAGTATCAAAGAAAGTCTTGATTTTGTTGATGTTAAAGATACAAGAAACAGAGTCAATGAACTAAGAAAGGGATTTATATTATTACCATATGCTGTAGAGCTATTAGAGAATATTGCTAATGAAGCTTATAATATAGATAAAGACATGTATAAAAATTCTTATGAGTCTTCTTTATCATTTTTATGGATTTTAGGTATTTATGCAAGTAAGTATTTACCTAATTATGCAAAGGAAATGGCTTCAGATCTTAAAAAATCGAATAGTATAGTTATGAAAGATAAATTTGGGAGTGAATATATTCGTGAAGAGATAAGAGAATATTTCAAAAACTCTGACTTGATTGAAGAACTAAAAGTTTTTGAAAGGCTATACGATCAGTAATACACCAATTTTAATTTAAAACCAATACATCATTTAAATTAAAAACATAAAAAATACTAAACAGGCTGTATCAAAACCTTTTTGAATTCTACAAATGGGATAAAATGTTCTACTATAAGGCCAATTTATACCTTAATTTTGGAATAATTTTCTATCTGAATTTAAAGTCAACAATGCCCATTATCCAATTGTAGAAATGGGTCGAGTTTTGAGACAGCCTGTAAAGGTATTTTTTCGGAGATTACAGTTTTAGGGCATCCCATATGAGAGACTCTCTAGAGCTCCTATCTTTAAAATTAAAATTTAAGATTTAATCTTAAATTGATAATTGTCAAAGTTTTTATAAACATTATAAATGTCTTCTGCCAATTCATTAATATCTCTGTAAGCATCAGAAAAAGTACCCACTTTTATCATTTTTGTTTTAAGCAACATGTAAACTGTAAATTGTTCAAGTTCTTCCATTAAATCTTCAGGTAACATTTCAGATCCTTGTATAATAACCTGTGTATAAAATGCAGCATATTCTTTAAGCAAATTATCAGCATCGGGATTATATTTTGTTCCAACAGTTTTGGAGAAAATCTCCCAAGATTTGTAAAATCCAAAAAGGGCGTTGGATTTAACTAAATTTCTAAAATCATTTACTTTCTTGTTTTTATCTTCATTATAAAAGACAAGTTCTTTTAATATATCAAAACCAAATTTGACGCCAGTTACTATAAATGAAGCTGTCTCTAGACCACTCATAGAATAGAGTTATTCTGTTATAATAAAAATGTACTTAATTATCCACATTTAGAAATATATAAAATATACATCTGTAACTTTCGATTTCACTCCATTGTCGATATATCTTAAAATAACATTTTATCACGTATTTTACGGTAAAAATTATTTACATATCGAAAATTAATTTTAAAAACTTCTAAGTGTTATTTTATTACTTCATATTTTGCATTACATTTTAAGCATTGAATTTTAAAACTACTGGGGTAACTAACCTCTGGAATGAATTCAAACAAAAAATAATCTTCCATAGGAAGTCCAGAATCGGATTGCCATGAGTTTTTGCATGAATTGTTTTTACAATCTATATGTTTAAGCTCGTTTGAATCACGATATTTAACTACATGAAAAACTGATGTATGTTTAGACTTGTGATTTATATAGACAGCTTCAAGTGTTAACCTTCCATGACAATCTATATCATTCTCTCTATATCTTTCTTCTATTTCATATTCTAGATGTTTTCCAGATACTTTATTTCCTCTTCTTGATACTATTTTTTGAAGACCAGCTTTTACTAAAACCGTAGCTGAAACATAAAGTTTTGTGAGCTTGTGACCACAGGAGTAATAACATGTTTTTGTATACTCATCACTTGAACTTTCTTCTATTTCTTCTGAATCTAAAGTACCTTGACCACAAATAGGACAAAATTCAATTTCATCTACCATACAATCACCATTCACAAAAATGATATTTTGTATGTAAAATTTCAAAATAATTTCATTATTTTATCATAGAGCTCATCCCAAAACTTAAATTCTACTTCTTTGAAGCTCATTTTTAAAATAATCATTTGAGCTTCTGACACGAAAGTAATTCTAGAACTCTCTTAACTATTGGAATGATAATGGTTTTGGGATAGGCTCATAGTATAAAAAAGAAAAATGAAAAATAAATAATAATTAATATGCCTCTGAACAGTCCCCTACAGCTATTTTATAATCTGAGACACGGACAGAATCGTCAAATGGACCATATACTTTAAAATTCCATGTTTCTCCAGCATCAAGATCCACTATGTTAGTAAAGTCACTACCAACTAGTGCCCCGCTCTCATCATAGTATTTAACTTTGACTTCAGCATAACTAAGGTCTTTATTAGCAGTGGCTGACCCTGTAACCATGTAACCACCATATTCTTCTTTACCTAACGAATGGTCATTAATTACAAGAACAGGTTGGACTTCTTCTGTTGTCGTGCTTTCAATAACCTGCTCAGATGCAGGTTCAGCATTCCCTTCCTGATAGTCTTCAGTGACCTGCTCAGATGCAGGTTCAACATTCCCTTCCTGATAGTCAGTTTTATTATCAGTACATCCTGCAACAAATATTAAAGCAACTGTTATTGTTAAAACAAGAACACCTTTCTTCATCAAACATCCTCCTTAGTAATAACTTAAAGTTTGAAGAGGATGTATTAAAAAGTTATTATTTTTAGTTGTTAAATTTACTATTTGGAGTTACACTTTCTAGATATAGATAGAAACATGATAAAAGGAAAAATTGTTATTTTCCTTTTTGAGTGCAATACACCAAAAGTATCTCTTCTTCTTAATTATTTAATTTCAAAAGCTAAGATTAAATGGAATTGTTTATCTATAATTGAAAATAAATTATCATCCTACTTTTAATTTAAGTGTGGTGTTGATAATGATAATGGAGTTAACCGGAGTAAATGACCAGCTTGAAGTCTATGATGATAGAATATTAATTAAAAGAAAGAATATGAAGGCAAAATTCAATGGGGATAAGACTATTTATTTAAATCAAATTTCTGGAGTAGAATTTAAAAAGGGCGGTGGTTTATTTGCTGGATATATACAATTTTCGATTCCTGGGTGTGTTTCTCCTAAGAATGGTTTATACGGGGCAGCCCATGATGAAAACAGTGTTGTTTTCAATAAAAAATATAATGACATAGCGGAACAAGTCAAATTGAAAATTGAAGATTTAATAAAAAATCAATCAAAAGTAAGTAATCCTACATCTAATGATCCCGATATACTCAGGAAGTATAAACAACTTTTTGATGATGGTATAATTACACAAGAAGATTTTGAAGCAAAGAAAAAGGAAATATTAGGGCTTTAATGAAATTGGATTTCCTAAACTTTAAATCATTTTTTAAGGCGTTAGTAAATATGACTAGTGAGTTAGATTTGTTTTTAGGTTTTGGAATTCAAAATAAAAAATGGAGAATTGATAATGAAGAAATTGAAAAAAGAGGTTTACCAGTAAAAGGTGAATTTGATTTTCAAATTATACGGTATATAGCATCGTTAAGAGATAGGATAAATAATCTCAGTTTATTAAAGAATGAAATTGAAGTATTAAACAAAGAAGCTATAGAAGAAACTGAAAAACTATATGAAACAAACTATGGAACGTCATATAAAAGGAATCTATTAGCTAATTATTATGAGACTTTTTTGAATCAAATATACGGTATAATGGAAAATGTTGCTAAGATAAATTTCTTTGTGTTTGATGATTACTTCATACATAATAACCAAGAACTCAATAGAGGTTTTGAAAACCAGAGAAATAAGATAATTGAAGGTAAGTTATCATTACATCCCGATTATGATAATATAATAAAAAATGATTTAGACTGGTATAATGAATTATCTTCAATAAGGCATACATTTATTCATTTCATTGCAGGAACATGTATTATTAATAGAAAAGAAGAAATTGTGCTTGAATATTTAACATACAATTTGTCAAATATAGAATTGAATGAAGAAGTAAAAATTATAAGAAATATAATTAAAGACGTGGAATCATTTTACAATAAAACTATGACTTTTTTAAATGATATTTCTGTCATCTACTTGAAAAATCTTGACCCAAGCACCATTTCTTATTTTTATGATTTAAAGGATGATTATTTAGAAATTAAGGAAATAAGATTAGGTGATTATTTGGAAGGAAAAACGGGAAAACTCTTGCACAAAGTTCCAAAAAATCAAACTGCGGGCGGCCACCCCACCCTAAAGGATGGGGTATGCTTCGGGCCGCCCGCCCGGTTACTCGGGGACAGATAATTAAGCATCCTCTAACAAGGTTTCATGAACATAAGTGATTG
>Ga0265295_1007204_pt1 | contig 12961 bp, 11 predicted proteins | sample Munlansysbiofilm_FD_192503 | JGI IMG/M metagenome (GOLD analysis project Ga0265295, IMG submission 192503) | Leachate microbial communities from a municipal landfill in Southern Ontario, Canada - Methane capture system biofilm | ecosystem: Engineered > Solid waste > Landfill > Unclassified ... | reverse complement strand
AAAAATATTGCCAGACCGGTGTCTCGCTCCAGCGTTCGCACACGCCTTCGTCGCTTTCGTTGAAGGTGTGCTTCAGACGTTAAACAAAAAATTCATCACATCCCCATCCTTGACCACGTATTCCTTGCCTTCCGCCCGCATCTTCCCGGCCTCCTTCGCCCCCTGCTCGCCCTTGCAGGCGATGAAGTCGTCGAAAGCAATGGTCTGGGCGCGGATGAAGCCGCGTTCAAAGTCGGTGTGGATGACCCCGGCCGCCTGGGGGGCCGTGGCGCCGACGGGAATCGTCCAGGCGCGGACTTCCTTGACGCCGGCGGTGAAATAGGTCTGCAGGCCCAGCAACTGGTAACCCGCACGGATGACGCGATCCAGACCCGGCTCGGCCATGCCCATGTCTTCCAGGAAGACCGCCTTGTCCTCGTCATCCAGGTCGGCGATTTCGGCCTCGATGGCGGCGCAGACAGCCACCACGGGGGCCTGTTCGGCGGCAGCATAGTCCTGCACTGCTTTCAGGTGCGGGTTGTCCGTGAAGCCATTGTCCTTGACGTTGGCGACATACATGGCGCGCTTGGCGGTGATGAAGCAATAACCCTTGATCAGGGCCTGCTCGTCCTCGTCCAGGCCCAGGCTGCGCACAGACTTGCCCTGATCCAGGGCCGCCACGATGCGTTCCAGCAAGGCCACCAGGCGAATGGCGTCCTTGTCGCCGGAATTGGCCAGCTTGCGGTTCTTTTGCAGGATCTTGTCGGCGGTGGCCAGGTCGGCCAGGGCCAGTTCAGTATTGATGACCTCGATATCGGATACGGGATCGACGCGGCCGGCGACGTGCACGACGTTCTCGTCCTCGAAACAGCGCACGACGTGGACGATGGCATCGGTCTCGCGGATGTTGGCCAGGAACTGGTTGCCCAGGCCTTCGCCCTTGGACGCGCCCGCCACCAGGCCGGCGATGTCCACGAATTCGACCACGGCGGGCACCACGCGCTCGGGTTTCACGATGACCGACAGCTGCGCCAAGCGCGGGTCCGGAACCTCGACCACGCCGACATTGGGTTCGATGGTGCAGAACGGGTAGTTCTCCGCCGCGATGCCGGCCTTGGTCAGCGCGTTGAACAGGGTGGATTTGCCGACGTTGGGCAAGCCAACGATGCCGCATTGCAGTGCCATGGGGAACCTGAAAGGAAAAGAGGGATGGAAATCAAGGCGCTATTGTACCCGCCTGCAGGGGCGCTCACCCCACCACCAATTGCGGCGCAAAATGCAGCACCAGGCCGATCAGCAGCAGCGGTCCGCCATTGAAAATCGCATGCAGGGCAATGGCATCGACGATGCCCCGGCGCACCCGCATCCAGCCCAGCACCAGGCCCGTGACCCATTGCGGCAACACCAGCAGCGGCAGCAGCACCAGCGCCATGGCATTCAGGCGGAAATTGAACAGGTGCACGGCGGCAAACGCCAGCGCGGCGCCATGAAACAGCCAGGGATAGGCGCGCCGCGCCAGCCGGCGGCCACGCCAGGACGCGCGCCAGCCGGTCCGCCAGCGATGATCGGCCGGGTACCAGGCCGGGGCCAGCGCCAGCAGCACGGCAGCGGCGGCCATCAGACCCGAGGCAATCCCCGCCCCCTGGACCAGAATGGATGCCATCAGGGGGACGAACCACCACAGCATGGCCGGACGGCGCAGCGCATAGCGAAAGGTCAGTTCCTCGACGATGGGCGCCCAGATCAGGGCAGTCATCCAGGGCAGGTTGTGGATGTTCAGCCGATGCTGCGCCCCGCCCGCATCGGCCGCCGACAGGGCCAGCGGGGCAAAGACGAACAGGTTCACCAGCCACAGCAGTACGGCCCAATGACACAACCGCCACCAAGGGGCGTTCAGGCGCCAGTCCGCCCACAGACCGGCGCCGGCGCGCCGCCCCCCTGCTCTTGGGCCGGGTCGCGGGCGCACGATGAAGCGCAGGAAATCGGCGATTTCCTGGCCCATGGTGGGCAGACCGGCGGGACGCTGGAACAGGCGCATCCGCATTGATCAGGCGTGGTTGGCCTGATGCAGGCGTTCGGTGACGCGGTCGAAGGCGCCGTCCAGCAACTGCGGCAGGACGATGCGGCAGCGGTTGATGGCGTCCTCGATGCCGGGCATGTCGTCCTTGCGCGGCGGATGCAGGACGAAATTGACGACCTGCTGGGCCAGGCCCAGGCTGCGCGGGTGGCCGATGCCGATACGCAGGCGCCAGAAATTGGGAGAGCCCAGCACGGACTGGACATCGCGCAGGCCATTGTGGCCCGCGTGGCCGCCGCCCAGCTTGAGCTTGACCGCCCCGGGCAGCAGATCCAGTTCATCGTGCAGAATCAGGATTTCCTCGGGCTGCAGCTTGTAGAACCGCGCCAGCGCGCCGACGGCCAGGCCAGACCGGTTCATGAAGGTGGTCGGCTTGGCCAGGACCACGGCCTGGCCCGCATGGCGAGCACGCGCGACCCAGGCAAAGAACGATTTTTCAAGGGTGAAATCGGCCCGCAGGTCGTCGGCGAAATGATCCGCCAGCCAGAACCCGGCATTGTGGCGTGTGGCCTCGTATTCGGGGCCGGGGTTGCCCAGCCCCACGATGAGGCGGATGGGCGCGGTCGTCATCGAGAGAGGTGATCCGAAAAGCCCCCATCATACGACAAAACCCCTGCCGGCCTCGGGCCGGACAGGGGTTTTGCAGGATCTTGCGAACCGGCGCTTATTCAGCGGCGGGCGCTTCGCCTTCTTCCTCGGATACCGTGCCCTTGGGCGCATTTGCCTGGGCCAGCAGCGGGTTGGTGTCCTCGCCACGCGGCACGTACTTCACGCCCTTGGGCAGGGTGATGTCCGACAGGTGCAGGCGGGCACCGCCCACCAGGCCGCCGAGTTCGACTTCGATGCGCTGCGGCAGATTGGCCGGCAGGCAGGTGATTTCGAGTTCGGCCGGGCCGTGGGTGACGATCTGGCCGGCCAGTTTGACGGCCGGGCAGATGTCGGCATTCAGGTAATGCACCGGAACCTTGGTGGTGACGGCCTGGGACGCATCCACACGCTGGAAATCGACGTGCAGAACCTGGGGCTTGTAGGGGTGCCATTGGGCGGCACGCACCAGCACGGGCTCGGCCTTGCCGTCCAGGACCATGTCCAGGATCGAGGCGTGGAATTCTTCCTTGTTCAGGGCGTGGTAGATCTCGTTGTGGTCAAGTTCGATGCTGACCGGGGCGGATTCGCCACCATAGACAATGGCGGGGACCCGACCGGCGCGGCGCAGGCGGCGGCTCGCACTCGAACCCTGGACGCTACGCGAAGTGGCGGTGAATTTCATGGATGACTCCAAAGTGGGGCCTTGCAAGGCCCCGACAACAAAGCAGCCGAAGCTGCGAAACGACCCCGCGCCGCGACCAGCGCAAGGCCACAGAATGCAACGCGTTTGCCGTCAGTCGGCAAACAGCGAACTGACCGATTCCGCCGTCGAGATGCGCAGAATGGTTTCCCCGAGCAGGGATGCGCAAGACAGCTGGCGGATTTTTGCACAGGCGCGTGCGTCCTCGTTCAGCGGAATCGTGTCGGTGACGACGAGCTCGTCCAGGGACGATTCCTGGATGCGCTTGATGGCTTCGCCCGACAGCACGGGGTGCGTGCAATAGGCGTACACGGAACCCGCGCCCCGGTCCTTCAGGGCCTGGGCGGCCTTGCACAGCGTGCCGGCGGTATCGACCATGTCGTCCATGATCAGGCAGGTGCGCCCGTTCACGTCGCCGATGATGTTCATGACCTCGGACACATTGGCGCGCGGACGGCGCTTGTCGATGATGGCCAGGTCGGATTCGAGCTGCTTGGCCAGGGCCCGGGCACGCACCACGCCGCCGATGTCGGGGGACACGACCACCAGGTTCTGGAAATTGCGGCTCCAGATGTCGCCCAGCAGGATCGGCCCGGCGTAGATGTTGTCCACGGGAATGTCGAAGAAACCCTGGATCTGGTCGGCATGCAGATCCATGGTCAGGACCCGGTCCACACCCACGACCTGCAGCATGTTGGCCACGACCTTGGCCGAAATGGACACGCGTGCCGAACGCGGCCGGCGATCCTGGCGAGCGTAGCCGAAATACGGAATGGCGGCGGTGATGTTGCGCGCGGACGCACGGCGCAGGGCATCGACCATCACCATGATTTCCATCAGGTTGTCGTTCGTCGGCGCACAGGTGGGCTGCAGCACGAAGACGTCCTTGCCGCGCACGTTTTCATTGATTTCCACCATGACTTCGCCATCGGAAAAGCGACCGACGGTCATCTTGCCCAGGGACATGTCCAGGTGATTCACGACATCGACGGCCAGACGAGGATTGGCCGTGCCGGTGAAGATCATGAATCTGTCTTGTGCCATGGTGTTGAACCAATGTGTCAAATGACAAGGCTGTTGACGGCCTTCCCGCAGGGGACGGGCCGGTTCAACAGCCTGATAGCATGCGCGCGAGCGCGGAAGGGATGGCTGGGGAAGAAGGATTCGAACCTTCGCATGCCGGAATCAAAATCCGGTGCCTTAACCAACTTGGCTATTCCCCAATCATTCAATCATTGACCCAGCCAAGCAAGGGATGATCATGCAGACCCCGGCAGATCCAGGACCCTGAGATCGCCCCAGCGGGCGGGTTTTCCATTTTACTGATTATTCGATCCTGATGCATCCTGGCCTGATCTGCGTCCGGGAATTCTGCAAACAGGCACGAACCCGAACCTGTCATGCGGAATTCGACCCCCGCGTCCCGTACTGCCTGCGCAAGCGCGGCAATGGCCGGGTGCTGCCGAAAGACCGTGGCTTCCAGATCGTTGCGCCCGAAAAAAACACCGGCGTCGCGCCCTGTCTGCCAATCAGTAAAGACCGCAATTTTTACCGATTCGGAATTTCTTGTCAAATCGGGATCCCGGAATACGTCGGCGGTCACCACGTGCGCTGCCGGGCGCACGATCCAGTAGGCCCGCTCGGGCAGATTCACCGCCGTCAGGTCCTCGCCCACGCCCTGGGCGAAGGCCGCCCGACCAAAAACGAAAACCGGTACATCCGCCCCCAGCGGCAGAGCCAGGCGCAGCAGTTCGGCACGCCGCAGGCCAGTGCCCCACAGGCGGTTCAGGGCGATCAGGGTGGTGGCAGCATCGCTGGACCCGCCCCCCAGGCCGCCACCGGCCGGAATGCGTTTGTCATAGCGGATACGCGCGCCCAGCCGTGTGCCGGTGGCCCGCTGCAAGGCGTGGGCTGCGCGCAACACCAGATCCTGGTCTGCCGGCAGCCCCGCCAGACCATCGCCTTGGCGCAGGATCGTGCCGTCGGACGTAGCCTCGAAATGCAGCGTGTCGCACAGGTCCACGAAACGAAAGACCGTCTGCAGCAAGTGATAACCATCCGTCCGCCGACCCACGACGTGCAGGAACAGATTGAGCTTGGCCGGAGCCGGGACGTCATACAGGGCCGCCATGCGCGTCAGCCACCTGAATCAGTCCGGTCCACGATCAGCTGCAGGCGCCATTGCCCCTGATCATCCAGGCGCGACAGACGCACGCGCCCAGGCCCCTGATCATCATAGGCGGACAGGCGGACTTCCCAGCCATCCTGGCGCAGCGACGTCAATCGGCCCCGATCGTCGCGCTGGGCATCGACGACTAGGCCGGGTGCGGCCTGTCCGCGTATCCAATGACGCAGGCCGGACACGGGCATGGGATGGCCCCAGACCATGGCCAGCAGATCGTCCGGCGTAGCGGCGGATTCGCGACTGCCATCGGCCCGCTCCAGCAGGGACAGGCCCGGTTCGACCCGGATCCGCGCCAGGATGCTGCCCAGCGGGGACACCAGATCCAGGCGCAGGACACGCCCATCGTCGCGCCAGGAAAAGCCGCCCTGGGCCGCATACGGCGCGGCAACGGCCGGCTGCAGGTTCACGGCGAAACGGCCCTGCCGCTCGAAGGCCGGGCCCTGGCCGCCAATGCGCTGGGGCGCGGCGCAAGCGGCCAGCAAGCCAGCCAGCAACAGCGCCACCCCGATACGCCAGAAACGCCAGAATCCGACTGTCATGGCAGCCTGACCCTCAGGCGGTCCAGGGTTTCTTTCAGGGCGGCGCTGTCGGGATCGGCCTTGCGGCCCTCGGTCCAGATGCGCCGGGCCTCATCGTGGCGGCCCAGCACCCACAGGGTCTCGCCCAGATGTGCGGCCACATCGGCGGCGGGCAACTGGTCGTAGGATCGGCGCAGGTATTCCAGCGCCCCCTGGTAGTCCTGGATGCGAAACAGATACCAGCCCACGCTGTCCAGGATGTAGGCACTATCGGGATCGAGTTCGAGTGCCCGTTCCAGCAGACCACGTGCTTCGTCCAGATTGCGGTTCTGCTCGACGAAGGTATAGCCCAGCGAATTGTAGGCATTGGCGTTGTCGGGGTTGAGTTCGATCACGCGCCGCATCAGGGTCTCGAATTCGTCCGTCCGGCCCTGCAACAACAGCAGCATGCCCAGGTCATATTTGATTTCCGGGGTGTCGGGCATTTCCAGGTCGGCGGCCTTGAGCAATTCGACCGCCTGATCGGTGCGCCCTGCGTCCCGATAGATGGATGCCAAGGTCAGGCGCACGACGGCTCGTTCGCGGCGGTCGGCGGGCTTGATGGCGTCCAGAATGGACCGCGCCCTGGCCAGGTCGCCCAGCTTGCCATAGAGCACAGCCTCGTGCGTGCGCGCCTGAAACAGCAGCGCCGGTTCGTCGATCTTGCGCAACTGGCGAATCGCTTCGCGCAGGTCGTTCTGGCGTTCGGCGATCTGCACCAGCAGCAAGCGCGCATCGGACACGTCAGCCTGGGCATTGGTGGCCTCGTCGCGCACGGCCGCGCGTCGCTGCTGCTGGATCGAAATGTACTGATTCAACAAGGCCTTGGCCTGTTCGTAACGGCCGGCCCGCGTATTGACCTCGGCCTCGGTGTAGAGCAGATCGAAGTCTTCCGGAGCACGCCGACGCATGCGGTCCAACAGCCCCAGGGCCTCGTCGAACGACCCCAGGCCGGTCAGGCGGCTGACCAGCAGCAGCTGCAGGTTGCGCCGGTCAGGGTGGCGGTCCAGAAAGGCGTAGGTGTCCTTGATGGCCTGGGCGGGTTCGACCCGCAGGCCGTATTCCAGCACCCGCTGGGCGGCATCCTGGGAATCCGGATCCAGGGCCTGGGCCAGGCGGGCCTCGTCGACGGCACGCACGGGTTCGCCCGCCGCCCAGGCCGCGTCGGCCAGGGCCAGGCGCGCCAACACCGAGGTCCCGGACACCCCCGCCAGCGCCTTGTCCAGCACGTCCAGGGCCAAGCGCTTGTCCGTCATCTTGGACACGATGCCAGCCGCCTGGACGATGGCCTGGTCCTGATCGTCAGCCGAGGCAATACGGCGCGCCAACGTCCGGGACAGGCCATCGGTCTGGCCGCTGGAAGCCGACAGCGCCAGGGAAGCCGCCACCGCTTCGGGATTGGCGGGATCCAGAGCGGCCCATTCGCGAGCGGAACGCAGCGACAGCGCCAGGTTGCGCCCCGTCATGGCCATCTGGAAAGCGCGGCGCGCAAGCCGGGGATCCAGCGTATTACGGGCCAGGGACAGGAGTTCCTGGGCCGCGTCATCGAACTGCCCGCGCTGGGCGGACAATTCAGCCACCAGCAGGCGGTACAGCAGTTCGGGAGTCAGGTTGACGGCAGGCGGTTCGCCACTGCGCAAATGAATGGTTTCGACCGGATCAACCGGCGCGACTGCGGGAGGCGCAGCCCACGCCGTCTCGTGTGCGGCGGCCAGCGCCAGCACCACGGGCATCACGGAAGCGGAAAATCTCATTTGCGGTAACCATGGCCGGAACACAGCAAACGCTGCGTCTGATGGCAAAATTGCATCATCGAAAGTGGATGTTATCACCCTGCCATGCCGGAACTGCCAGAAGTCGAAACAACCCGTCGTGGAATTGCCACGATCATGCCGGGACGCATCCTGCGCCGCCTGATCGTGCATGAACCCCGCTTGCGCTGGCCCGTGCCGGCCGCATTGCCCGGCCTGGTCCGCGACACCCAGGTCCTGGCCTGCGAACGCCGGGGCAAATACCTGCTGATCCGGTTCCCGCAGGGCACGCAGCTGGTGCACCTAGGCATGTCGGGTTCGCTGCGGCGGGTGCCGATGGACGAACCACTGCGCAAGCACGACCATGTGGAATGGCTGTTCGACGAAGCCCGTTTCCTGTTGCACGACCCGCGCCGCTTCGGCGCGGTCCTGTGGCACCCGGCCGGAGCCGGCCCGATCGAAAGCCATCCGCTGCTGGCCGGCCTGGGCATCGAGCCTTTCGATGCCGCCTTCACCCCGGATGTCCTGCACGCGGGGCTGAAGGGGCGCCGCCAGTCGGTCAAGCAGCTGCTGCTGGGCGGCAAGATTGTGGTGGGTGTGGGCAACATCTACGCATCCGAATCCCTGTTCCTGGCCGGCATCGATCCACGCCTGCCGGGCAGTCGCCTGTCACGTCCGCGTTGCGCCCGGCTGCACGCGGCTATCCTGACGACCCTGGGCCAGGCGCTGGAATCAGGCGGCAGCACGCTGCGCGACTACGTCAACGCCCAAGGGACCCCAGGGGCCTATTTCACGCTGCATGCAGCCGTCTATGAACGCGAAGGCCAGCCCTGTCCGCGCTGCGCCACGCCAATCCGGCGCATCGTCCAGGGACAACGCGCCACGTATTTCTGCCCGGCCTGCCAGACACGCTGACCGCAACCAGACGCCCGATCCACACGACGGCGACCCGGCCTCCGGTCAGCCCAGCACCTTGCCTGGATTCATGACGCCCTGGGGATCCAGGGCCGCCTTGATGCGATGCATCAGGGCCATTTCCACGGGGTCCTTGTAGCGCGGCAGCAGGTCGCGCTTGAGCTGGCCCACCCCGTGTTCCGCGCTGATCGAGCCCCCCACCGCGTGCACGCGATCATGCACCAGTTCATAGACCGCATCCTGGTGCGCCAGCAACTGGCCTTCGGCCCACCCCGCGCCGCGCGCCACGTTGTAGTGCAGATTGCCATCGCCCAGGTGGCCGAAGATCACGTGGCGGATTCCGGGAAACGCCGCCTGCAGTGCGGCGTTGGTACCCAGGACGAATTCGGCCATGCGCGACACCGGAATCGAGACATCGTGCTTGATGCTCTTGCCCGATTCCTTTTCCGCCAGGGGGATGCTTTCGCGCAGGTGCCACAGCGCATGGCTCTGCGCCATGGATTCGGCGATCACCGCGTCCAGGACGATACCGGCTTCGATGGCATCGCCCACCACGACCTCGAAACGCTCGCGGGCGTGGTCTACGGATTCGCTGTCCGACAATTCCAGCAAGGCATACCAGAGCATGTTGGCCGAATCCCCTTCGAAGGGCAGCCGCTGTTGTGGAAAACAGCGCACCACATCCTGCAGGCAATTGCCGGCCATCAGTTCGAAACCGGTCAGCGAAGCGCCCAGCCCCGCGCGGGCGCGGCCCAGCATGGCGATGGCCGATTCGATCGAGTCCAGGGCCAGCAGCGCGGTGCAGCGCGCCACCGGCAATGGATGCAGCTTCAGTGTGGCCGCAGTGATCACGCCCAGCGTACCTTCGCTGCCGATGAACAGATCACGCAGATCGTAGCCGGTGTTGTCCTTGCGCAGGCCGCGCAGGCCATGCCAGATGTCCCCCTGAGCGGTGACGACTTCCAGACCCAGCGTCAGTTCGCGCATATTGCCATAGCGCAGCACCTGCGTGCCGCCCGCGTTGGTGGCCAGATTGCCGCCGATCGTGCAGCTGCCTTCGGCTGCCAGACTGAGCGGAAACAGCCGGCCGGCATCACGCGCGGCCTGCTGTACGGACTGCAGCACGCAGCCGGCCTCGACTTCCATCGTGTCGTTGTCGGTATCGATGCCGCGGATCCGGTTCAGACGCTGCAGCGACAGGATCACCGCGCGGCCCGAATCGTCGGGCGTGGCACCACCGCACAGCCCCGTATTGCCACCCTGGGGGATCACCGGCAGCCCGGCCTGCGCGCACAGACGCACGACCGCCGCGACCTCATCGACCGAGCCCGGACGCACCACGGCCAGCGACCGGCCACGATAGCGTTCGCGCCAGTCTGTTTCCCAGGGCAGCGCATCCGCCCCGGTCAGCACCTGCGCGGCGCCAACCGTCGCGCGCAAAGCATCCAGATGTTCCATGGCTGTCGTCATCCCGAATCCCGCTGCTGGAAAGAACTTTTGATTGTAATCGGCGATACACTGGCCCAAATCTTTTCTCTCGCCGATCTTTCCACTGAAATCCACTCATGAGCACTCCCCTGCCCGCCGCCGTCTTCAAAGCCTATGACATTCGCGGCACCGTCCCCGGACAGATCAACGAACCCTTTGCCCACCGCCTGGGGCTGGCCCTGGCCGCCCAGGCCCAGCGCGAAGGCGTGCGCAGCCTGGCCATCGGCTACGACGGACGCCTGAGCAGCCGGGGCCTGGCCCATGCGGTCAAGACCGGCCTGCACGCGGGCGGTATCAATACGATTGAGTTAGGTCTGGCACATACCCCCCTGGTGTACTACGCTGCCCACCGCGAAGGCACCGGGTCGGGCATCGCCATCACTGGCAGCCACAACCCGCCCGACTACAACGGGTTCAAGATGATGATGTCGGGGCGTACCCTCCACGGCGACGACATCCAGGCTCTGCGCCGGGCCATGGAAGACATCCAGGTCCCCACCGGCACCACGCCGGGCATCAGCATCGTCACCGATCTGATCGACACCTACATCCGCGAAATCGCCGGCCACGTCCGCCTGGCGCGCCCCATGCACATCGCCATCGACTGCGGCAACGGGGTGGGCGGCGTGGCCGCCGCCCGCCTGTTCCGGGCGCTGGGCTGTACGGTGGACGAACTGTACTGTGATGTCGACGGCCTGTTCCCCAACCACCACCCTGACCCGGCAGACCCGGCCAATCTCCAGGACCTGATCGCCCATCTGAACGCCACCGACTGCGAACTGGGCCTGGCCTTTGACGGCGATGCCGACCGCCTGGGCGTGGTCACCCGTTCCGGCCAGATCATCTGGCCCGACCGCCAGATGATCCTGTTCGCCCGCGATATCCTGCAGCGCCAGCCAGGCGCGGACATTATCTTTGACGTCAAATGCAGCCGCCACCTGGGCCGTGCCGTCCAGCAGGCCGGCGGCACCCCGCTGATGTCGCAGACGGGCCATTCGCTGATCAAGGCGCGCCTGGCGCAAACCGGCGCCCCACTGGCCGGCGAAATGAGCGGCCATATTTTCTTCAAGGAACGCTGGCACGGTTTCGACGACGGTCTCTATGCCGGGGCGCGCCTGCTGGAAATCCTGTCACGCAACGACACGCCCAGCGCGATCCTGGAAGCCCTGCCACAGGGGATTTCGACGCCCGAACTGAAACTGCCCATGGCCGAAGGCGAACCGCATGCCTTCATCCAGCGCCTGCAGACCGAGGGCCGCTTTCCCGGCGCCACGGATCGCATCACGATCGATGGCATCCGCGCCGAATACCCGGACGGTTTCGGCCTGGCGCGCGCATCGAATACGACGCCAGTCGTGGTGCTGCGCTTCGAAGGCGACACGCCCGAGGCCCTGGCGCGCATCCAGGACGAATTTCGTACTGCCATCGCCGCGCTGCTGCCCGGGCGGGAACTGCCGTTCTGAACCTGGTCCATCGAGATTCAGCCCGCCAATCCAGATACCGGCCTCAGGGGGATGCGCGCCCCGTCAGCCCCGCATACACGTCCAGGTGCGCCCGGACGATGCGGTCCAGGCCAAAATCGCGTTCCGCCAGAGCGCGGCCCGCCGCACCCATGCGTTCCCGCAACCCGGCATCACCCGCCAGCGCCGCGATCGCATCGGCCAGGGCGCGTGCGTCCCGGGGCGGCACCAGTACACCACTGACACCGGGCTCGATGGCGTCCCGGCATCCCGGCACATCCGTGGTCACCACCGGCCGGCCGCAGGCGGCGGCCTCGATCAGGGACTTGGGCAGTCCTTCGCGATAGGACGGCAGTGTCACGATGTGCGCCTGCGCGTAAAAACCCGCCACGTCCGCGCATTCGCCCACGTATTCGACCACGCCCTCGGCCGTCCAGGATGCCAGTTCGTCGTGCGTCACCGAAGCCGGGTTTTCCAGATCCGGACTGCCGGCCAGGCGCCAGCGCAGCCCGTCGCCGCGCGACGCGGACAGCCGCGCCGCCTCGACGAATTCGCGCACCCCCTTGTCATGCAGCAGCCGGCTGGCCATGGCCACGGTGACGGGACCATCCGGCCAGGGCGCCGGCGCGAAGCGATCCAGGTCCACGCCCGAGCCCCGCACCATCACAGCCTGCGCCGGGCGCACCGCCCCGGCCTGCACCAGCACGTCCCGGTCCGAGACGTTCTGGAAAATGACCCGGCTATTGGCATGCCCCAGGGCCAGACGGTACAGAATCAGGGCCAGGCGCTTGAGCACACCACGCGCGCCCGAGCCCTGGATGAAGACATAGCCCAGTCCCGAAATCGCCGCCACATAGGCAGGCACCCCCGCCAGGCGAGCGGCAATGCCGCCATACAGCACGGATTTGAGCGTGACGGCATGCACCAGATCCGGCCGTAGCTGGCGGAACAGGTGCCAGATCGCCCACAGGCTGCGCGCTTCGGTCCAGGGCCGCATGCTGGTGCGCGACAGGGGCAGGACATGATGCGTCAGGCCCAGCGCCTCCAGCTGCGCCACAGCCGGGCCACCCATGGATGCGATATGCACTTCGTAGCCTGCATCGCGGGCCGCCAGGGCCACCGGCAGCCGGTGCGACACCAGAAACGCCGGATTGGTGATGAAGAACAGCAGCCGGGGGGCCGGGGCGCCCCCGCCCGCCGGGGTGGCCCCGACCGTCACCCCCGAGGCCGTCGCGGCCCAAGCCGCGGCACCGCCCCGACT
>Ga0265295_1007203_pt1 | contig 12961 bp, 9 predicted proteins | sample Munlansysbiofilm_FD_192503 | JGI IMG/M metagenome (GOLD analysis project Ga0265295, IMG submission 192503) | Leachate microbial communities from a municipal landfill in Southern Ontario, Canada - Methane capture system biofilm | ecosystem: Engineered > Solid waste > Landfill > Unclassified ... | reverse complement strand
ATTTGACGGAACGGAATGGCATCCGGCCGGTGGAGGAATGAATGCAAGCGTGACCGACATGGTGATCTACAACGGGGAGTTGGTGGTGTCGGGTTTCTTCACTCGAGCGGCCTACCTGACTTCAAACGGAACTGAAAATCCGGGGAGCATATCTGCAAATTATATCGCCAGGTGGAATGGAACGAGCTGGAGTCCGCTAGGCAGCGGGATGAACGGCAAGGTCACCGCATTAGCCGTTCACAATGGAATGTTGTATGCGGGCGGCTCCTTTACAACGGCCGGTGGTGTTCCAGCGGCAAGCATTGCGAAATGGAATGGAACCAGCTGGTCTTCCGTCGGCAGCGGGATCAGCGGCGGCGGACAGATATATACACTCGCATCCTACAATAACGAACTGTATGCGGGGGGAACATTTACTGCCGGTGGGGGAAACGCAGGGAATCACATCATGAGCTGGGATGGCGTGAATTGGAAAAGTGTGGGCTCAGGAACGGACGGTAACGTCATATTCCTCTTTCCATATGGCTCAGACTTGATTGTCGGCGGTTCTTTTTCAACCGCGGGTGGTTATTCGGCGGAGAATGTTGCGAAATATTTCATTACGCATTAGGCGAGGATGTGCGATCCAAAGGAGCGGAACAGGCTCTCATGATGAAATGCCCGGAATAAGGTTGCCTTCCCCCAGAGAGCCGGCATAACGGAAGAGAATTGCGGCAGGAATGAGAGCGGTCGGAACGAAAAAGCCGTTTTTCAGACAGAAGGACATCCGCCGGGCGAAAAAGACCGGTAATGGAACATATTTTCCGGATCGGCCACGCGTTGTGGCACGACCGTTGAATACACCTAAGTCAAGATAAATACAGGGTAAAATCAGGCTGTACGGCCCAGGAGCAGATCATGAACTTGATGTATATTCTATGGTTTTTTATCGGGGCGCTGTCCATGTATGTCCTGATCGGCGTTTTGGTCGTTGTCCGAAAGGCTAAGCGAACCGATCCCAAAGTCGACGTTCCCTGAACGTACGGTTTCGGCGATCAGCAAGAACGCCGTTCCGCCTGATTGTCCCGTGGAATGGTGGCAGTCCGAGGGGCAAAAACACCATTTCAGGCTGCCACGCGCAGATAACGTCATATAAAAAAGGGCTGGCGATAAACGTCTAGCCCTTTTTGTTATTTGGCTGGGGAAACAGGATTCGAACCTATATTCACGGAGTCAGAGTCCGTTGTCCTACCATTGAACGATTCCCCAGTATGGACCTCATCAAAGCTCGCAGACTTGATTTCTTATTTGTGATATCTGAAGCCTGACTTCAAGCGGGACGAATATAATGTGATTGATTTTCTATGTCAACCAAATTTTCTTCAAAAAAATATATGGAGGGCTTCCATGAAAAGGCGGAAAGTGGTCATCCCACTGGAGGGAAACGAAATCATATCGGCCGTTCTTGCCCTGCCGACGACAGGGCAAAAGGGTTTGGGTGTAATCACGGCACACGGAGCCGGAAACGATATGGAGCAGCCGCTTCTGGTCGCCTTTTCGGACGGCCTGGCCGAGGCGGGTTATCCGACGATGCGCTTCAATTTTCCCTATAAGGAGAAGGGGAGAAAGACTCCGGACCGGCCTGAAAAACTGGAAGAGGCCTGGGCGGCGGCCTGCCGCTACTTCTCAATGGATTCGGGAGTGGAGGTAACCCGTATCATCGCCGCCGGAAAGTCCATGGGCGGACGGGTGGCGTCAACGATGGTTTCCAACAAAAAACTGCCTGTGGAGGGGCTGATTTTTCTGGGTTATCCCCTGCACCCGGCGGACAACCGGTCAAAACTTAAAGACGCCCACCTGTACCGGATCGACATTCCAATGCTTTTTTTCGCCGGGACCAAGGATCGCCTTTGCACCCTGGAGACGCTTCAGATGGTCCTGGCCAAACTGAAAGCCCCCTGGAATCTGGACATCATTGAGGGCGGCGACCATTCCTTCCACATTCCCAAATCCATGGGAGTTCCGGAATCGGATGTCTACACCCGAATCCTGGAAACGACCGTGCAATGGCTGGAGAAAACCTTCGGATCATGCTGTCCGTAGGCAAAGAGAAGATGGATTAATCCTAAACCTTACTGACGCGTCCATCTCTTATCGAATATTAAGAATTTTGATACACGAAAATAAGGTTGCCTTATGTTTTCAAATCTTTTAATTTTTTGTCATATTTCTTTCCGTTTCTTCTTGCCGTTATTGGAATCCATCGAAATGCTCCAAGGAGGATGAAACTGTCTACCGGCAAGGAGGTGAGACGGCGTTAGTTAACTAACGAATTCAATCGCTTTAACGGGATGGTGTCCTTGTTTTTTTATGACTCGTTCAACCTGGAGCTGGATTATACAGGAGGTATCTATGAAACGCTTATCGAGGAGTTTTCTTTGGGCATGCTTGATATGCCTGTGTTTTGCAGGGAGCGGTTATGCGACGAACATCGTCATCAATCCAGGAACCACGTTGGCGGGCAATGCAGCGGCGTTGGGCGCATTTCAGCGCGCTGCTGATTCCTGGAGCCAGCGGCTGGCCGATCCAGTCACAGTAACGATCAACGCCGATCTGGCCGCCCTGGGTACCGGTGTCCTGGGATCAGCTAATACGGTCACATTGTCCTGGGGGTACAACAATGTGCGGAACCTGATGGTTACAGACGCCGCCGATGAAGCAAGCAACGGGATCGTTTCCTACCTTCCGACCGCATCACAGATCGGCGTCAATCTTCCATCCGGTTTCAGTCTAAGCTCGGACATCTCCATGACCAAGGCAAACCTCAAGGCGATGGGCTATGAGGGCCTGGATGGCATGTTTGGAGCAAAGGACGCCGACATCACTTTCAGCACCAATTTCAATTTTGACTATGACAACTCCGATGGCGTCAGCGCCGGCTCCTATGACTTTGAAACCGTTGCCACCCATGAAATCGGTCATGTCCTGGGCTTCATCTCCGCCGTTGATGTCGTCGATTACTACCTGTCCATCGGGGAAACGGCTGAAATTTCACTTTACGCATTAGACCTCTTCCGTTTTGGCGCTGCCACTCCCACCGACGAGGCGTCATTTACGACAGGGGTCCGCTCGCTTCTTACCGGCGGAGAATCCTACTTCTGCGATGTCGACAACAAATGGTCCCTCTCAACGGGAAGATATACGGGAGATGGACAGCAGGCGAGCCATTGGAAGGCTGATGAAAAGACGGGCGTCTATATCGGCATGATGGACCCATCGCTGGCTTCCGCGACCGTTCAGGAGATCACCGGCGCCGACCTCCGCGCCTTTGACCTCATCGGATGGGATGTAACCCCGGTCCCGCTTCCCCCCGCAATGATTCTTTTCGGGTCCGGCCTGGTTGCTGTTTTTGCAGGCGCCCGCCGTAGAAGAAAAGTTTAGGCGGAGGCGAAAAGGCGTCTCAACGCACCGAAACAGGAAAGGCCGCCCACGGGTGGCCTTCTTTTTTTATAACACCCAAGCGGTACAAGTGGAGGATCCGGCAATGACGGCGCTGCTGATGGCAATCCTGATGGTCGGGCAATTGACCGGCATCGGCCTGGACTGGAATCAAGGGGTCTTCGTTCAGGAATACTGGCAAGCCGGCAAGCCGCATTATGCAATCGCGAATTCCGGGAACGCGGCGGCCAGGATTTCCGTCTACGAAGCGCAAAGGGGGGAAAAGCTCGCCGGCCCTTGGAACATCGCTCCAAAAAGGGTGATTTCAGCAGATGCCGCCAAGCTTCAGGAACAGGGTCTCCTGGAGTTCAGGCTCGAATCAGGAATGCCGCTCGGACTGCTGGACGCTCCGCGGGCACCGGCAAGCCCCTGCATGGAATCGGGAAACATTGTCACCACCGGGGGGCTCAACGGTTCGGGGGGCAGGCAACATGAACTGTGGTTTGAGCAGGGCTCACTGGCATTCAAGCCGGAAAGCATGGTCACGCTGGAGCTTGTGGTCCGGCCGGGCATCGGGGAAATCCTCTATTCCAGGAACAAATTAACGGAATTGGACGTTACGTGCGAAACCCTGCCCGTTAAATCCAGCAGGGAAAATTTTATCATCGACACGAACCATCCGGCGCAGAGTCGGATGTACCATCGCATTTATCTGCGGTTTAAAACCCCGAAAACCGATCAACCCATGATCATGGTTGTGGACGGATGGCGCTGGATCGTCGTGGGCAAGAATGGCCACGGGCTGACACGAGGAATCATCGTTGATCCTTCATCGAGCCGTCCGTGATGACCGGCTGGTTAAAATCGGCATCCAGCACCATGATCGTTATCATGGAAACTTCCTCTCTGCAACCGCGGCCGCGGCGTAAATCAGGACGGCCAGAAGGATCACAGCGGCAAAGCCCAGGTGAACCGCCAGGAGGGTGGCGAGAACGGCGCCCACCACGGAGGCGAAGCCGTTGATCGCCCAGGCCCAGGGAATGGCCTCCTCGCGTCCGTGCGCCAGCCGCGACATCCCCGTGGGGAACGGAACGCCCATGCACATCGCCAAGGGCGCGACCAGCAGCACGGACAGAACGATCTTCGCCGCATCGGACCAGTGGATCAACGCCGAAAAGAGGGGCGGCAGGATGGCAAGATAGAGAAGCGCCAGGGCCGCCATCGCCAGAACCGCCCGGGGAACCTTCCCGGCCGCCTGGGAGCGGCCGGCCAGCCAGCCTCCAAGTCCGGCGAAAACCAGGAAGGCGCACAACGTGACCGCCAAGGCATACAGAGGGTGCGCCAGAAACAGCGTGAACTTCTGGATGAAGGCGATCTCCACGAAGATGAAGGCAAAGCCGATGCTCAGAAAATACAGGGCCACCGGTGCACCCGGAAGGGTTTTCCGGCAGCGGGACAGGGCGAGCGGCGCCAGGATCAGCAGCGCGCTTGCCAGCAGGGCCTGGAGCAGGGTCACCACCAGCAGCGGGTAGCTCCAGTCGAGCAGCGGCATACCGCCCTGTTCCCGAAGGGCGAAGAGCTCCCATGCGGCCCTCCATTTAAAAAAGCGGAAGAAGTAGGGCCGGTCATCGGTCGCCGGCTCGATGTAGAACTTGTAGGAATCGATAAATGCCTGGCGCGACGGGCCCAGAAGCGCCACGGCCCCTTCGAAGAAATACGGCCGGGTCAGTTGGTTATAGCGGTTCGCCTCTTCGGCCTCCATCCCGGGAAACCAGACGGTATCGAAAGAGCGCGACCGGCAGAACTTCCTGATGGCCGAGATTTCCCCTGCGGAAAAACCGCCGTTTTTCACCAGCAGCGCGACGGTCTTCCAGCCGCGGATCATGACCAGCCGCTCTGCGGGATCGGGCACGCCGCTCTTCTCCAGGGCGGACACCGCTGTAGCAAAGAGCTTCAGCGCATCGCGCGGCGGCAGTGCAAGCCAGCGGGTGACGGCCAGCACTCCGTCCGGCGCAAGGCGCTTCAGGCAGGCTTGAAAGGCCTCCACCGAATAGAGATAGCTTTCGCTCAGGCCATACAGTCCGGCGGACGCCGTTCCGAAGGAATCCAGAAGCGCCACCTGGATCAGGTCATACCGCTTCCGGCCGGCGTTGACGAAACCGCGCGCCTCGGCTTCATGCACCGTCACGCCCGGCAGATGATACAGGCTGCCGGAATAGTCCCGGAAGCGGCTGCGGACCAGGTCGATGACGTTGCGGTCCAGCTCAACCGCATCAATCGCGGCGCTTCCGCAATACAGCGCCTGCAGCACATCGCTCCCAGCCCCTGCGCCCAGCACCAGCACACGCGGCTGTTCCAGGAAGGCGTAGGGAAGCGCCGAGGTGAGCTGATCGAGATACTCCAGTGGCGCGAGCGTTCCATCAAACCGCGTCAGTGCCGAGGGGCCGTTTCCGTCCACGAACACTCCCAGTTGGGGCGGAGGTTCGGCAGTTGCGTTGAGGCTCATCCCCGGCGCGTACCGCAGCGGCACACGGACATTTTCCACGACGGTAACCTGTCCCAGGGGACTGCTCCGCTCCTCGACGACCCGCGCCCCGAAGACGTTGAGCATCTGGCTCAGGTCCTTGTAGGGGGAAAGACCGACCGGGAGGGGAGGCATCGCCGCCGCCGCCAGGACCGCGAAACAGGAGAACAGCGCCGCCGGCCATTTCTGCCGCATCCTCAATTCGACGACGGCGACGGCGGCCGCCAGGAAGGCCAGCGCCGTAAGGAGGGCCAGAATCCGGGGAGGCGGTACGACGAACATCACGCCAATGACGCCCAGGCTGCCGACACCTGCGCCCAGGATGTCGAAGGCATAGATCCGGGAAGCCTGCTTTCCGGAAAGGGCAAAAACGAGGCCGACACCCAGACCACCACAGAAGAAGGGCAGCATCAGCAGCAGATAGACGGCGAGCATACGGACCGGCTGGCTTGGGTCCCACAGCAGTTCAAGGGGATTGAAGGGGATCCGCTGTGCCAGGAGAAACGCCGAAGGCATCAGCACGGCCATCGCCGCAGCAGCTCCGACGTAGACCGTCCCGAAGTGTCGGACGAGCCTCCCCTTCAGCAGCGTCAGGGCGGTGCCGCTGGCCCCGTAGCCCAGCATCGCTGCGCTGATGATCATGTAGGCGAAGTGGTGCCACAGGGCAATGCTGAACAGACGCGTCAACAGGACTTCGTATGCAAGGACGCAGGCGGAAAGGAGTCCAATGGCGAAAAGCGGAGGGCGCGGCATCACTGATGCCCGCCGGTCAGGGGAACAAAGCGCACCGGCAGGATCTGGCGGCTTATGATAGACCCATCCTGCTTTTTCTCCACCAGCATCAGCGACTGGGTCAGAAACTGCGTGCCCATGGGGATGACCATGCGTCCGCCCCGCTTCAGCTGCCTGACCAGCGGCGGAGGCACATGGCTGGCGGCTGCCGTCACCATGATGGAATCGAACGGCGCCGCTTCCGGCCAGCCGTAGTATCCGTCGCCTACTTTCGCTTTCACGTTGCGGAAGCCAAGCGCCTTCAGCCTGGTGGCCGCCTCCCTGCCTAGCGCCTCGATGATTTCAATGCTGTACACAGAACCGGCCAGCTCGGCAAGAATCGCCGCCTGGTAGCCGGAACCGGTTCCGATCTCAAGCACCCGGTCGCCGGGTTTGACCTTCATCAGGTCGGTCATCAGCGCCACAATGTAAGGCTGCGAGATGGTCTGTCCGTGCCCGATCGGAAGGGGGCGGTTGAGGTAGGCAAGGGGGACCAGTCCGGACGGCACAAAGCGATGCCGCTCCACTTTTTCCATCGCCTTGATGACGGAAGGGCTGATAGCCGAGCTTCCGACGTACAGGGCGGTCAAGGCCGCATCGGCCATCACCTCCCTCACCATCTTTTTTCGCTCAGCCTCGAATTCGCTGCCCTGAACCGGCAAGGCACCGCAGAAAAAAAGGAGCGCAGCCGCAAAAAGGAAGAGCTTCATCGTTTTCCCCTTGAATCCTGTTCACCCCGCTTCATCCGGAGTCGACATGGCCCGCAGAGATAAAAAAGTCCCCCACAGGAAGTCCCTTTTCCCCAAGCCAGTATAACCGGGCCGGATCTACACGATCAAGGGGAAATCACTGCCGAACCGGCTACCCTTCATGCAGCGGAAAGATCCTTGATGGCAAGGCAATTGCAAAGCAATTTAGTGCCCTTATCAACTACGGATGAAACCTGAGTGCGATTTCAACTGTTCTGCTGCAGGATCAAGTCCGCTTTGGACAACCGTTTCATAATCGCCGAAGGAAGACCGATGACAGAAAAACTGCGTTGGCAGCAGAACAACGGACGCAGCGTCAGCGGCGCGTTTCAGAACAGGAGGTGCTGCCTGTGAAGGTGGTTCAGTACACATGTGACACGGACGGAAGCTGGCATCCGGAGGCGCCCGAACCGGATGAGGAAGTTCAGTTGGTTCTCGTTTTCAGCGGCGGCAAGGTTCTCCGGAAGACCGAATTTCCGGCTTCTGTAAGAAAAGCATTTCCAGCCGCCCTGATCACAGGCTGTTCGACCGCGGGGGAGATCGCCGACACACAGGTGAACGACGGCACGGGGATTGTCACCGCCGTTCGATTTGACGGCACCCGGGTGCGGGGCGCTCAAGTTGATGTCAACGGCGCGGAAGAAAGCATGGAAGCCGGCCGCAAACTGGCTGCGGTCCTGAACGGCGACGGGTTGCGTCATATCTTTGTTCTCTCCGACGGTTTGAATATCAACGGCAGCGAACTGGTGCGAGGCCTTTTGGCCGGGCTTCCTGAGCGGGTGACGATAACGGGCGGACTGGCTGCGGACGGCGACCGCTTCCGGGAAACATGGGTCATCTGGGATGGAACCGTCAGAACAAAGGCCATTGTGGCCATCGGGTTTTACGGAGACCGCCTCTCCGTCGGATACGGCTCCTACGGAGGCTGGGACCAGTTCGGACCGGACCGGCTGGTGACCCGGGCTGTGGGAAATACGGTTTATGAACTGGACAACAAATCCGCACTCGACCTGTACAAACGGTATCTCGGAGAGCATGCCCGGGAGCTTCCCGCCGCGGCCCTCCTGTTTCCCCTGAGCCTGGGCACCCGGAACGGCGGCATGAATACAGTCCGCACGATCCTGGGGGTATGCGAAGAATCGGGAAGCATGACCTTCGCCGGAGATGTTCCGCAGGGGTCCATCGTGCGCCTCATGAAGGCGAACTTCGAACGGCTGATTGACGGAGCAAGCGAGGCCGCCAGAATCAGCCTTGAATCCACCAGGGCCGACTTCCCCTCCCTTGCGATCCTGATAAGCTGCATCGGAAGAAAACTGATCCTGAAGCAACGGGTTGAAGAGGAGGTTGAGAGCGTCAGGGAAGTTCTGGGAGATCAGGCGGCGCTGACCGGATTCTACTCCTATGGGGAGATTGCCCCCTTCCGGCCTGGGGCGAAGTGCGAACTCCACAATCAGACCATGACGATCACGACCTTTTACGAGAGGCAGCCATGATCGACCAGCCGCACAGATTGTTCCAACGTCAGCTCAAGCGATATCTGGGCGACGTGCCGTCTCTCCCCAAGAGCGTAAAGACCTTGATGCAGGTGGTGAACGAAACCTATATCCAGTTCGACCAGGACAGGGGCATGCTGGAACGGGCCTTTGATCTGAGCTCGGAGGAAATGGTTGAAGCCAACAGGGAGCTGCTTCGCCACCGCCAGAATCTGGAAAGACTCGTCGCCGAGAGAACCCGGGATCTGGTTCAGACCAATGATCGACTCGTCATCGAAATCCAGGAGCGTCAGCGGGCGGAGAAACGGCTGTCGCTGCTCAATGAGTGCCTGCTTAGTTTCGGGATCGACTCAAGGGAGAACATTCAGCGCCTTATTGCCCTCTGCGGAAGTCAGCTTCAGGCCTCCCAGGTTGAATACGCCGTTCTGTCCGGGGATTCGTTCAAGCCGATCGCATACTGGAGTCGAGGGGATGCCAATCTGCATCGAAATCCCAGTGAGGTTTTTACGGCGGTCCTGTCCGACGACACATTCCGGGAGTCCGGAAGCGATCTGTCCATCCTGCATCCCCCTTTCAGCGGCCCTTTTCAAACAGCGGTCTACCAGAAATTCAGCCGTTCCGGCAAGCAGCCCGGCATACTCTTTCTGGGTTATGGCGGACAGATAACCCTGAACGAGGCGGATCGCGAATACCTTCGAATCCTGATCACGGCGCTGCAGTCCGAAGAAGATCGGCGACGGGTCAGAGCCGAGCTTCACCAGAGCAGGAAAACGTTGAGTTTCCTGGCAAAATCCGCCCACGATGGAATCGTTGTCACCGATCAGCACGGCCAGGTTACCTATTGGAATCCTGCCGCGGAGCGGATCTTCGGCTATACCGAGACAGAAGTCATCGGGAAGCCGTTCCAGGAACTCCTGGGCCCGTCGGCAGCAGATGTGGACTGTGCGGCGGACAGGACGAAGCTTCAACGGCCCGGCAAGGGGCCCCTGAAGGGATCTATCGCCGAAGTGCCGGCCATCCGAAAGGACGGCGCGCGGGTACAGGTGGAGATCTCCCTGTCCTCTTCACTCGATGCTCAAGGTGAATGGTATACCTTGGGCATCGTCAGGGACATTACAGAGCGTAAACGGTGGGAGAATTCTCTCAAGAAGGCGAAGAAGGATGCGGAAAGCGCCAGCAAGGCCAAGTCTCAGTTCCTGGCTAATATGAGCCATGAAATCCGCACCCCACTCAACGGGATCCTGGGCATGATGGAACTTCTGTCCACCGAACACCTGTCCGATCGGCAGAAACGATTCCTGAAAATGGCACGCTCCTCCGGCGATTCCCTCCTGAGCGTCATCAATGACATTCTGGATTTTTCCAAGATAGAAGCCGGTCGGATGGAGCTATCCCTCATCGAGTTCAATCTCCACAATCTCCTGGAAGACTTGATCGGCTTCCTGACGGAAAGCGCCCAGCGCAAGGACCTGGAGCTGGCCTATCGTATCGGGGAGGACGTGCCTTCTTTGCTGCGGGGTGATGCCTGCCGAATTCGCCAGATTCTGGTAAATCTTGTCGGCAACGGCATCAAGTTCACCGAACAGGGCCAAGTGGCCGTTCGTGTGGCCGTGCTCAACCGGGACAGGGGGCGGCTGCAGCTCAAGTTTGAAGTCTCTGACACGGGAATCGGGCTTTCGGAGGAAATGCAGCAGGACATCTTCGAGGCCTTTTCCCAGGGAGACGGATCGGTCACGAGGCGTTTCGGCGGAACGGGTCTCGGCCTGGCCATCGCAAAACAGCTTGCCCAGATGATGGGCGGCACAATGGGTGTCACGAGTCAGCCCGGACAGGGGTCCACATTCTGGTTCACGCTTGTCCTGGAAGAACAGAAGGTTCTGAAGCCCGAAGAGGGCCTCCATCCCGGCAAATCACTGGAGGGGCTGAAGGTTCTTGTCGTGGAGGACAATGAAGCGGACCGCACCGTGCTGTGCCACCAATTACAGGGGCTGGGGGCGGAAGCGGAAAAGGCGGAGAGCGGACGCCGGGCTCTGCACGTGCTCCAGTCGGCGGTCTGGCAGGGAAATCCTTATGATTTCGTCATCCTGGGCGCAGCGCTGCTGGTGACCAATGGCTTCGATCTTGCCAAGGTCATTCAGATGGATTCAAGCCTGGACAACTTGAAGCTGATTGTGGTCACCTCCCCGGATATCCCCCGGACCGAACGTGAGAACCTGGAATACCGCGTTCACGCTTACCTCTCCAAACCGCTCCTCCAGACCGAGCTTCTCAAAGCCTTGAGACCCGGAGACGGTAGAGAGGCATCCGAGGGCAAAAATGGAAACGAGGGGCTCATGCAGAAGCCCTTTTCCTCAAGCTTCGCCGGATGCAGAATTCTGCTTGTGGAAGACAACGAAGTAAACCAGGAAGTGGGAAAGGCCATGCTGGAATCCATTGGCTGCAGCGTCGAGGTGGCCTCCAATGGAAATGAATGCCTGGAACGCATCGCCGGCGCCGCTTATGATGTGATCCTCATGGATTGCCAAATGCCGGAACTGGACGGTTATGAAGCCACCATGATCATCCGTCAGCAGGAATCGGGAAGCTCCCGGATCCCCATTCTCGCGTTGACCGCTCACGCCATGGAAGGTGACCGCGACGTGTGCCTGGCCGCAGGCATGGATGACTACCTGAGCAAACCCTTCACTGTAAAGCAATTGGTTGAAGCGCTCAGCCGCTTGATTTCCCCCGGTTAAGCCTTGATTAGTCGTTTTTCCTTTCCTTTCAAACCAGTGACAAGCCGCGATCAGCTGTGGATGAAAATCCTTCTGAGCGTACTCTTGATGAGCCCGATGATGCCAAGGCGGCATATCGCCTGGGGACGCTCATTTCCAAGCATGTGGGGAACATGATGACGACCAGGACCATCGAGGCGAAAACAGCCGACACGGAAGCTCAGCGGCAGTCCGTCCTGGACGAGGGGCAAAAAGCCAGGAATCGCGCGGAAAGCGAGGGCGGCGGGGTGGCAGCTTTATGTTTCAATCCACGCCCCCGCGCGGGGGGCGACGGTCTGAAATTCGGAAATGACCGGGGATAGTTCCCGTTTCAATCCACGCCCCCGCGCGGGGGGCGACAGACCAAGACAGCCTTGTGGTGAGGTCAGGTGAGGTTTCAATCCACGCCCCCGCGCGGGGGGCGACTCCCCGGACGCTGAAATCATGGCAGGAGTATGGCGTTTCAATCCACGCCCCCGCGCGGGGGGCGACAGGTTATTATCAGTCATAATATGGTGCAGTCGTGTTTCAATCCACGCCCCCGCGCGGGGGGCGACGCTGGCCGTACCGTTCAGCGTCCCGTTCGCCTTGTTTCAATCCACGCCCCCGCGCGGGGGGCGACATTCATACGTTGTGGGAGTGTATTCGACCTTGGGTTTCAATCCACGCCCCCGCGCGGGGGGCGACAGAGGCGGCGTCCTTCCCGGATCACAGCACTTTCCGGTTTCAATCCACGCCCCCGCGCGGGGGGCGACGCGTATGTCACGGTTTGGTTAGTCTGGGATGTATCGGTTTCAATCCACGCCCCCGCGCGGGGGGCGACCCCGCGCATGGACACTCCGGTCCATGATTTGAGGTTTCAATCCACGCCCCCGCGCGGGGGGCGACCCCGTCTGCATCCTGGCACGTCACAGCCACAGAGGTTTCAATCCACGCCCCCGCGCGGGGGGCGACCATGCTCGCCACCTGCACAGACCGACTCAATTTGTTTCAATCCACGCCCCCGCGCGGGGGGCGACTTATCTCAGGGTTCCCGATTACATTAGATAAAGAAGTTTCAATCCACGCCCCCGCGCGGGGGGCGACATTTGATGACTCTATCGTGTTGACGTTGTTGCGGTTTCAATGTAACCGTCTGATGTACCCATCTTCACATCTGTCATTCCCAGAGTTATAGCTTCCCACAAAGAACGAATTTCTTTATGGGAGGCAAGCTGTGATGACCAAAGAGGAAAGACGAGCCTATTGGCACAC